>JACCDP011102111.1_pt1 | contig 59735 bp, 47 predicted proteins | sample 7445841 | NCBI WGS metagenome assembly JACCDP01 (sample SAMN15323441, study PRJNA562643) | freshwater metagenome | isolation source: river surface water | place: USA:Blue River Watershed | collected 2017-08-17 | reverse complement strand
CGGAAGACGCTGCCGCGGACAGCGCCCGGCTGGTAGCGCAGGTTGCCCCCGAGGACCCGGAGGTAGGCCTTGGTGATGGAAAGGCCGAGACCGAAGCCGCCGCTGTCGCGGTCGCGGGACCGGTCGGTGCGGAAGAAACGCTCCGCCAGGCGCGGGCGATGTTCGGGCGCGATGCCGGGGCCCTCGTCCTCGACGTCGATCGTGCAGCCGTCCTCCCGGCGCCGCACGTGGATGCGGATGGGGGCTCCCTCGGGCGAGTACTTGATCGCGTTCTCGACGAGGTTCTGCAGCGACTGCCGGAAAAGCACGGGATCGGTGACGATGGTGCATTCCTCGCCCGCGACCTCGAGCTGCTGGCGCTTGTTCTCGGCGAGCACGCCGAGCTCCGCGGCGCAACTGCGGGCGGCCTCGAGCACCGGCGTCGGCATGCGTTCCCCGGCTCCGCCGGCGCCGCCCGCGTTCGCGAGTTCCAGCAGGCGCTCGACGAGACGCTGCAGACGTTGCGCCTCCTCGAGCATCGACCCGATGATCTCGCGGTATTCCTCATCGGTGCGGCCCTTGCGTAAGCCGACCTCGCCCACGCTGCGCAGGGTGGTCAACGGGGTGCGGAGCTCGTGCGAGGCGTCCGCCACGAAGCGGTCGAGCGTCTCGAACGAGGCCTGCAGGCGGTCGAGGGTGACGTTGAAAACCGCTCCCAGCCGGCCGAGCTCGTCATGGGGGTTGCCGACCGGGACGCGCCGGCTCAGGTCGTCGGCCGAGATGCGATTCGCCTCCGCGGCCATCCGGTCGAGCGGCAGCAGCCAGCGGCGGGTCAGGAGGTGTCCTCCAAGCACGAGGAGGGCGACCATCACGGGAAGAGCAACGACGATGATCAGCTGAAGGTCGGGCAGGGCGTCGGCGTGCGGCTGATGGACGCGGATGAGCCGGATCATCCAGTGCGAGGGGAGCGCGGAGGATTCGAGGGGCACGACCAGCGTGCGCAGGCGCAGGTCGGGCGCGACGTTGAAGACGCTGATCAGGCCATCGCGGCCTACCGTCCGGCGCGGCGGACCGGGGAGGGACAGGTTGCGGTTCTCGGTGAAGGGCCAGACGCGGCGCACGAGCTGGTCGTTTTCGTCCCAGATCTCGAACCACGGATAGTCGTTGAGCCACGGGGCCGAGCGGGGCAGGGCCTTGCCCTTCCAGAGCAGGACGCGCTTCGCGTTCACGCTGAGATGGGAGTCGAGCGCCTGGAGGTCGACGCGCAGCTGGTGGTCCAAGGGGCGGGCGAGTCGCACCGCCACGAAGGTGTAGAGGGTGACGGCGAAGAGGGCGAAGAGCACCGTCCCGCCCGCCGCGTACCAGAGGGCGAGCCGGGAGCGCAGGGTGCGGCGCTCCCACCAGCCCGCGATCCTTTCCCCCATCCCGCTCAAGGGCGCTCCCCCCGCACCTGATATCCGATTCCGCGCAACGTGTGGATCAGGCTTTGCTCGCCCTCGAGATCCACCTTCTTCCGCAGGCGCATGATCTGCACGTCGATCACGTTGTCGAGGGAGGTGAGGCGGTGCGGCTGTTTCCAGACCTCCCGCTCGAGCATCTCGCGCGTCACGGTCTGGCCCTGATGGCGGAGCAGGTATTCGAGGACGTCGACTTCCCGCGGCGTGAGCGGAATCTCGCGGCCGGCGCGCACCGCCACCCTTGCGCGGGTGTCGAGCTGCAGGTCGCCGCAGCGGAGCAGCCGGGCGGAGTTCCAGTCGGGCCGGCGAAGGAGGGCGCGGCAGCGCGCCACGAGCTCCGCGAAGGCGAACGGTTTCGCGAGGTAATCGTCCGCTCCGCGGTCAAGACCGCTCACCCGGTCGTTGAGCGTACTGCGGGCGGTGAGCATCAGCACGGGGACCGTCGAGCCGGAGTCCCGTAGCCGGCGGAGGAATTCCATGCCGTCGACGCGCGGCAGCATGCGGTCGAGGATGATCAGCTCGAAGCTGCGCGTCTCCAGCATGGCCAGCGCCTCCGCGCCATCCGCCGCCTCGGCCACGTTCCAGCCTTCGAGCGCCAGCCCGTCGCGGATGGATTGCCGCGTCTTCACCTCATCTTCGACGAGGAGTACCTGCGGGAGCGGGTTGGCGGGGACGGGGGCCATGGGTGACGAATCTCCGCGAGGGCTAAGCTCGCGGGCGGCCGGAGAAAGGCAATCTGGATGACATCGTCGTCAGCGCGGCGTCAGAGGGCGGCGAGCACCTCGAGGCGGCGGCGGTAACGGGCGCCGATCACGGCGGGTGCGAACCGCTCCGCGACCGTGGTCCGGGCGGCTGCGCCGAGCCGGGTGCGCAGCCCCGGGTCGGCGAAGAGTTCCCGCAGGTGTTCCGCGGCGTGGCCGGGGTCGGGGTCGGCCCAGGTGGCGCCCTTCGCGTAGGGGCCGTGGTTCCGGTTGAGGGTGAGCAGCGGCGCGCGCACCGGGCGGCCGTTGGCAGACGTCACGAACTCCGCCGTCGCCGACCAGTCGGTGCTGATCACCGGCTTGCCGAGGTGCATGCACTCCGCGACGGCGAGGCCGAAGCCTTCCGAGCGGTGCAGGGAGACGAGGCAGTCGCAGGCTGCCTCGAGCGCGTAGAGGTCGGCGCGCGACAGCGTCTCGGCGATGATCACGGTGCCGGGAAGGTCGCGCACCGCCTCGCGCAGCGCGGCGAAGTCGGCCTCGTTGCCGGCGACGTTCTGCACCTTGAGTATGAGCGCGGCGCCGCCGCCGTCGCGCGGCGCGGGCAGGGCGGCGCGCCGGAAGGCCTCGACCGCGGCGCGCGGGTTCTTCCGCTCGGCGTAGGAGTTGAGGTCGAACAGCGAGAGGACGAGGAACGCGTCGCGCGGCAGGCCGAACCGCGCCCGCAGTTCCGCCGCCGTCCCGGCGGGCGGGTCGAAGGCGATGGAGTGCGGCATCGTGAGCACGGGCACGGGGGACTTCTCGCGCACCGCTTCGGCGGTGAAGTCGCTCGGGCACCAGATCTCGTCGAAGTAGTCGAAACTTGGCAGCCAGGCGTCGGGGAACTCCGGCAACTCCCACGCGAAGTAGCCGATGTTGCAGCGGCCGGCGCGGAAGCCCGCGCCGTGGTGATGGTCGATCTCGTGGGCCGCCGGCGGGTCGATGTGAAACACGTTCACGCCGTGCGGATTGTCCTCCCGCAGCCGCGCCGCGTACGTGTCGTCGCCCAGCCGGTTGCGGCAATTGAGCCGCAGCGGCACCAACGCGGCCGGCAGGCCCGCGGCGTCGGCGGCGCGCACCATGCACCGGGCCGATTCGCCGACGCCGAGGTCGGCGGTGAGGAAACCGACGATGTTCAGGCCGAGCCGCGCATGGCGGCGCGCGAAGCCGGCGGAGAAGGGTGCCGCGCGCCGGCTGAAGTCAAAGATCACTTCGCCGTCCGCGGTCGCGATCGTCTCCACGCGCAGCTGGCGGTTGCGGTTCTGCGCACGGAAGCGCTGCCAAGGGCCCAGCCCGGTGACGCGGCCGGCCCAGGCGAGCAGGTTGGTGGGACCGACGCCGTCGAGGGCGAGGGTAAGCTTCGCCGGGGAGTCCGACGGTGCCGCGAAAGCGATTTCCCAGGGACCGGTCGACCCGGCGGGAACCGTGCCGGCTTCGGCGCCGTCGACCGCGAGTCGCAAGCTGGGGATGCCGGACTCGAGGCCCCGGGCGTCCGGATGGACGCGCGTGTGGCCGCGGACGACGAGGCGCGTCCCGGCGGCCAAGGGCGGCAAGCGAACCTCGCCGGTTTCCCTTATCCACGCGGATCCGGGTTCGAATTCGTCGAAGAACAGGCCGGCGTACGCCGCGAAGCGTCGCTTGAAGGAACCCCCGGCGGGAGGCTGGCGGTTGCCGTTGGCCATGAGGAGGGTGAGGGAAGCCGGCGGTCGCGGGGTTGGCAAAACTTTCCCCTGGAGCCTTTCCGGAAGTTCAGGCGGGCGCGCTTGCGGCGCGGGCGGAGCGGCGGCTGAACGGTTGCGCTGCGACTCGGTCCGCCCCGCGGCGGGCCACAACCACCCCTTGAGAATTCCCCGACCCTCCGTCCGGGCAGGCTGGCGCTTGGGCGCGCTGCTGCTTGCCACCGCCCTCGTGTGGGCGGCGCATCACGGCCGCTTCTCAGCCGCCGATTGGGCGCTGCCGACCGACTATTCCGGAGACGCGCACGAAATGCTGACGCGGATCAAGGCCGCGGGAGAAGGCCTGGGCATTCCGCTCTCGCCGCAACGGGTCGGCCGGCTCGGGGCGCCGTTCGGGGCCGACTGGAGCGATTATCCGACGCCCGACAAGCCGGTGATGCTCCTGCTCGGGGCCCTTTCGCTTGCGACGACCGTGTTCGTCGCGGCGAACCTCGGCCTGCTGCTCGCGCATCTGGCCTCAGCCGCCTCCTTCTACCTGGTGGCGCGGTGGCTGCGGGTACGTTGGGAGTGGGCGTGGGCCGGGGCGTTGCTGTTCGCCTACACGTATCACGTGTTCCACCGCGGTCTGGCGCATTTCTCGTTCGTGCTGACGTGGACGGTGCCGGTCGGCCTGCTGGCGGTGTGGCTCGTCGCGCGGAGCCATCGGCTCTCCTGGCGGACCCGCGGCGCGTGGGTGTGCCTCGTCGCCGCCGTCGGGCTCGGCGCGGGTAACCCGTACCTGCTGTTGTTCTGGGGACAGCTGCTGGGCTGGGCCTTGATCGCACAGGTCCTCGGTCCGCGGCGCCGGGCCAACCTCGTCATGGGTCTCGCGACCGGTTTGGTCGCCCTGCTGACCTTCGCGGCCTGCAACGCGGAACTATGGCTGCACGCGCCGGAGCCCGAAGGCCTACCGCTGCTTTCCCGCAACTACGGGGGGACGGAACGCTACGCGCTCAAGCCGGTGGAGATGTTCATCCCGCCGGAGTTTCACCGGGCGGACTGGCTGGCCTTCCTCGGCCAGCGTTACCGGCGGTGGTCGGAGTGGCACGGCGAAGCCTTCCTGCCTTACCTCGGGATCTGCGGGATCGCGGGACTGGTCTGGCTCACCGGTCTCGCCGTCTTTCGTCTCCTGCGCGGCCGGCCCCTGCCGGGGCAGGCGCTCGCGCTGGGCTGGCTGGTCGCGTACGCCGGTGTCGGCGGGTTGACCAACTTCGTCGCCTTCTTCGCCGGCTTCCAGGTCTTCCGCGCCACGAACCGGGTCGCGGTGTTCATCTCGGCGCTCGTGCTGATCTTCCTGGTGGTGCGCCTCTCGCGCCTTACCGCCGGCTGGCCCGTTCGCCGGAGGCTGGTGGCGGCCGGTGCGCTCGCGGCGGTGGGACTCATCGACCAGCTGCCGCGCGGCACGGACCCGGAAAAACGCGCGAGGATCGCGGCCGAGGTCCGTTCCGACCTTGAACTCGGCGGTAGGCTCGAGGCCGCCTTGCCCGGGGGCGCGCGGATTTTCCAGCTGCCCGTGATCGGCTTTCCCGAGGTGGTGCCGCCGCATCGGCTTACCGACTACGAGCACTTCCGGCCATACCTCGCCACGTCGCGCCTCAGCTTCAGCTACGGAGCCGCGAAGCACCGCGCCCGGGGGCGTTGGCAGCGCGACCTCGAGGGTCTGCCCGCGGCTGAACTCCTCCGCCGGCTCGAGGAACACGGCTTCGCGGCGCTCTATCTCAATCGCAAGGGCTTCGCCGACCGCGCCGATCGCCTCCTCTCCGACTTGGGTGCGATGGGTTACGACCGGCTTCTGCAGGGAAGACAGGGCAACCAGGTGGTGGTGCTGCTGCGTCCCGCGGCCGATCCGCGGCCGCCGATCGCGCGGAGTTTCACTCATGGACGCGGCTGGCAGCTCCGGTCCGAGAGCGGGGTGCGTTGGGCGGGTGGACGGGCGGCGCTTTCCTTCCACAACCCTTGGCCGACTTCCCTCTCGCTGAACGCCACGCTCGAACTCGTCGGGCCTGCCGGCGGAGCGGTGGCCCTCTGGCGTGACGGCGTCCCACTGGGTCAGGTGACCCTCGGCTCCGCACCGGCGCGCCTCGTGGTGGAGGGCGTCGAGATGGCGCCGGGCATCAATGTCTTTCACCTGGACTCCTCCGGGCCCGCCTCGCGTGGTCCCGGCGGACATGGATCGCTCCGGGCTTTCGGATTGCTGCGGTCCTCGGTCGGGCCGCCCGGGATGCCGATGGTGGCGGACAATTGATATTCGGGAGAAAAGTCCGAGTGACGTGCCTCGCAGGCACAACTTTTTGCGGGCAACCACGGATGGACACGAATTGATACGGATCTGCCGCCTTCGTCGCGTGCGGCGTCCGCCGTTGTGCCCGTTCTCCAGACGCGAACGTGCATTGATCCGTGGCATCGGGGCTATCCGTGGTTGATCGGCTGGGGTCGTGGACCGGATCGGGGAATGACGAAGGAATTTCGTCATGGCAGGAACCACTCAGTTTTAGCCACGGGCGCGCGTCCTTGATCCGAATGGGGTGTCGTTAGGCGCTTTTCGTATTCGCCAGCGGACGGGTTTCCGGTGGAGTCGCGCCCGTTCTCCATGGGTACCCCGAATCCCTCCGAGGCTTCCGACCGAGCGGGACTTCGCCGCCGGCTGCTCGACGCGCTCGGCATCCTGCCGATGCTGATCGCCGTCGCGGGGTTGTTCGCGGTGCTCACGCCGAAGTTCCTCACGGCCGCCAACCTCATGAACGTGGCGCGGCAGGCCTCGATCAACGTGGTCCTCGCGGCCGGGATGACGTTCGTGATCCTCACGCGGGGGATCGACCTCGCCGTGGGTTCGGTGCTCGGGCTCACCGCCGTCGTCACGGTGCAGCTTTCCTTGAACGGCCCCTGGGCGTGGGCGGCCGTACCCGCCAGCCTGGCTCTCGGCGCCGGGGTGGGCGCGCTCACCGGGGCCGCCGTCGCCTACGCGGGCTTACCCCCGTTCATCATCACGCTCGGCACCTACACCGCGCTCCGCGGCGCCGCCTACCTCGCCGCCGGCGGCACGTCGGTCATCAACAACGACCTGTCCTTCGCGTGGATCGGCAACGACTATCTCGGGCCCATCCCGTGGCTCGTCGTCATCGCGGTCGCGGTCGTCGCGCTCTGCGCCTTCATCCTCAACCGCACGGTCTTCGGCCGCGACGTCCTCGCGCTCGGCGGCAATCCCGAGGCGGCCCATCTCGCCGGGGTCAACTCGGGCCGCGTCCTCGTGGGCGTCTACACGATCGCCAGCCTCCTTGCCGCCCTCGGCGGCGTGATGAGCGCCGGCCGGCTCTACAGCGCCAACGGCCAGCTCGGCACCGGCTACGAACTCGACGCCATCGCGGCCGTCATCCTCGGCGGCACCAGCTTCGCCGGAGGGGTCGGCAGCATCCTCGGCACGCTCTGGGGCGCCCTTGTCATCGCCGTCCTCAACAACGGCCTCACGCTGCTCGGCGTCTCCTTCTTCTGGCAGCTCGTCGCCAAGGGCGCCGTGATCGTCCTCGCCGTCGGGCTCGACCGTTTCCGGCGCGGGGCCGCCGCCTGAGGCCGCGGGTTGCCCCCGCGTTTTTTCGCGCGACTTCCCGGCCGCGCGGACGTCACCGTCGGCGAAGCCCCATGCATCCTTCCCGCACTGTCCTGTCGCTCGCGCTCGCCGGCCTGATCCTCGTCCTGCCCGCCGCCATCGGCGCCGAGACGGGCAAGCCTGTTCGGCCCGGCGGCGAACTCGTTCTCCAAAAGTGGTCGGGCGAGATCAACGTGCCCGATCCCGTGGCCTGCGCGGTCGATCCGGCGGGGCGCGTGTACGTGGCCGCCACGACCCGCCGCAAGGTGGGCGACCTCGATATCCGCGAGCACCGGATGTGGATCCCCGACGACGTCGCGCTCGACTCGGTCGAGGCGAAGGCGGAGTTCTTTCGTCGCGAGCTGGCGCCGGGCCGGATGCGCGCCCCGCGCGGCGGGCTGGCCGACCACAATGGCGACGGCTCGATCGACTGGCGCGACCTCACCCACCACACCGAGCGGATCTACCAGCTGCGCGACACCGACGGCGACGGCACGGCCGATCGCATCACGGTCTTCGCGGAAGGCTTCAACACCGAGGTGACGGGCATCGCCGCCGGAGTGCTCTGGCACGACGGCTGGGTCTACGCCACGATCGCCCCCGACCTGTGGCGGTTGCGCGACGTCGACGACGACGGCGTGGCCGACGAACGCGAGAAGCTGGTGAGCGGCTTCGGCCTGCACATCGCCTACGCCGGGCACGACATGCACGGGCCCGTCGTTGGCCCCGACGGCCGCATCTACTGGAGCATCGGCGACAAGGGCGTGAGCGTGACCTCGCGGGAGGGGCGGCGGTTTCATTTTCCCAACGAAGGCGCCACGCTGCGCATGGAACCCGACGGCAGCGGCTTCGAGGTCTTCACGCGCGGCAACCGCAACGTGCAGGAGCCGGCGTTCAACGAAGTCGGTGACCTGATCGGGGTGGACAACGACGCCGACCAGCCCGGGGAGCGCGAGCGGTTCGTGCACCTCGTGGAGGGCAGCGACAGCGGCTGGCGCTGCAATTTCCAGTACATGGGCACGCAGAGCCCGTGGATGCGCGAGGGGCTGTGGAAGCCGCATTTCGCGGGTCAGGCCGCCTATCTGCTGCCCCCGCTGCTGAGCTACTCCGACGGGCCGGCGGGATTCAAATACAACCCCGGCACGGCGCTCGGCGAGGCGCAGCGCGGGACGTTCCTGCTGAACGAGTTTCCCTCCGGCAAGCTGCGTGCCTTCGCCGCGGAACCCGCGGGCTCCACCTATCGCATGGTCGACGCCCGCGTCCTCAACGAAGGCGTCATGGGCATCGGCCTTGCCTGGCATGCCGACGGGTCCCTGTTCATGGCGGATTGGATTGGCGGTTACCCGCTGGACGGACTTGGCGCCGTGTGGCGGGTCGATGTCCGGGACGGGGAACGCGATCCCCGCCGGGACGAGACACGTGCGATCCTCGGCGAAGGCTTCGTCGGCCGTTCCCCGCTCGAGTTGCTCGGATTGCTCGGGCACCCCGACCAGCGTGTGCGCCAAGGCTCGCAGCTCGAACTGGCGCGTCGCGGTCGCAAGGCCGAGCTCCTCGCGGTCGCGCGCGGCGCCACGGTGCATCCCTTCGCGAGGCTCCATGCGCTCTGGGGTTACGGGCAATTGCTCCGGAGTGGCGCCGCCGACGCCTCGGCGATCGCTCCGCTGCTCCGCGATGAAGATTCCGAGATCCGCGCGCAGACGGCCAAGGTGCTGGGGGATGCGGCGGCGGCCGGGACCGCCGGACTCGGCGCCGGGCTGGTGCCGCTGCTCGTGGATCCCTCGCCGCGGGTCCGGCTGCAGGCCGCGCTCGCCCTCGGCAAATGCCGGGAGGCATCGGCGGTCGATGCGCTCTTCGCGCTCGCGGAGCGCGACGGTGCCGATCCCGCGCTGCGGCATGCCGCGGCCTACGGGCTCGCGGGGTGCGCCGGCCGTTCCGAGTTGGCGGCGCGGGCGCTGCACCCTTCCGTCGCCGTGCGGTTGATCGCCGTCGTCGCGCTTCGCCGGCAGGGAAATGCCGCGGTCGCGGAGTTCCTGCACGATGCCGATCCGCTGGTTGTCGCGGAGGCGGCGCGCGCGATCCATGACGACGAATCCATCCCCGGCGCCCTGCCGGCCCTCGCGGCGGCGCTGACGGTAAAGCCCGCCGACGAGTCCGCGGCGCGGCGCAGCATCAACGCCGGTCTGAGGGTCGGCACCGCGGAGGCGGCGGCCCGGCTCGCCGCTTACGGTCTCGATGAAACCGCTCCCGCGGAACTCCGCGCCGAGGCTCTGCGTGCCCTCAAGGTCTGGCGGAACCCGCCTCGGCTCGACCTGGTGGACGGCTGGGCGAGGCGCTTCTCGCCCGCCCCCGTGGCCGAGGTGCTCGCGCCGCGGCTACCGGCGCTGCTTTCGCTGCGCGATCCTGCGCTCAAGGCGCTCGCGATCGAGGTGATGATCGCCCATGAGCTGAAGCCCGACGCCGCGGCGGGATCGGCGATCGTCGCCGACACCTCGGCCCCGGCCGAACTGCGTGCGCAGGCCTTGCGGCTCGTGGTGGCGGGCGGTGTGGATGATCCCGCGGCGAGGCGCGCTCTGGAGGGCGCGTTGGGCGATGATTCGCCGGCCGTCCTGCACCGGGCGGCGCTCGACCTCCTCTTGACCACCGGACCGGACCGGCTCGTCGCCGCGGTTACTTCCGTGCTGTCCCGGCGCACGTTGTCGGAGAAGCAGCACGCGATCGCCCTGCTCGCGCGTGTCGGCACGCCTGCGGCGGACGCGTTGCTCGGCTCGCTCGGCGCCGACTTGGTCGCCGGCAAGGTCGACCCGGGACTGGCGTTGGATATCCTCGAGGCCCTCGACGCGCGTTCGGGTGCTAATCCCGCGCTGGCCGCGCGGGTGGCGGACTGGGCGAAGCGGCCTGAGGCGGCCGCGCGCCCCGAACTGCTTGCGGGAGGTGACATTGCGCGCGGCCGAGACTTGGTCGCGAACCATCTTGGGGCGAATTGCACCGCCTGCCACGTCGTGGAGTCCTCCGGAGGCAGCGAGGTCGGCCCGAACCTGCGCGCGATCGGCGCCCAGCGCGATGCCGCCTACCTTTTGGAGTCCCTGGTTAATCCCTCGGCTCAGATCGCGACCGGCTACGGCCTCGTCGCGGTGAAGCTCAAGGATGACACCGAGATCTCCGGCACGCTCGCGCGTGAGACGCCCGCGGCGGTGACGGTCCGGATGTTCGACGGCAAGCAGCGCATCCTTCCCCGGGCGGAGATCGCCACGCAGAGCCCGGCGGTCTCAGTGATGCCCTCGATGGTCGGTGTCCTGCAGCCGCGGGAGATCCGTGACGTCGTGGGTTACCTCGTCTCGCTGAAAGGTGTCCGCGCGCCGCGGAAGCGGGATTCGGGAGGGGAATGATCCGGTCGTTCGCACGCCCCCGCGTTGCGATCGCGAACGATGCGAGGCATTGCGAACGCGGGGCGCGGGCGGAAGAGGCGTCCCGTCTCGTTGATTAAACCACGGGCGGTCTACCGCCCCTTGTGCGGATCGTGAGGAGCCCGGTGCAACCATGGATGGGTGCGAATTGAGACGGATGGGGTCCGTCGTCCGTGGCGGCGGCCGTCATGGCGGAGATTGCGGTTGAGCGCGGCCCCTCTGCGGCGGCAGCATCCGCGCGTACCCTTTACCCATGAAACGCCTCCTCCTGTTGTTCCTCACCCTCGGCCTCGCGCCGCTTTGCGCCGCCGACAAGAAGATCGTCCTCATCGCCGGCAAGCCCAGCCATCCGCCCGGGATGCATGAGTTCCGCGCCGGTTGCCTGCTGCTGCAGCAGAGCCTTTCCGGCGTGCGGGGCGTGCGCGTCGAGGTGCATGACAACGGCTGGCCTGCCAGCGACGCGGTCCTTGAGGACGCGGCGGCAGTGGTGATCTACTGCGACGGCGGCGCGAAGCATCCGGCGCTCGAGGGCGGCCGGAAGGCCCTGCTCGGGCGCCTCGCCGAACGCGGCGTCGGCCTCGGTTTCATGCACTACGGCGTCGAGGTACCGGCCGGCAACGGCGGCCCCGAGTTCCTGCGCTGGATCGGCGGGTATTATGAAACCAACTACTCGTGCAATCCGATGTGGTCGCCGGATTACCGGACCTTCCCCGACCACCCCGTGGCGCGGGGCGTGAAGCCCTTCAGCAACCGCGACGAGTGGTACTTCAACATGCGGTGGCCGGAGAATCAGGGCGGCGTGACGCCCATCCTCACCGCAAAGCCTTCCGACGAGGTGCGCCGCGGGCCGTACGTTCATCCCAAGGGCCCTTATCCGCACATCCTCGCGGCGGCCGGGCGCGTTGAGACCATGATGTGGGTGCGCGAACGCCCCGAAGGCGGCCGCGGCTTCGGGTTTACCGGTGGTCACACCCATGCCAACTGGGGCGATGACAACCAGCGCAAGGTCGTGCTCAACGCGATCCTCTGGGTCGCCAAGGCGGAGGTACCCGCCGGCGGCGTCGAGTCCAAGGTCACCGCGGCGCAACTCGCCGCCAACCTAGACCCGAAGCCCGCGCCGAAGAAGAAGTAGCGGGGAGCGTGTCCCGGCGCCCGCGCCTCAGGGCAGCGGGCGCACCCAGATGTTGCGGAGGCGGACGGGCGGCTCGTTCTTGTGGTCCTGGAAACGGAGCGACGCCTTCGCGGGGAAGTTGCCGTCCCAGTTGGTCGCCTTCTTGTGCAGCGTGGGGCCCATGATCGCGGTGTTGTTCTGCACGCAGACGCCGTTGAGGAACGTCGTGATTCGCGCGGGCTCGATGACCTTGCCGTCCTTCAGCTTCGGGGCGGTGAACACGATGTCGTAGGCCTGCCACTCGCCGGCCTTGCGCACGGCGTTCACCATCGGAGGCGTCTGGCCGTAGACCGCGCCCGCCATGCCGTCGGCGTAGGTGGGGTTGTTGTCGCAGTCGAGCATCTGGCTCTCGTAGCGGTCCATGAAGAACACGCCGCCGTTGCCCTTCTTCTGCGAGTTACCCTTGGTGTGCGGCTCGCTCTTCCACTCGAGGTGCAGCTGGCAGCTGGCGAACTCGAGGTGCGTCCAGCAGTCGCCGCCGTCGACGATGAGCTCGCCGTTCTCGATCTTCCAGGGTGAGGGGTGCTTGCCCGTGGCGTCGCCCTTGCGGCGGCTGTAGAGCTGCTTCGTGTCCTTGCCGTCGAAGATCACCACCGCGTCGGCCGGGGCATCACCCAGGCGGGCGCCCGGGGCGACTGCCGCGGGGCGCGGGCGGTCGATGTCGTGCACCTTCCACTTCGTCCCCGGGATGAGGGGCGTGTCGGAATAGCCGACGGGATGCGGTTTGTTGTCGGCCGAGGCCGCGAACAAGCCGGCGAGGATCGCGAAAGGGGCGAGTAGGATGATTTTCTTCGTCATGGGTTTTCGGGGCGGCCGGAGTGAGCGGGAAAATCGCGCGCGGTTCAACGGCGCTTTCGGGCAGTGCAGGGGGAGGGCGCTTCGCGCTTGCCGGCTCCGCGGTCGAAGCGCTGCATCGGCCGCGCGATGCCGAACCCCGCGTCCTCCCGCCGGTTTTCCCGCCGCCAATTCCTGCGTCGTGGAGCCGCCGCGGCCGGGGTCGTCGCCTTCCCCGACATCATCCCCGCCTCCGCCCTAGGGCTCAATGGTTCCGTGCCGCCTAGCGGGCGTATCGCGATGGGCTTCATCGGAGTCGGAGGGCAGGGCGGCGGTCACCTCTCCGGCGGCGCCTGGACCTACGTCGCCGGCGGCTTCCTCGGCCGGCCCGACGTCCAGGTGCTCGCCGTGTGCGACGTGCGTCGCGGCCGCCGCGAATCCGCGCAGGCGCGCGTCGATGCCCACTATGCGGAGCGGCTCGGGCGCGCCGGCGCTTCCGTCTGCGCCGCGGAGGTCGATTTCCGCGCGGTCCTTTCCCGCGGCGACATTGATGCCGTGCTCATCGCATCTCCGGCCCACTGGCATGCGGTGATGACGGTCATGGCCGTGCGGTCGGGCAAGGATGTCTACTGCGAGAAGCCGACGGCGTGCACCGTACGCGAGAGCCAGGCCGTGCGCGACGCCGTGCGCCGCCACGGTCGCGTCTACCAGGCGGGCACGCAGCAGCGCAGCGAGTACGGGGGCAAGTTCCGCCTCGCCTGCGAGCTCGTGCGGAGCGGCCGCATCGGACAGCTGAAGGAGGTCTGGTGTCACCGTGACGGCGGCGCCATCGCCTGGCCCCGCCGGCCCGCCGCGCCGCCCAAGCCCGTGCCCGATGACCTTGACTGGGACCTCTTCCTGGGGCCCGCGCCCGCCATTCCGTACGACGGCAACGCCGGCGCCCACCGTTTCGACCTCGGCGAACTCAACTGGGGGCAGCACCACACCGATATCATCCAGTGGGCGTGCGACGCCGACGCCACGGGTCCGGTGGAGCTGTTCGTCGAGAAGGGACGCTCGGGATTCCGCTACCCGGGCGCGGTCACCGTCCACGGCCGGCCGCATCCCGACGAGCCCATCGTCGGGGGCGAGGGCGGCGCCTGCTTCGTCGGCACCGAGGGCCGCATTGCCGTCGACCGCAACGTGCTCGTGTCCACGCCCGGCTCGATCGTCCGCGAGCCTCTGCGGCCCGACGAGGTTCATCTGCCCCGCAACGACGGCCACGCCGACGAATTCCTGCGCTGCGTGCGCACGCGGCGACGGACGATCTGCGACGAGAACGTTGCGCACCGTTCGGCCAGTGTCCTGCTGCTCGGCGGGATCGTGAAGCAGCTCGGGCGTCCGCTCCGCTGGGATCCGGTCGCGGAGACCTTCCCCGGCGACGACGAGGCCAACCGGCTGCTCGGCATGGCGACCCGCGCGCCGTGGACGTTATGATGCCGAACCGCGCCCACCTGTCCCGTTGGCTGCTCCTCGGCGTGGCGCTCGCGTCGTGGATGACGCCCGCCGCGGCCGCCGGTGCCGGTCGCGGTGAGGAGGAGGTCCGCCTGCTGGCGGTGCTCGCCTCCGCCGCCCCCTTGGCCGAACGCGAGGCCGCGTGCGTGCGCCTGCATCGCGTCGGTTCGGAGCGGGCGGTGCCGGCCCTGGCCTCGCTGCTCACGGATCCTGCGCTTTCCCACGCCGCCCGGCACGCGTTGGAGGCGATGCCCTTCGCCGCCGCGGGAACGGCGCTCGCCGACGCGCTCGCGACCACCGCCGGCGGAGTGAGGCTCGGCCTCATCGCCTCCCTCGCTTCGCGTCGCGAGCTCGCGGCCGTGCCGGGACTCGCAGGGGTGCTGCGCGACGATTCTGATCCGGCGGCCGCCGCAGCGGCCGCCCACGCGCTTGGCGCGATTCCCGCCGCTGCTGCACTCGCCGTGCTGGAATCGGCATGGCCGGAAGCTTCCGGTCCCGTGCGGGCGGCGGTCGTCGACGCGCTGCTGGGCCACGCCCGGCGGCTGCTGGAGGCCGGTGATTCCCGCGAGGCCGGCCGCGTTTTCCGCTCGGTCCATGCGAACGAGAGCGACCTGCGCGTGCGGCTCGCGGCCGACGAGGGGATGATCCGCGCCGCCGGAGCGGTGGGCCTCGCGCTCGTGCGGGCGGGCCTGACGGGCGCGGTCGAGCCCGAGCGGGCGGCCGCGTTGCGAGTTATCGAAGACCTGCCGCAGCCCGGTCTTGGCGGGCTCCTGCGGGAGCTCCTGCCGGAACTCGCGCCAACCGTGCAGCGTGCCGTGATCGATGGTTGGTTGCGGCGCGCCGATCCGCCTCCACCCGAGGTCGTGAGGCCTTTGCTACGCAGCGTGGCGTTGGACACGCGATTGGCGGCGATCCACGCACTCGGGCGAGTCGGCACGACCGAAGACATCGGGAGTTTGCTGGGATGGGCGGCGGGAGAGGAACCGGAACGGCGGGCCGCTCGGCTGGCGCTGACGACCCTGCGGGCCGACGGGGCGACCGCCTCTCTGCGCTGGCAGGCCCGTGAAGGGCGCGGTCCCGAACAGATCGAGGCGGTGCGGGCCTTGGGTGAACGGGGCGATCGCGAGGCGGCGGACGAATTGCTGGCCCTTGCCCGATCCGAAGATGACACGTTGCGGCTCGCGGCGCTGCGGTCCGTGTCGTTGGTGCTTCAGCCGGGCCGAGTGGCCGAACTGGTCGGAATGGTCTTCGGCGCGGCCGATCCGGTCCGACGCGGCGAGGTGGGACGCGCCTTGGCGCTGACCCTGGGTCGGCTCCAGCCAGCAGAGGGTTCCCCGGCGCTCGCGGCCGTGACGCGGACCTTTCACGCGGCGGCTCCGGAAGTCCGGGCGGCGTTGGTGAGCGCTTGCGGTGGCGTCGTGGCCCCCGAGGTGCGCGAGATGCTCCGTCACGCGCTCGCGGCCGAGGTGCCCGAGCTGCGCGCGGCGGCCCTGGTCGCCTTGGGGACGACGACGGATGCGGCTTTGTTGTCCGACGCTCGTGAACTTGCGGTGCGCGGCGTCGAAGAGGCCGCTCGCGAGGCCGGGACAAGGGCGGCCGTCAGGCTCATCGCGCGTGAGGGGTCCGGGGTGATGTTCGCGGAGCGCCTAAAGTTTTTCCGCGCCGTAGCCGCGGCGACCCCGACCCTCGCGCAGCGCCGCGTTCTGCTCAACGCGCTTGCCGGGGGCCGCACCCGGGAGGAGTTGGCGCTGGCGGCGGCATGGCTCGACGACGAGGGATCGGTGGCGGATGCGGCCGCGGCCGTCGTAAGGCTGGCCCCGCGTGTGCCCGAGGCCGGACCGGCGCTCGCCGCCCTGCGCCGCGTGCAAGCGATGGAGGTGCCCGCTGCGACCAAGGACGATGCGGCCTCGGCGATCGAGGGCGTGGAGGCGCGCAGGGATCACTTCACGTCGTGGTTCCTTCTGCCGACGATCGATTTCAACGACCGCGACGCGAAGGAACTCCTCGAGCTCGTGCTGCCGCCCGAGGGCCCGGCGGCGGATTATGCGGACCGTTCACGACGGGAAAGCCTTGGAAAATGGGAACCAATGCGCGTCGCGGCCGACGTCCGGAACGCGCGCCAGATGCGGGGCGGCGGGCCGGGCGTATCCGGGGTGGCCTACGCTTTCACGTGGGTGTGGTCGCCGGAGCCGCGGCGGGTGACGATGGAACTCCAGCACGATGCGGCGTTGAAGCTGTGGGTGGGCGACCACGAGGTCGTCCGGCGGGAGGATCCTTTCGAAACCGGTGCGAAGGGCGAAGCCTCCGCGGAAATTGAGCTGGCAGGCGGCTGGAGCCTGGTGCGGGTGAAGCTGGCCCAGGTCGCGCGGCCGTGGTGGTTCTCCCTCCGCGTGCGCGCGGCGGAGCCAGGCGGGGAGGGCCCGTTCGTCGCGGACGCTTCGCCGGTCGACCTGCGCACCGCACCTCAGCCGTAGCCGCGGGCGACGGGCCAGACCGCCTCCACGCGGTCGCCGCGGAGGGCGTGGATGTGATCGTGGAGGTTCACCGTGGGATCGCAGTGCGGCACGATGAACTCGAGACGCTCGCCGAGGCGCGGCTCGCGTGACGCCTGGGTGAGGTCGAGGATCCCGTGCTCATCGCCTCCCCAGCTGAAGGTCGCGCCGGGCAGGTCCTTCGGTTCCGGCCCGAATTTCCGGTCGGTCGCGAAGGCCTTCAGGCCGGCGTCGACCGTCGCGCGATTCCGCCCGGGGCGGCTGATCACGGTGGCGATGACAGCGAGGGACGGTGCGAAGTCGTCGTAGACTGGCCCTCTCGCGCCCCCGATGCGGCGGTAATCGACGTCCATGAAGACGTACGAGCCCGCCTGCAACTCGGTCATGGCGCCGAACGCGGGGTCGATGTTGTAGGTGCCGGTGCTTCCTCCCGACAGGATCTCCATGGGCAGGCCTTCGCGGCGCAGCTCGCGGAAGGTTGCTATCGCCGGCGACATCGCCTTCTCCGAGTGCGCGCGCCGCTGCTCGAAACCTGTGACGTGGGCCGAGGAACCGGAATAGCAGTGAATGCCGCGCAGACGGAGGCCCGGTAGTCCCGCGATCCTGCGCGCGAGTTGAGTCGCCCCTTCGCCGGCGGCGACGCCCGTGCGGCGGCTGCCCGGATCGACGTCGATCAGCACGTTGAGGATCAAGCCCGCCGCGCGCGCCGCCGACGAGAGCTCCGCGGCGTGTCCGGGATCATCGACCACGGACATCGTGTCGGGTTGCCGGCGCGCGAGCTCAAGCAGGCGACGGATCTTAACGGAACCCACCATTTCCGAAGTGATGAGGATGCCTCCGACGCCGCCTTCGGCCATCGCCTCGGCCTCGCGAAGGGTCGCGACGCAGACACCGAGGGCGCCTGCCGCCACCTGCAGGCGGGCGATCGCCGCGCACTTGTGGGTCTTGGCGTGCGGCCGGAGCGCGATGCCGGCGGCCTTCGCGTGGGTTGCGAGGCGCGTGATGTTGCCCTCGAGCTGATCGAGATCGACCACAAGCGCGGGGGTGGGCAGCTCGTCCTTCGTGCGTCCGACGACGGAGGAGGCGTTTGCGCGGCGGCCCGCGGAGGGAAGGAAAACGGCAGCGGCGCTCGCGCGCAGGAGGGCTCGACGGGAAAGGGGCATGGGCGGGGTGTCGGGGGAAGTGCCACCGTGGAAGCGGCGGCGCAAGCGGCGACGCGCATGATCGGGCGTTGCGCCGGGTGCGCGACGTTGCCCAGCATCGGAAAGTCCTCCGCGCATGACTACCCCTTCGCCTAACCCCTACAACGCCACCGTCGTCGGCCGCGAGGCCATCAACCCGCAACTGATGATCCTGCGGGTGCGGCCCGATGCGGGGGAATTCAACTTCACGCCGGGCCAATTCGGCGTGCTCGGCCTGCGGGGCGGGGAGCCGCGCGTTCCGGAGGCGGAGCCCGACGCGAAGCCGGTCGAGGCGGACAAGCTGATCCGCCGCGCCTACAGCATCTCGTCGACGAATCTCGAGAAAGCGTACGTGGAGTTCTACCTCACGCTCGTCACCTCGGGCGAGCTCACGCCCCGGCTCTTCGCGCTCAAGCACGGCGCGCGGATCTTCCTCGGGCCGAAGGCGAGCGGGCTCTTCACGCTAGACCGGGTCGCGCCCGGCAAGGCGGTGGTGTTGGTCGCGACGGGCACCGGCCTTGCTCCCTACATCTCGATGTTGCGCACCATGCTCATCAACGACACGACGAGGAAGTTCGTCGTGCTGCACGGCTCGCGTTACAGCTGGGACCTCGGCTACCGCGGCGAGCTGGAGAGCCTCGCGCGGATCCGCCCGAACTTCACCTACATCCCGTCGATCACGCGCGCCGAGCAGGATCCGCACTTCAGCGGTCAGGTAGGGCGGCTACCTAAACTCATCGAGGACGGCGTGATCGAGCGGCTGTCGGGCGTGAAGCTCGACCCGGCGGTCTGCGACGTCTTCCTGTGCGGCAACCCCGACATGATCTCGGCCGTGAAGGCGTTCCTCGGGGCGAAGGGCTTCACGCCCGACCATGGCAAGCAGTCCGGCACGGTGCACGTCGAGGAGTACTGGTGAGGCGGGGATCCGCCGTTCGGCAGGCGGTACGTTTCTTCGTAGGCTGAGATTTCTTCCGGGATATTCGCGTGCGTCGGCCAAGTTGACGGCGCGTGGTCGCGGCTTTCGCGGTTTGACGCTGCGGGGCGCGCGCCTTTGCGTCCCGCGCCTACCCACATGAGAGCCCTCGGCATCGACATCGGCGGGTCCGCCATGAAAGGCGCACCCGTGGACACCCGCACCGGCCGCCTGCTGGCCCCGCCCCATAGGATTCCCATCCATCGCGGCTTGCCGCCCAAGGATGGAGCCAAGGTCGTGGCCGCGATCGCCGAGCACTTTTCCTGGCGCGGTCCGATCGGCGTGGGTTTTCCCGGCGCGATCGAGGGTAACCACATCCGTACCTCGGCGAACCTTCACGCTGGTTTCGTCGACGCAGATGGCGCGCGGCTGTTCGGTCGCGCGAGCGGTTGCCCGGTGGCGCTGATCAACGACGCGGCGGCCGCGGGGCGGGCCGAGATGAAGTTCGGCGCAGGCCGCGGCTTCCACGGCAAGACGCTTCTTCTCACACTCGGCACGGGCGTGGGCACGTGCCTTGCGCAGGACGGCGTCGTCATCCCGCTCGAACTGGGACACTTCCCTTGGAAGAACGGCGAGGGGGCTGAGAAACACGTGGCGAGTAGCGTGAAGGACCAGCAGGGCCTCTCCTGGAAGGAGTGGGGCGGCCGGCTCAACGCCTTCGTGCTCGAGTTGGAGCGGCTGCTCTGGCCGGAGCGCATCATCATGGGTGGCGGCGTCAGTACGGAGCACGCGCGTTTCTTCCGGTTTATCCGTTGCCGGGCGAAGCTCATGCCGGCGCGTTTCCGCAACGAGGCGGGCATTGTCGGGGCGGCGCTCCGCGGCGTGCAGGCCGTTTGAACAGCCGCTTCGTGTTTCCTGATGCGAGCTGAGGTCCTGATCGCCGGTCAGGGCCTGGCGGGGACGCTCCTGGCGTGGGAATTGGAGAAGGCGGGCGTCTCGTTCCTGATCCGCGATCCCGGGCACGCGGGTTCCGCCACCGCGGCGGCGGCAGGCATTATCAACCCGGTCACGGGCCGGCGGCTTGTGAAGGCGTGGCGCTTCGAGGAATTGCGGCCCCTCGTTGCGGAGACCTGGCGGGAACTGGGGGAGGCGCTTGGGGTGCGGTTGTGGCGCGAGATGCGCGTGCGACGGGAATTCGCCGACGACGTCGAACGTGAGGCATGGGCGCGCAAGGCGGCCACGGGTGAACTGGCTCCGTTCGCGGGTGCGGGCGACGAGCATGGTTTCTGGATCGGCGGGGCGGCGCGCGTCGACCTGCCGGCCGCCCTCGGCGCGGCGCGCCGGCGCTGGAAGGCGCAGGGGCGGTTGCGGGAGGATGCGGTGGATGACCTCGGTGCGGCGGCCGGTTCGTACCGGCTCGTGGTCGATTGCACGGGAGCGGCGGGGGGTGTGCATGCCGCGTTCGACGGCGTGCCGTGGGAATTTTCCAAGGGCGATACGCTGGAATTGGGGGTCGAGGGACTTGCCCCCGACGTGATCCTCAATCGCCGGATTTGGATCGCGCCGGCCGAACAGGAAACGGCCTTCGTCGGTGCGACGCATGAGCCGGGCGTGCGGGACGCCCGGCCTGACCCGCGCTCCAGGGAACTTCTGACTGCGGCCGCGCGGCGGATGTTGGGCGGTCGCGACTTCACCGTCCGCGCGCACCGGGCCGGCGTGCGCGTCAACCTGCCCGACAAGCGACCAGTCGCCGGCCTGCATCCGACTCGGCCGCGCCTGGGTGTTTTCGGTGCGCTTGGCGCCCGGGGGGCTCTCTGGGCCCCTTGGCTGGCGCGTCAATGGCGGGAGCAGCTCACCTCAGGCCTGGCCTTCGACCCAGAGGTTCAATCGGGCCGGTTTCTCCGTAGTTGATCACCTCATGAGGGGACAGGCATCAGCCCGCACCCGAAAGGGACAGGTTCCATGGGTAGGGGCAGGATGGACTCGAGGTCTGCCCCTCTCTTCGCTCCACGCTCAAGAGCCCGTCCCCAGATTTAGGAGGGCTTTCGTCAGTCGTCAGTTGAAGGCCGATCGCAGCGTGGCGAGGCTTTTGGGTACCGCGGTTGCGGCGTCCTCCTTGCCCTCCATCTCAAGTCCCACCCAGCCGGTGTAACCCACTCGAGCTAGAATCCCCGCGATGCGCGGGTAATCGAGGTCGAGCGTGTACCACTCGCCTCCGCCATGGTAAGTCTTGGCCTGCACATACACGGTGCGCGGCGCCATCGCCTCAAGCTGTTGGTACGGGTCCTCGAGGAAATTGCCGGTGTCCATCAGCGCCCCGAGCCACGGTGACTTGATCGCGTCGAGGATGCGTAGGAGCCCGGTCGCGGTACGGGCGAGGCCCCAGTGGTTCTCGAGCGCAAGCACGACACCGCATTCCTCAGCCCGCGCGAGGCAGCGCGTGATGCCGTCGATGCACCATTTGAAGCCCTCGTCTTCGGTGCGGCCGGGTAGCACGGGCTCGATGCCGCGGTTGGCCATCAGGGCGTCGAAGCTGCGGGTCGTGCCCCAGCGGCCGGTGTTGATGCGGATCGACGGACAGCCGAGCTCGTACGCGAGGTCGATGCACTTCCGCGTGTGCTCAACTTCGGCGGCCAGCTCCGCGGGGTCGGGCTTCACGAAGCTCTGGTGCGTCGAGACGCAGCAGATGGAAAGCCCTCGGCTGAACGCATGCCGCTTCAGTCGGCGCAGGTAGGCGCGGCCCTTCGCGTCGAGGGGTTCCCTTTCGCCTAGGTCCATCTGCCGGTGAAGGATGTCGACGCCCTCGGCGCCCAGCTCGGCGGCGCGGTCCATCACCGTCTCCACCGGCACCTTTGCGGTCTTGAAGTGCCAATAGGAATACGTGGCCACGGCGAGCTTCGTGCGGCCGCGGCGCGTGGGTGCGGCCGGAGCCGGGGGTGGCGCGGACGCGGCGACGCCGAGCGCTGAGGTGGCGGCAGCCGCAGCGGAGGCGGCAAGGAACGAACGTCGGTCGAGGGTCATGGGGAAGAGGCGGCGAGGTGCCGGTTTAGGGGTGGCTTGCCTCGAACGGAGCGAACGCGCCGCGACGTCTGGGCACAAGGCCGGTTTCGCGCCGCGCCGATCGGAGCAGATCACGCATTGCGTCTCATGTCCGGCGCGGAGCGGGCTTTCGGGTTGTCTTGGGCGGCGCCGGCGCGGAGACAGTCGCGCATGCGCGTGCTCTGCGTCCATGCCCACTTCGACGACTTCGAGTTCGTGGCCGCCGGCACCTTCGAATTGCTGCGCCGGCGCGGAATCCCCGGTTTCCGCGCGCGGGTCGTGGTGTGCACCGATAGCCGCTCCGGCCACCATTTCCGCACGCGGGACGAGACCGCCGCCGTGCGCCTCGCGGAGCAGGAGGCGAGCGCCCGCCTCGGCGGTTACGAGTTCGAGCTGCTGCGGCGGCCCGACGGGCGTCCGTTTTCCGAGGCGGCGCACTTCGTGACGCGCGACTTCCTCGCCGCTCTCTGGAAGGTGATCCGCGACTTCGAGCCCGACTACCTTTTCTGCCCTCCGCTTCCCGCCGACCCGCGCGCCGGCGTGCACCCCGACCACATCACGGTCGCCGACGCCGTGCGGCGCATCGCCTACCTGATCAACGTCCCGCACGAGTTCCTTGGCGAATATCCGGTCGCCGACGAGACCTGCTCCCGCTGGATCCGCACGCCGGTGATCCTCAATACCTACGACGGCTACATGGCGGGCGACAACGCGGGCGAGCTGGTGGTCGACGTCGAGTCGACCTTCGACCTGATCGCGGAGCAGTCCTGGTGTCACCAAAGCCAGATCAACGAGTGGCTGCCGTGGGTGGCGCGACACCACCTCGAGCCAACCGCGGATCTCGCGGCCTGGAAGGTGAAGCTGCGGGCGCGTTTTGACCGCCAGGCGCGCGAGCTTGGGTTGCCGGTCGGACGCGCACACGAGGTTTTCTCGCCGACGGCGTGGGGCGTGGTGCCGACCGTGGAGCAACTCGAGCGCGACCTGCCGCTCGCGCCCGACCCGCGGCGCCGGGAGCGCCTCGCCGCGCTGCTGGCCCGCTGGACCTGAGCGGCTGCGCCGTCAGAGTTCCGCGGCCCGGATGCGGTGCACGGCCGCGGAGCGGTGGCGTTTCCTGTCCTCGCCGCCGAGGCAGTAAACCCATTCGCCTAGCCGTACGAGCGTGACCATGCCGGAGTACGGTAGCGGCGTGGTGGATCGGTAACCGGGGTTTTCCGGATCGAAAATGAAAGCGTCCGACACGAAGCCCACCTCGTCGCTGACGTAGCCACCGGCCAGGTAGATGCGGCGCGGGTCGAGCACCACGGCGGTCAGCCCGCGGTTGGGACTTGGCAGCGGCGGGAGCCGGGACCAGCGGCGCGCTGCGGTATCGTACGCATGGGCGTTCGCGTGGTTCACCACGGTGCGCGGGCCGGCGTCCCAACGGGTGCCGCCGAACACGAAGACGCGCCCACCAACCGCCGCCGCCGTGCCGATGATAAATCCCGCCTCCGGATACGGAGGCAGCTCGGTGATCCGGCCATTACCGAGGTCCACGGAGCGGAAACGGCGCGAGGTGCGGTCGAGTGCGCTCTGGTCGTCGGTGCCGCCGACCACGTGGAGTTCGAATCCGATCGCGGCCGCGGCGGCGTAGACGAAGCCCTCCGTGAGACGCGAAACGAGGCGCGGCTTGAGGTCGGTACCGAGGGCCCAAAGCGCGCGGTGGGCTTCCGCGCCGCCCGAGCCGCCCGCCCACCAAAGCGTGTCGCCCGCCTGCGCGGTGACGGGGTAGGCGAGCGCGTGGGCAAGCCCGCCGGCCTCGCTCCAGTGGTTGGCGCTGGGGTCGTAGGTCCAGATCCGGTCTAGCCAACGCTTCGTGTCGCCGTCCCACGTGGTGCCGCCGGCGACGACGAGGCGGCCGCCGAGGGCCGCGGCGACGAAGCCGCCGTTCGGCACGGGCAACGGGGCGCGAGTCTCCCACGTACCGGCGGGGGAACGCGGCGCCAGCAGGAGCGCGGCGGCGAAGAAAAAGGCCCGGGTCGCGTTCATGGGGACGTTCCCCCGATTCAATCCTCCGCCGGCGGCCGGCGCGACCAGGTGAGGCCGTCGATCTGGCGGTCGGCCGGACGGGCCCCGAGCAGGCTGGCGGCGAGGCCGACGCCGACGGTCACGGCGGCGCCAAATGCGGCCCACCACAGGAATGAGACCTTGGTGCCAAACGCGACCCAAAGGGTGGCTACGAAGCCGGCGGCCCAGCCGGTGAGCGCGCCGCGGGCGTTCGCGCGGGCGGAGACCATGCCGAGCAGGAACAACCCGATGAGCGGCCCGCCGACAAGGCTGATGACTTTGTTCGTCGCCTCGAGCAGGGTGCCGAGGCGTTCCACGAGAAAGGCGAGCGCGATCACAATCACGCCGTACGAGAAGGTGAGGATGCGCGCCAGCCGCAGCTGGCTCGCCTCGGAGCGATCCGCGCGGGGCCACAGCCTCTGATGGAAGTCGATCAGGCTCGAGGAAGTGAGCGAGTTGATGCCGGCCGAGATCGTCGACATGCTGGCCGCGTAGATGGCGGCGATGAAAAGGCCGGGCAGGCCTGAGGGTAGTTCGTTGATCACGAAGTAAGGCAGGATCTGGTCGGCCTTCGCGATCCGACCGGCTGCCAGGGGATCCCCATGTATGCGGTAAAACGCATGGAGCACGGCGCCGGTGCCGTAGAAGACGGCCGTTACCGGCAGCACCAGCCAGAGTTTGATCCACAGACCGCGCTGGGCGGTGCGGAGGCTGGTGGCGGTGAGGTATCGCTGTACGGACACCTGGTCGGTCGCCATCTGGACGAGGTGCATGAATGCGGCGCCTAGCACGAGGCTCCAGAGCGTGACGCGCACCGTCGGGTCGAGGCTGAGGCTCAGGTCGAGCCGCCCGCCCTCCCGGTTGATGGCGATGACTTCGGCGAGCCCGCCCGGCACACGTCCGATCGCGACCGCCATGATGATGACCATGCCGCCGAAGAGGACGATGAGCTGCATGACGTCGGTCCAGATCACCGCGCGCATGCCGCCGAAAGTCGTGTAGAGGGTCGTGATGGCACCGGTGCAGAGGATCGTGAACCAGAGCGGCATGCCGGTCACCTGCTCGAGCGCGAGGGCGGGGGCGTAGGTCGCCGCCGCCAGCCACAACAGCACGCGGAGAATGAAAGATGCCGCCGCCAGCGTGCGCAGCGGCCCCGAGAAGCGCTCCTCGAGGTATTGGTAGGCCGTGAAGAAACGCGGGCTGCAGTAGAGGCGCAGGAAGAGGATCGTCGTCAGCGGCGTCGCGAGAAAGAAGCCGAGGTTGGTGAGGTAAAACAGCGGGCCGTTGAGGTAGGATTCGCCGGGACCTGAGATGAACGTGATTCCCGAGAACAGTGCCGCGAGGATCGTCATCGAAACGACCAGGCTTCCCATTGAGCGTCCCGCGAGGAAGTACTCGTCCAGGTCGCGCTGGCCCTTGACGAACCACAGCCCGATCGCGGCCGTCAGCAGCAGGTAGACGCCGAAGACGGCGTAATCGAGTAGGGTGAAGGTCGGGGGTAACGGGGTCATCCGGGGTGCGGAGGGGTGGGCCGCGGAACGGAGCGCACTTGCCTCCCGCGGACAAGGCAAGCGCTGGCGTCAGTAACCTTTGTCCCAGCGCGGTTCGACGTCCGCCGCGAGCGACTCCGTCACCCACACGTCCGTGCGCAGAGTCTGCAGGAGCGACTCGGGCACGAACTTCGTGACGGGGCCATGCAGCACGAGGCGCGTGGTGAGCCGCTGCCAGGAGGCGAACGATCCGTCGACCGTGATGCCGTGCATCTGGATCCGGTGCTTCGCGGCGATCACCTCCGCCGGACCGATGGTCGCGGCCTTGGGAGGCACCGCGGTGAGGTCGCCGCTCATGCCGAAGCAGCCGTGCAGCGAGTTCTGCGCGATCGTGAACGGGCTCAACGTGCACACGCGGGGTCCCATGCGTTTCCACTCCTCGAAGGTGCCGGCGAACTCCGGGGCATCGGGCTCGATGAACGCGAGGTGGCCCGTCCAGCCGGGACCGCTGTAGCAGATGTCGGCCCCGCCGAGGTCGGCCAGCATCCGGCCGTAGTCCTTCAGGTTGCGGTCGGTGAAGACGTGGATCTGCCGCTCCGGCGGCCGCAGCTTCGGGTCGAGCTCGGCGTAGAAGTATTTCTTGAAGGCATGGCCGAAGCCGAACTCCCACGTCTCGGGCGCGATGCGGCCGTTTTCGTCGGCATACTCGTCCATGTTGAACGTGTGCAGCCGGCGGCAGTCGACCCGCGCGCGGTTGAGCATCCGCGCCAGCTTGGCGTAGCCGGGCCAAGGGTTCGGCATGATCATCACGTACGGACGGCCCGCGGCCATCGCCTCCGAGATGCGGAAGAACATGTCGGTGATCCAGCGGTGCTCCAAGTCCGCGTCGGGTAGGACGGTGATCCGGAAGTCCGGGTTGCGATGCCGGGTGATATCGCTGCGCCGGATGGCGCGCACCTTCGCGACCGCGCGTTGGTCGCGGAACGGGACGCAGGCGGCGGGTGAAAACGTGAACGGCGCGGGACGGCGGGGCTTCATGGGAAAACGATGAGTGCGCGGGTCAGGTCGCGGCGGTGTGGGTGACGACTCCACCGAGCCACGTGCGGTGCGCACGGAGGCCTTCGTCCCACAACACCAGGTCGGCGTGGGCGCCGGGCTCGAGGCGGCCGCGCTGGGCGAGTCCGAGGAGGTTCGCCGGGTTGAGCGTGCCCATGGCCCAGACCTGCTCGGGCGGCAGGCGCAGCCAGCCCAGGAGGTTTTCCATCCCGCGGTCCATCGTCAGCGCGCTGCCGGCCAGGAAACCCTTCGTGGCATGGCGGGCCGCGCGGCCGGGCGCGACCTTCACCGGGTAGCCCCACGGGGTGTCGTACGTGCCCGCCGGCAGGCCGGCGCCGATATTGGAGTCCGTGATCAGCGTCACGCCGCGCCAGGTCTTGGCCGCGACCGCGGCGCGGATCGCCGCCGGATGCACATGCACGCCGTCGGCGATGAAATCGACGCTCGCGCGCGGGTCCGCCAGGATCGCTTCGACGGCGCCGACCGGCCGGACCCCGGGATCTGTTTCCGCGGGCGGGTAGAACACGTCGTAGAAATGCGTGGCGTGAACCGCCCCCGCATCCAGCGCCGCCTCCGTTTCCTCGGCGGTGGCCCGGGTATGGGTGAGGAACACGACCACCCCGCGTTCCCGCAGGCGGCGGATCACGGGTAGGATACCCGGGGCGTCGGGACTCACCGACATCGCCGCCAACCGCCCGGAGCACGCGGCTAGGATCTCTTCGAGCAAGCCGAGGTCGCCGGGCAGCGTTGGGCAGGCGGCGCCGCCGACTGCCATGAAGGGGCCCTCGACGTGCAGCCCCGGGATGAAGACTTCGCGGATCGACGCCAGCGCCGCGGAAATCGCCGCGAGGCGCTCCAGCCAGCCGGGGCGGATCTGTGGCACGATCGTGGGCAGCACGGTTGTGACGCCGAAGCGTCCGAGCACGCGCGCCGCGCCTGTCAGGCCTTCGGGTGAGGCGGGCTCGTTCTCGTACAGGCTGCGCATCACGCCGTGCGTGTGGACGTCGATCAGGCCGGGCGTGAGCAGCCGCCCGCCACCGTCGAAGTGCTCCGTGGCCGCCGCGGCCTCGGGACGCGGCACGGCGCCCGCCGCCACGATGCGGCCGCCGCGCACGAGCACGTCTCCGGCGGCGACTTCGAGGCCCGGGCGGACGAGGCGGACGTTCCGGATGAGCAGGGCGGACATCGGAAATGAAATCAGACGTTCTCCGTCGTTCCCTTCTCGTGCGAGCGCAATGCCGCGGTGAAGAGCCGATGGCTCAGGGCGGTCTCCTCCGGGGTGACGCAGCCGGCGGACGGCCGCAGGGGCCGCCCATGGGCGACTTCGTGCAGGAACGCCGCGGTCATCTGCAGCATGGCGTCGGGGAAACCGAACTCGAAGATCTCGCCCGACACCGCCCGGAAAGCGGGGGAGTAGCCGGTGTCGATCCCCTGCCACGCTTGTTCGCCGCCGGAATACGTCAGCAACTCCAGGCGCTTCGGGTTCTTGGTGGAGAATCGCGCCGACGCGCGCGTGCCGAGCACCTCGACGTACCAAGTATTCTTCTCGCCGGGGGCGATGCGCTGGGTGCGCAGCGTCCACGGGAAGCGCGTGCCGCCGCGGTCCTCCGCTTCGCAGAGCAGCGTGGCGTTGTCCCACGTGTCGCAGGGCGCGAGGCCGCCGCGGCCGTCGGGACGTTCGTTCACGACCTTGGAGAGCACCGCGCGGACGTTGCGGGGCGTCCAGCCGAGCCGGAACGGCAGGTGGCAGGCGTGCATGCCGAGGTCGCCCATCACGCCGTAATCGCCGTTGGCGGAGCGGGTGCGCTTCCAATTGATGGGCTTGGCGGGATCGAGGTCGCTGGAGTGGAGGAAGCCGGTGTTGACCTCGAGGATGCGGCCGAAGGCGCCGGCTTCGCCAAGCGCGAGGATGCGTTGGGCCGCAGGAAAGAAGGGGAACTCCGACGAGCAGCGCACGAGCACGCCCGGTTGCGCCGCGATCGCGCCGAGGATCGCGGCGTTCGCGGCCTGGTCGATGCCGAACGGCTTCTCGCCGAGGAGATGTTTACCCGCGCGGAGCACGTCGGTGTAGATCGCGGCGTGGAGATGATGCGGGACGGCGCAGTAGACCGCGTCGACTTCGGCGCTGGCGACGAGTTCGCGGTGGTCGGCGGTCACGAGCCGCAACGACGGGAAATGGTCGCGGAACCACGCGACGCGCGCGGCGGGAAGCGAGCGTCCGCAGAGCGCGGTGATCACGGGCCGCACGCCGGTGTCCTCGAGGTGGCACCAGCGCGCGACCGCGCTGGCGATCTCACGGCCCATGAGGCCGGTGCCGATGAGGCCGAGTCGGATGGTCTTCATGGTAGGGAATCCATGCTGAGGCTGGTACCACGGAACACGCGGAAAACACGGAAGCAGGGCCGTAAAATCGGCGATGGCTTTGGCCCGTTTCCGGGTGTTCCGCGGCTTCCGTGGTGCATCTCCGGATCAATAACCCAGTTCCTTGGCGGTTTCGCCGATCGCCTCGTCGATGAGGTCGAGGCCCTTCAGCAGCGTGGCCTCATCCATCACGATCGGCGGGCTCATCCGCAGGATGTGGCCGGCTGGGATCCAGGCGAGGCCCTTCCGGAAGGCCTTCTGGTACACGAGCGTGCCGGCCTTGTCGAAGGGCTCCTTGGTCGCGCGGTCCTTCACGAGCTCAATGCCCATCAGGCAACCTTTGGCGCGGACGTCGCCGACGATGCGGTGCTCGGCCTTCATGCGTTCCATGCGGCGGAGCGCGACTTCGCCCAAATGGGCGGCGTGCTCGAGTAGTTGTTCCTCCTCGATCACCTCGGTGGAGGCGAGGGCGGCCGCGCAGGCCATCGGATTACCGCCGTAGCTGCTGGAGGCGGAGACGGCCTCGAAGCTTTCCTTGTAGGGTTCGCGCACCGCCACGCAGGTGACGGGGAACCCGTTGCCAAAGCCTTTGCCGATGGTGACCACGTCGGGAACCACGCCCCAGTGTTCCATGCAGAGCCATTTACCGGTGCGGCCCCAGCTCGTCAGCACCTCGTCGGCCATCAGCAGCAGCTTCCGCGCATCACAGAACTTCCGCAGCTTGGGGAAGAAGTCGTCGGGCGGCATGATCGACCCGCCCCAGCCCTGGATCGGCTCGAGCACGAAGCCGGCCACCGCGCCGACGGTCGCCTTGTCGAGGTATTGGTCGTAGAAGGCGAGGTACTGGTCGGTGTCGATCGTGCCGTCGGCCTTCCGCCACATCGGCCGGTAGGTGTCGGGCCGCGGCACCATGTGCGCGCCGGGTGCCCGGACTGCGCCGTAAACGTGGGAGCGGATGTGGCCCAGGGAGACGGCGCCGTAGGTCTTGCCGTGGTAGTCGTAGAAGCACGACACGGTCTCGTGCCGGCCGGTCGCGGCGCGGAGAACGCGCACGCCCGCCTCCACCGCCACGGTGCCCGAGTCGTAGAACTGGAAGCCGTTGAGGTCGCCCGGGAGGATCGAGGCGAGCTTCTCCACCAGCCGCGTCTTCACCGGCGTGGTGAAGTCGTGCGCGTTCATCAGCTGCCCGGCCGCCTTCGCCACCGCCTCGGTGATCTTCGGGTGGCAGTGCCCGAGGGTCGTGACGTAGATGCCCGACGAGAAGTCGATGTAGTCGTTGCCGTCGACGTCGCGCAGGACGCAACCGGCGCCCGATTCGAACGCCACCGGGAACAACTTCACCTGGCTGCTCAGTCCCTTGAAGAACTTCGTGCAGCGCGCGTGCTGGTCGCGGGAGATCGGGCCGGGCGGCGGCACGGGCACGTGCGGCACGCGGCTCAGGTCAACCTTGGCCCAATCGAGGCTGGGCGACGTGGTGGAGGCGGGGGAGGTCATGGCAAAGGGGAGATGGGCCGGGCGACGACGACCTTCACGCCGAGTCGCGCAAATCGCCGCAAGGCCGCGGCCGGAGCTTCGGCATCGGTGATGAACGTGCCGGCGTCGCCGAGGCTGCCGGAGCGGGCGAGGGCGGTGCGGCCGATTTTCGTGTGATCGGCGAGGATGCAGCAGTCGCGCGCGACGCGCCGCATCAGGCGGTCCACTTGGGCGAGGCGCAGGTCGGCGTTGTAGATCGAGCCGTCGGAGCCGATCCCGTCGGCCCCTTGGAACGCGAGGTCGGCCGAGAAGAGCTCGAGCGAACGTTCGGTCACGGGGCCGGTGAGGTCGGGGCTGCCGCGCCGGATCACGCCCCCGAGGAGGATGACCTCCACGCCCGCGGCGTGCTGCAGTTCCGATGCGACGGCGAGGCTGGGCGTGATGACCGTAAGGTCGCGGCCGTCACGCAGCAGCGAGGCCAGTTCCAGCGTGGTGGTGCCGTTGTCGAGGATCAGCCGCATGCCGGGGCGGACGAGCCGGCGGGCGGCGGCGGCGATCGCGCGCTTGGCCTCCCGGTTGGCCTCGCGGCGCTCGCGGTAGTCGAACTCGAGGATCATGCGCTCGGCGAGCATGGCGCCGCCGTGCGTGCGTCGCACCTCGGACCGCGCCTCGAGCGCGGCGAGGTCGCGCCGCACGGTCATGCCGCTCACGCCGAACTCCCTGGCCAGCGAGGCCACGGTCACGCCCGGCCGGCCGGCGAGGCTCCGGCGGATCTGGCTCTGGCGGGCCGAGGAGGGAAGTCGCCGCATGAGTGGTGGAGCGAGGGTCGGCTAGTGGTAGAAAATGTCAAAACAATGCCAAGATGAACAAAGATTAACATTGCCCGGAAAAGGGCCCGGCGCAGCTTCGGTCGGCATGGGCGAGACGAGTGCGAATGAAGGGACGACGGGCGGCCTGCGGGCCGGCGCGGCGGTGGCGGACCTCACGCCGGAGGGCCCCGTGTTCCTTTTCGGTTACCCGCACGTTCCGCGTCTGAGCACCGGGGTAAACGACCGGCTGGAGTGCGCGGCGTTGTACCTCGCGGGTGGCGGCGGGGCGGCGCTGTTCCTTGCGAACGACCTCATCTTCATCGGCCGGAAGCTCGCCGGCGAGGTGCGGCGGCGGATCACGGCCGAGACCGGCGTGCCCGAGGAGGCCGTGATGATCACCGCCACGCACACGCATTCCGGCCCGGTCACCGTCGACTACGTGAGTAACGCGGCCGACCCCGTGGTGCCGCGCGCCGACCGCGCCTATCTGCGTTTCATCGGGGAGCGGATGGTCGCCGCCGCCGTGCAAGCCGTGCGCTCGGCGGTGCCGGCCGAGGCGGGCCTTGCCGTCGCCCGAGCCGAGGGGGTTGGCTCCAACCGGCACGACCCCGCCGGGCCGGCCGACCCCGACGTTCCCGTGCTCGTGGTACGCGCTCTCTCTGACGCACGTCCGCTGGCCTGCATGGTGGGCTATGCGATGCACCCGACGGTGCTGCACGAGGACTCGACGGTGGTGAGCGGCGACTTCCCGTACTTCACGCGGGCCTTCCTGCAAGGCGGGGCGCTGCCCGCGGGTTGCCCGGTGCTTTACCACAACGGCGCCTCGGGCAACCAGAGCCCGCGCCACGTCGCGCGGGCCAACACGCTGGCGGAGGCCCGGCGGCTTGGGGATAATCTAGGCCGGGCTGTGGCCGCCGCGTTGCCCGGCATCCGTTTTTCCGCGGACCTGCCAGTCGCGGCTGCGCGGCGTTTCATCGACCTCGAACCGCGACGGTTTCCCGCTCCCGAGGAGGCGGATGCCGCCGAGAAGGCGGCGCGAGCGCGTTTCGAATCCCTGCGTGCGGCCGGGGCACCACGGCAGGCGGTGCGCACGGCGGAGTGCGACTGGTTTGGTGCGGAGGAGACGGCGGAACTCGCGCGGGCGGCCGGCGATGGACGGTTGGAGGCGGCTTTGCGGAAATGTGTTCCCGCCGAGGTGCAGGTGATCTCCGTGGGGCCGTGGCGTTTCGCCGGCTGGCCGGGGGAATTCTTCGTTGAGTATGCGCTCGAGGTGAGGCGGCGATGCCCGGAGTGCTTCGTGTTCACAATGGCGAACGGGGAACTGCAGGGGTACATCGTCACGCCAGAGGCGGCGGCGCGCGGCGTCTACGAGGCTACGAACGCCGTGTTCGGGCCGGAGAACGGACCGCGCTTCGTCGAGACCACGCTCGCCCTGATCGATCCACGCGCGTAACCGGTGCCGATGCCCCTGCTGCTCGGTCTCGACCTAGGCACGTCCTATTTCAAGGTCGGCCTCTTCGCGCCCGACGGCCGACTGCGCGGCCTCGGCCGGGTGCGGGTCGTGACCGATGCTCCCGCGGCGGGCCGCGTGGAGCTGCCCGTCGAACGCTTCTGGACGCTGCTGCGGACCGGGCTGGCCGAGGCGCTGCGGGCGGCCGATGCGGTGCCGGGCGATATCGCGGGTGTGTCTTACTCCTCGCAGGCGACGAGTCTTCTCCTGCTGGACGCATCCGACTGCCCGCTCACGCCGTTGGTGCTTTGGACCGACACCCGCAGCGCGCCGGTGGAGGACCCGGTGGCCGCATTTGCGGCGACGCCGGAGTTTCAACTGCGCACGGGACACGCCGGCTTCGCGGCGGAATCGGCGGTGCCGAAGCTGCGTTGGTTCCAACGGGAGCGTCCCGATGTCTGGGCGCGGGTGGGGCGCGTGATGACGATCTCGGATTACCTGACGTTCGCCCTCACCGGTGAACGCTCGGGCGACGCGAGCACGGCGGCTTTCCTTGGGCTGCAGGATCTGGGCACGGGCGACTGGTGGCCCGCAGCGCTGGCGGAGTTCGGGTTACCGGAGGGAATCTTTTCCCGTTTGCGGCGGCCCGGCATGCCTTGTGGGCGTACCACGGCTTCGGCTGAGCCGCTTTTGGGTATGCCGGCGGGCGTGCCTTTTGCGGTCGGTGCGATTGATCATCACGCGGCGGCGATCGGCGCGGGGCTCGGTACCTTGGCGGAGGTGAGCATCTCCACCGGGACGGTGCTGGCGGCGCTGGCGCTTGTGGACCGGATGGAGGCGCGGGAAGACTGCTATCACGGTCCGCATACCGACGGCCGGCGATTCTACCGGCTGGCCTTCGACGCCGACGGCGCCGGCAAGCTGGAGGACTACCAGCGACGTCTTGCGCCGGGCCGGCCCGTCGGAGAACTGATCGAGGCTGCCGACCGCGCGCGTGCGGCGGGCGAGGCCGGGCCGCTGGAGTCGGGTGTGCTGGACATCCTGGGTGAGGTGGCGCGAACGCAGGCCGGGCTGGTGGCGCGGGTCGCGAGCCTGGCGAAAGTCCGGCGGGTGGTCGCAACCGGTGGCGGCGCGAGGAGTGACCTGTGGCTGCAGATGAAGGCGGCCGCGCTCGGCGCGGCGGTCGTGCGCCCCGCGGTGGAGGAGCCCGCGAGCCTGGGCGCTGCGGTCTTCGCGGCCGCGGCCGCGGGGGTTCATCCTACGATCGAATCGGCTGCTGGCGCGATGGTGCGCGCCGCGAAGGAGTTTTCGTCGGACTGAACCCTCGCGCCGTTCGCCGGCCTTTGAGCGGGCTTAGCCCGGCTGCCCTGACTCCAGGTCGTAGAGCATGCGCCAGATGCGATCTAGTTCCCCTCGTTCGACAACCTGCAGCGGCGTCGACCCATCGAAGGCGGGGTTGGGCTGTGTGAGCCAGCGCCCCACTTGGGCCGGATCCATGACGCGGGCGAGGCTGTCGAAGAGCCGGTCCATCTCGACCAACGCCTTCTCCTGTTTGGGTGACGGCGTTTCACCCTGGGCCCATTTCGCGACGGAACGAGGCGAGAACCCGGTGAGACGCACGAGTTGAATCTGCGTGACCTCGAATATGGAACGGTACGTCCGCAGGAGTTCTGCGTAGTCTCGGGCGCCGCGATGGCGGAAACGGAACGAGAGTGCGGGGAGGGAGGCCTTGGCCGACTTCTTAGGGCTTTGACGCGTGCTCATTCGCATGCAGGAAAAACTGCAATATTACATAAATCAAGACTTACGCGGACTCCTCAGACGTAGGAGATCTTCGTCCCCGACGATTCGAAGAACGCCGGCGTCCCGCAACGGAGGGAAGAGGATGACGTTGTGCGCCCGATGCACGGCCGCGGAGTGGGCCAGGATCCCGGATGCTCCCGTGGCTGCGGCGGCGCGTCCCATCGCCTGCGTCAGGCTTTCCTGGTTCTGGTCGACCAGCCTGCGCCAATCTTCCGCGTTCAATTCGTCGAGAGTGACGCCGAGCCTGCGACGGAGGACAGGCGACCTGAGGTCAAGCATGCCCCGCACGTCGGCGTGAATCGTCACCAGGCTCCGTGGAGCCTTCGTTTCGACGCCGTAGTAACGATCGTTGGCCTTGGACTCCTCGAGCGCCGCGTAGTCGGTTGAGCTGCCGTAGACCGCGGCAAGGCCGGGCGGATTCCATCGCCCGCTGCGTGCCTTGGCGCCGAGTCCGGAGAGGATGTTTCCAGCTGATGGAAATCGGATCGTTTGGAAGCGGAAGAAGTGACCGCTCCACGGAGTCAGCCAACCGGGGTTCTCCTTCAGTATCTCTCGAAGTTCGCTGAATCGGGGGTTCTGAACCAGGGAGTAGGGCTTCACGGTATAATCCTGCGGCGATCAGTTCTCTGACCACCGCAGGCGGTCGTTTGGCGAAAAACATCTGTTCCACGCGGAACGGCTGACTCGAACGCAGCTGATACCCTAATCCCGGGTCTTCGGTCCCGAGGTCGGCACAGGCGTTGCGGTAGAATAACTCCGGGTGACCAGCGGGACCGAAGGCTCCGACGCCCGGGAGAACGCCCGTTTGAGCATCTTCCGGACGCCAATCGGCGTCGACGAGAACGGCGGTCCTTTTCCTCGCGAAAGGAGAAGCCCGCATTCCACGACGAAATATGGGCTAAAAAATGCCCACCCACGGGCGTAACGGTGGAAAGTTGAAGCGCGGCGGTCGGCCGGCCGGAAATCGCGAACCCGATTTCGCCCACGGCCCCTCTGGGCAACGATGCGTGCGCGGTTCCAGCGTGGGCTCGTGCGGGCAAGGACCTTTCGGGATGGCGATGCGGAGTAGCCTCTCGAGTCGGAGGGCCTGCTCCAGCGCCGTAGGTGCCGGAAGCCGGGGTGAATGTGCGATTGTCGTCGGATCGCCTCAGGCGTTTCGCGGCTTGAGGCGCCGGGGGTTGTCGGCACGTTCGCGGCAGCCCCGATGCGCAAGCTCCGCGTCTTCCTTTTCCTCACATTAATGTCGGGTGGTTCCGCGTTCGCGGCCGCTCCGGCCGGCGAAGTGCGGCGGCCGAACATCCTCTTCGTCCTCGCCGACAATTGGGGCTGGCCGCACGCCGGCGTGCTCGGTGACCCGCTGGCGCAGACTCCGGTGTTCGACCGCATCGCCCGCGAGGGGGTGGTCTTCCGTAACACCTTCTGCCCTGTGCCCTCTTGCTCGCCGACGCGCTCGAGCCTGCTCACCGGGCGGGCGGCGCACCAATTGGCCGATGCCGCGAGCCTCTGGAGCAAGTTCGACCGGGGGCACCGCGTGTTCACCGAGCTGCTGCGCGAGGGCGGCTACGAGGTGGGCATGACCGGCAAGGGATGGAGTCCCGGCAATTACAAGGACTTTGGCTGGACCGAGAATCCCGCCGGCGCCGAGCACGCGAGCCTCGAGGCGTTCCTCCGCCAGCGCGATGCCCGTCGTCCGTTTTTCTTCTGGCTGGGAAACACCGACACCGCGCGGCACCGCTGGCGCTACGACCCGGCCGGTTGGGAAGGCCTCGACGCCACGAAGCTCAAGGTGCCGCCGCAATTTCCCGACGACCCCGCCACGCGCTCCACGCTGCTGGCCTATTACGCGAGCGTGCGCGTGATGGACCGCGCGGTGGGCGAAGACATCGCCCGGCTGGAGAAGCTCGGACTCCTCGAGGACACGATCGTCGTCTACACGAGCGACAACGGCTGGCAGATGCCGCGCGGCCTCGCCAACTGCTACGACACCGGTACGCGCGTGCCTTTCGCGGTGCGGTGGGGCCGCCGGCTGGCGGCGGGACGGGTGCGGGAGGAATTCGTGAGTCTCACGGACTTGGCGCCCACCTTTGCCGAGCTGGCGGGCCTGCCCGTCGAGCCCCACGTCACCGGCCGGAGCATCGCCGGACTGATCCTCGGCCGCGACGACTCCGTGCGCCGCGACGCCGTTTTCCTCGAGCGCGAGCGCCACGCGAACGTCCGCCGCGGCGACCTGAGTTACCCGGTGCGCGGGATTCGCACGCAGGACTTCCTCTACCTGTGGAACCTGCGGCCGGACCGTTGGCCGGCGGGTGATCCGGAGCTGTACCACTCGGTCGGAGCGTACGGTGACGTCGACCTTTCACCGCTCAAGGACCTGCTCGCCAGTGGGGCCGGCCGCGCTGACCTCGCGCCCTTCCGCGCGCTCGCGCTGGAACGCCGCTCGCCCGAGGAGCTGTACGACCTGCGCAACGATCCGCATCAGGTGCGCAACGTCGCCGCTGATCTCGCCTACGCCGAACAGCTACGGGAACTGCGGGAGCGCGTACAGCGGTGGATGCGGGAGACCGGCGACCCACGCGTGGATCCCGCCTATGATGGCTGGGACCTCATGCCCTACTTCGGTCCGCCCGCGAAGCCCGCCGACGGGACAGTCAAGGGCAAGGGCGCCAAGGCCACCCGCCGTCCGGCCAACCCCTGAGTATTTTTCATGAAACCCCGTCTTGTTCCCGCCTTCCTCCTACTGTCGCTGCTGGCGGCCGTCGCCGCCCCAGCCGCCCAGCCACTGCGTTCCGTCGCCATCACCGTCGGCGACCTCGGCAATCCGTTCTTCGTGCAGATCGCCAAGGGCGCCGAGGCGAAGGCCCGCGAGCTCGGCGGCGCCGGCGTGAAGGTCACCGCGGTCTCATCCGGCTATGACCTCAACCAGCAGACGAACCAGATGGAGGACTTCATCGCGGCGAAGGTCGACCTGATCGTCCTCAACGCCGCCGACACCAAGGGCATCGCGCCCGCGGTGCGGAAGGCCCGCGCGGCCGGCATCGTCGTCGTCGCGGTCGATGTCGCCGCGGAGGGCGGCGTGAATGCCACCGTGATGTCGGACAACGTGCAGGCGGGCCGGCTGGCGGCGGAATTCCTGGTGCGCCGCCTCGGCGGTAAGGGCGACGTCGTGATCGTGAACGGGCCGCCGGTCTCGGCGGTGGCGGATCGCGTGGCCGGTGCCGAGGCCGTCTTCAAGGCCAACCCGGGCATCCGCGTGCTCTCGCGCGACCAGAACGCCGGCGGTAACCGCCAGGGCGGCATGAACGTGATGACCGACTTGCTCACGGCGCATCCGAAGGTCGGCGCCGTCTTCGCCATCAACGATCCCTCCGGCCTCGGGGCGGCGCTCGCGCTGCGGCAGGCGCGGCGGGACGACGTCGTGGTCGCGGCCGTCGACGGCGCGCCCGACGCGGAGAAGGCGCTGCAGGACGCGCGGAGCGCGTTCGCCGCCACCGCGGCGCAGGATCCGTTCACCATGGCGGGGAAGGCGGTCGAGGTCGGTTTCTCGATCCTGCAGGGACGGCCGGCTCCCTCCGAACGCGTGCTGGTGCCGGTCTCGCTCGTGACCCGCGAGAACATCGCCGGTTACCGCGGGTGGACCAACAAGTGAGCCGCATCCGCGCCGCGTGAACTCCGACGAGTACCTCAAGCTGGCCGAGGTGGAGGACCGCATGTGGTACTTCCGCTCGCTGCACAGCCACGTCGCGCGCGAACTCGGGCGGTCTTTCCCGGCGGGCGGCCAGGTGCTCGACGCCGGCTGCGGCACGGGCGGTCTCATCCTCCGCCTGCGGGAGGCCAACCCGGCTTGGCACTTCGCCGGCATCGATTTCATGCCGCTGGCCTGCGAGTTGGCGCGGAAACGGTGCGGTGCGGGCACCGACATTCGCGAGGCCTCGATCACCGCGCTGCCTTTCGCCGATGCCGGTTTCGACGCGGTGATATCGGCGGACGTCGTCTGTCAGGTGGAAAACCCCGAGACGGCGGCGGCCGAATTCTTCCGTGTGCTGCGGCCGGGTGGGCTGGTCGTGATCAATGTGCCGGCCTATCGCTGGATGTGGTCGTACCACGACGACTCCTGTCAGACGAAGCACCGCTACACCCAGCCCGAGGTCGCGGCGCTGCTGCGCGGAGCGGGTTTCGCCGATGTGCGCACGACCCACTGGAACGCGCTGCCGTTCCCGGCGGTGTGGGCGAAGCGAAAGCTCCTGCGGTCGGCCGCGGATACCAGCGACGTGAAGGACTATCCCAAGGTCGTGGACGCGGCGTTCGGTGCGCTGATGGCCGCCGAGCACGCGTGGTTCGAGCTCGGCGGAACCTGGGCGTGGGGCTCATCGGTGTTCGCCTTCGCGCGCAAGCCGGGCGGATCGAGCTGAGGCCGGTTCCCCTTTCGCGGAACGTGATTCCGAAAATGAGCCGTGTTTCGCCGTTCGGGCAGCGCACGATACGAGCTGCTTGCCGTGAGCCGGTTTCCCGCGCGGGGGACGCTGCATGACGGCGTTGCTCACGGCGTTGGCCCTCCTTCTGCACGTCGCCCTCTGGGGCGCCGGCGCAGCGATGCTCGCGACGCCGCGGCCGTGGTTGCGCTTCTGGCCGGTGCTGGTGCTGCCGCTCGGGCTGACGTTGCAGTCCGTCATCGTCTGGGCCGGTGCGTGGGCCGGACTTCCGGGCACGGATGCTTACGCGCGGGTGAGTCTCTTGGTGCCGCTGCTTCTGCTGGCGGCGGGATTGCGGCGGGTCGGGTGGCGGCTCGCGACGGCGGATCTTCGGCGGGTTCGGGCCGTGGCGGCCGTCACCGTCGGCGGTCTGCTGTTGTTGGCATCGCCGCTCGTGATGATGGGTGGCCGGCCAACGACGGTCTCGCTCGGCAGTTGCGACGCGGCCGACTACGCGGCGGGGGCGCGCGTGCTGCAGGAATTCGCGAGGAGCGATCGCAGCGGGTTCCTTGGGCTGACCGAGGTGGTGCGGGTGCAGTCGGTCGATAACTTCCCCGACTACTGGCTCCGGCTGAACCATTTTACGCCTTCGGCGCTGATCGCGCTCAACGGATCGGTGCTCGGCCTCGCGCCGCATGAACTGACGACGCTGGTGACCGCGCTGGCGCTCGCCGGCATCGTGCCGCTGGTCTTCTGGCTGGCACGCGCGACCTTCGGATTCGGAGGGCTCATTTCGCTCGCGCTGGCGGTGCTCTCGGCCGTGAACCCGGTGCTGTGGTACGCCGTTGCGCACGTGGCGCCGGGCCAGCTGCTGGCTGCGCAGGCCTGCGCCCTGTTCGCTTGGGCGGGCGTCGCGTTGTGGCGCGGACGACTGACTTGGCGTCGGGCCGCGGCGTTTCTGCCCCTGCTGGCGGCGGGGTACGCGCTCGTGCTCGGCAGCTACAATTTCCTCCTGCTGGTGTGCCTCGCTCCGTCGGCGGCGCTGGCGTTCTTTTCCGCGCTGCGGACCGGACGATGGACCCGCTTCGGCGGTTGGCTGGCGGCGATGCTCGCGCCGCTGGTCGTGAGCGGCGTGCTGTTTGCGGAGCGAGTCGCCGGGCTGGCCGAGCGACTTTCCCTGCTGCGCACGTACGACTTCGGCTGGCCGATTCCCGCGCTGACGCCGGAAGGCTGGTTCGGACTCGTGCTCGCTCCTGATTTGGAACCCCTGCCGTGGCCGCTACTGCGTTGGGGGTTAGCCGCGTTGTTCGCGGGCCTGCTGGTGTACGTGCACGCGCGGGGAGCGGCGTGGCGCACGCCGGCTGGGTGGTTGGCGCTGGTGCTGCCCGCGCCGGTCCTGGCGGGATATGCGTTCCTGCAAGTGCGTGGGGCGTGGCTCGGCACGAACGCGAGTTACGACGCCTACAAGCTGTTCGCGGTCTTTCTGCCGGTACTGCTGCCAGCCTGCGCTCGCTGCATCGTCCTCCTCCGATCCGGCGGCTTAGGGGAGCGTCGTTTGGTCATGGCGGCCGTCGCGCTCGTGGTGATGGGCAACCTCGCGGCCTGCGGCGGTTTCATCGCGCGTCTGGGCCAGGCTCCGTTGCGGGTCGAGCCCGACCTCGTTGCGCTGCGGAGGATCGAGGCGATGGACGACGTCCGCGCGGTGAACCTGCTCGTGCCCGACATGTGGTCGCGGCTCTGGGCGCATGTCTTCCTGCTGCGGAAGGGCCAATACTTCGCGACGCACACCTACGAGGCCCGGCGCGATACGCCGTTGCGGGGGGACTGGACCCTCGAGGGTGGGGTGGTGGGTGCAGATCCCGGGGGCGACGGTCGGCGCGTGCTTTCGAACCGTTTCACCCTCGTGCGCGCGACGGGGCCGGGTGGCTTGCGAGTAACGCAGGCGGATGGCTGGCACGGTCTCGAATCCGCGACAGGCTCCGGGGATCGTTGGGAATGGACGGGGCGAGAGGCCGTCCTCGTTCTGGAAAACCCCCGCGGCCGGCCGTTGCAGGCCACACTGAAGCTGGACGCGCGTGCCCACGGCGCGCGTCAGGTTGAGTGGGTTGACGCTGTCGGAGGGCGGATCGGCGCTCCGGTGAGGCTGGGTGAGACGCGTACGGTGGTGGATCTGGGACCGATCACGCTACCGCCGGGAACCTCCCGTTGGATGCTGCGCTCCTTGGAGCCGGCGCTGCGTGCTTCGCCTACGGATCCGCGGATGATCGCGCTTTGCGTCCACCGGCTGCGCGTCGAGGCAGGCGGGAATTGACGCGGCAGCGCGGCCGAGTGTTTGCTGCGCCGATGTCCGCCCCTTCGAACCTCCGCCGCGTGTTCGCGGGAAGGCGCGTGCTTATCACGGGCGGCCTTGGTTTCATCGGTTCCAATCTCGCGCGGGAGCTGGTCCGGCTTGGGGCGAAGGTATCGATCGTCGACAGTCTTGTGCCGGAATACGGCGGGAACCGGCGCAACCTTGCGGGCGTTGCCGCGCGGGTGAAGATCCATGTGGCCGACGTGCGCGATTGGCCGCGGCTGCCGTCACTCGTGCGTGGGCAGGATTTCCTCTTCAACCTCGCGGGGCAGACGAGCCACATGGACTCGATGACGGACCCGCAGACGGATCTGGACATCAATTGCCGCGCGCAGCTGGCGATCCTCGAGGCGTGCCGGCTGCACAATCCCGGGATCCGCATCGTGTTCGCGAGCACGCGGCAGATCTACGGCCGGCCGGATTACCTGCCGGTGGACGAGAGGCATCCTCTGCGGCCCGTGGACGTGAATGGGATCAACAAACTGGCGGGAGAGTCGTTCCATCTCCTGTACTCGCGCGTGCACGGGATCGCGGCGACGGCGCTGCGGCTGACGAACACGATCGGGCCGCGGATGCGGGTGAAGGACGCGCGCCAGACCTTCGTGGGGGTGTGGGTGCGGCGGCTGGTGGAGGGCGAGCCCTTTGAGGTATGGGGCGGGGACCAGCTGCGGGACTTCACGTACGTCGACGACGCGGTGGAGGCATTCCTGCTGGCGGCGGCCCGGCCGGAGGCGGTGGGTCAGGTGTTCAACCTCGGCGGACCGCCGCGGGTGACGTTGCAACGGCTGGCCGAATTGCTGGTCGAGGTGAACCGCGGTGGTGCATTCGTGGTGCGGGAGTTCCCGGCGGACCGTCGCAAGATCGACATCGGGGACTATTTCGCGGACGGCCGCCTGATCGCGCGCCGGCTCGGCTGGCGACCACGGACCGACCTGCGGACGGCGCTGGCGCGGACCGTCGCGTATTACCGACGCGAACTGCGGCACTACGTCTGACGGCGCCGTTGGAAACGCGGTCTTGCCCCGTCCCGCCCTTTGCCGGCTAATCGCGAGGATGGCCGGCCCCGCGCTCAGTTTTGTCATCCCGCTCTACCGCAGCGCCGAGACGATCGGCGCGGTGGTCGCGGAGATCGAGGGGCTGGTGGTGGAAGGCGGGCACGAGATCATCCTCGTGCACGACGGCAGCGGGGAGGAAACGAGCCGCGTGGCGCGCGACTTGGTGCGCCGCGCGAAAGTCCCGGTCACCCTGATCGAGCACGCTCGCAATTACGGTGAGCACAACGCGGTGCTCACGGGGTGGCGGCACGCCCGCGGTGAACACATCGTTAATCTCGACGACGACGGCCAGAATCCACCAGCCGAGGCGATTCGGCTCTGGCGAGAGGCGAAGGCGACCGGGCTCGACGTCGTCTACGGTCATTATGGGGAGAAGCGGCACGAGGCGTGGCGCAACCTCGGTAGCTGGTTCACCAACCGCATGACCGACTGGGCCCTCGACAAGCCCGCGGGCTTCTACCTCTCGAGCTTCCGTTGCGTGAGCGCCTTCGTGGCGCGGCAGGTGACGGGATACGCCGGACCCTATCCGTACCTTGACGGCCTGATCCTGCAGGTCACGCAGCGCATCGGCTCGATCGAGGTACGCCATGAACTCCGCCTCGCGGGCCGGAGTACCTATACGCTTTCCAAGCTGGTCCGGCTCTGGCTCAGCGCCTGGGTGAACTTCTCGTTGCTGCCGCTGCGCGTCGCAACCGTACTCGGCCTCATCGTCGCCGCTGCGGGTCTCGTGGCGCTGGGCACCATCGCCTGGCTTTGGTACCGCGGCATCGGACCTGAGTACGGCTGGGGCTGGACGATGTCCTGCATCCTCATTTTCTCCGGCACCCAGCTGGTGATGCTCGGCCTGATCGGCGAGTACCTCGGCCGCATGTTCATCGCGGTGAACCAGCGGCCGCAGTCGGTGGTGCGTGAGGTATTGGCCTCCGGCGGCCAAGCCGGCGCCTAACCGAACATCGCGCGCCAGCGCGCCAGCTCGCGCGCCATGCCCTCGGTCACGCCGCGTTCCGCTTCGGGCGGCGGACTCCGGCGAAACTTTCCGAGGTAGGCGAGCGCGGCGAAGACGACGCGATACTCGCGGTCACGCGGCTGCTCGAATGCGTCCCGGAGGTATTGCCGGCACCAGGGCCGGAGTGCGTCGGCGGAAAACTCCCGTTCCCAGCGGAGCGCCAGCCGGTGGGAGTTCTGCTCGTCGCGCGCCTTGCGGCCGGGCGACGAGCTCACGTGGTGGCGAACGACGCTGCGCAGCGCGACTACGTTGAACCGGCCTGCCGCGCGCGCGCGGTAGCACAGGTCGATGTCTTCCCCTCCGTTGACGTAGTCCTCGTCGAACCCGCCGAGCTCCCGCCAAAGGTTTCGCCGCAGCAGCACGCAGGCACCGGTGACGGCGACGGCCGGAAGGACCGGGCGGAGAAGCCGAACCGGCGTGCAGGGCAGTTGGCGGAGGTGAACGGGTTTCGCGGCGGGGTTCTGCTCGAGCCCGGCGTGGTCGACCTCGCCGGTGCGGGCGTCGAGTTGAACGTTGCCGACGAGGCCGGCGCGCTCCCCGAGGGATTCGAGGGCGCCGAGCATCGGCTGCAGCCAGCCCGGCAACAGGACCAGGTCGTTATTGAGCAAGGCGATGAGCTCACCGCGGGCGACGGCGACCGCGCGGTTATTGGCGCCGGCGAAGCCGAGGTTGCGCTCGTTGAGAAGCACGCGGAAGGGCGGCGCGCGGAGCTCCGCGGTGTCCCGCAGCCATTCGCGGGTGCCGTCGGTGCTGCCGTCGTCCACGAGGATGATCTCGTGCGTGAGGCCCGCTGGCAGCGTCGCGCGCAGGCTAGCGAGCATCGCCCGGGTGAGGGCGAGGCAGTTGAACAGCGGCACGACCACGCTCAGCCGCGGGGCCGGCCCGCGGTCTTCGGTTGAGGTGTGGGACGCTGAGGAGGACATCGCCCGGGGCCGCTAGAAGTGTCCCCGCGAAACGCCGCGCCGCTCAATCCCTTATTCGCGCGGCCGCCCTGAGTCGGTCGGCGAGAGTATCACTTCTCAGAGGCCAAGCGACGCAGGTACGCCCCGTACGATGATTTCCCGAGGCGGGTGATGTTGGCCTCGAGGGTGGCGCGGTCGATCCAGCCCTGCCGCCAGGCGATCTCCTCGAGGCAGGCGATCTTCAAGCCCTGCCGGTTCTCGATGACGGAGACGAACTGGCCGGCCTCGAGCAGCGAGTCGTGGGTGCCGGTGTCGAGCCACGCGGTGCCGCGACCGAGGACCTCGACGTGGAGCCGGCCCGCCTCAAGGTAGAGGCGGTTGAGGTCGGTGATCTCGAGTTCACCGCGCTTGGATGGCTTCAAGCGGCGGGAGAACGCGACGACATCGGCGTCGTAGTAGTAGATGCCCGGGATGGCGTAGTTGGACTTCGGCTGGGCGGGTTTCTCCTCGAGGGAGAGGACGCGGCCGTCGGGCGCGAATTCGACTACGCCGTAGCTGCGGGGATCGGCCACATGGTAGCCGAAGATGGTGGCGCCCGAGGTCCGCGCGGTGGCGCGCTCGAGGGATTTCACGAGGTCGTGCCCGTAGAAGAGGTTATCTCCCAGGACGAGCGCGGCGGGCTCCTCCTTGAGGAAGCCGGTGTCGCCTGCGATGTGGAAGGCCTGCGCGAGGCCGTCGGGGCTGGGCTGTTCGGCGTAGGAGAAGCGAACGCCAAGGTTGGCGCCGTCGCCCAGGAGCCGGCGGAAGAGCGGCAGGTCGGTGGGCGTGGAGATGATCAGGATCTCCCGGATGCCCGACAGCATGAGGACCGACAGCGGGTAGTACACCATCGGCTTGTCGTACACCGGCATCAGCTGCTTGGAGACCGCGACGGTGAGCGGGTAGAGGCGGGTGCCGGAGCCGCCGGCGAGGATGATGCCCTTGCGGGCGGGCGAGGGGCGATTGGCCATGGGCGATGGGTTAACGATCTTGATTGGAGCGAGCCTTGATCAGGGCACCGAGGCGCCTTCCGACGACGATAGCCAGGGTCTGAAGTCCTTCGGTAATTTCGGGTGGCAAGAGGCCGACGGATTTGGCGATTTCGAGTTGGGTGCGAAGTTCGGCTAGGGATCCCTTGGCGATGTAGAAGAAACGAACGGAATCGCGATCGGTATCACGTTCATCTCCCTCGGCAATGTTCGATGGGATGCTCACCGCGGCCCGCCGGATCTGGTCCCGTAGACCTGCGTCCCTCAGTCGTTCGGTCGCCTTGTATGTTTCAATGCAGAGCGTCAGGGCCTCCCTCCATACCTGCAGATTATGGTATCCGGTTCCCATCGCCTATCGCCCATGGCCCATCGCCATCATGCTTTAGCCCCTAGCCTTTCACGCGCATACCGCGTGTTCGTAATCTCCGCCGCCCAGGCACGATTTCGCAGATACCAGCCGACGGTCTTCTCGATGCCAGTGGCGAAGGACTCCTTCGGGGCCCAGCCGAGTTCCCTCTGCAGCTTCGCACAGTTGATGGCGTAGCGGCGGTCGTGGCCGGGGCGGTCGGCGACGTAGGTGAGCTGCGTGGCGTAGGACTTGCCGTCGGCGCGGGGCGCCTTGCGGTCGAGCAGGGCGCAGATCGTCCGCACGATCTCGATGTTCGGCTTCTCGTTCAGCCCGCCGACGTTGTAGGTCTCGCCGACGCGGCCCTTTTGCAGCACGAGCCAGATCGCCGCGGCGTGGTCCTCCACGTAGAGCCAGTCGCGCACCTGCATGCCGTCGCCGTAGACGGGGAGGTTCTTACCCTCCAGGGCGTTGAGGATCATCAGGGGGATCAGCTTTTCGGGGAAGTGGTACGGGCCGTAGTTATTCGAGCAGTTGGTGGTGAGCGTCGGCAGGTGGTAGGTGTGCTGGTAGGCGCGGACGAGGTGGTCGCTGGCGGCCTTCGATGCCGCGTAGGGCGAATTGGGCGCGAAGGGCGTCTCCTCGCTGAAAGCCGGATCGGTCGGTGCGAGGGTGCCGTAGACCTCGTCGGTCGAGACGTGCAGGAATCGGAAGGCCGCCTTGCGAGGCTCGGGTAACTTCGACCAATGCAGGCGCGCCGCGTTCAACAGGCGCAGGGTGCCGACGACGTTCGTCTGGATGAAGGGCTCGGGCGAGTCGATCGACCGGTCGACGTGCGACTCGGCCGCGAAGTTCACCACCGCGTCGATCGCGTGTTCGGCGAGGAGGCGCGACACCAGTTCCGTGTCCCCGATGCCGCCGTGCGCGAAGACGTACCGCGGATCGCCGGCGAGGTCGGCGAGGTTGGCCGGATTGCCGGCGTAGGTGAGGGCGTCGAGGTTGACGACCTTGCTGGCGGCCCCGGGGCCCTTTTCCAGCAGGCGCTGCCGGATGAAGTTGGAGCCGATGAAGCCGCAGCCACCGGTGACGAGAAGGTTCATGGGGGAAAGGGAGAGGGATGGGTAAGAGGGAGGTTTCAGCTTTCCACTACTTGGCGGAGGCTGTCGTGCCAGTCGGGGAGGCGCAGGCCGAAGGCGCGTTCGAGCTTGGCGGCCGACATCGCGGAATACGCGGGGCGCTTGGTCGGCGTCGGGTATTCGGCGGTGGTGATGGCCTCGACCTCGCGGCACTTGCGGGTCTCCGGCGGCATGAGGTCGATGATCGCCTTGGCGAAACCGTGCCAGCTGGTCTGGCCCGAGGAGCAGAGGTGATAGGTGCCGCTGAACCGGCGAGCGTCTTCCCCGGTGCGCACCTGCAGCAGGGCTTGCGCGGTGGTCTCCGCGATCATCCGCGACCACGTGGGGCAGCCGACCTGGTCGGCCACGACGCGGAGCTTCTCCCGTTCCCGGGCGAGGCGCTGCATCGTGAGCATGAAGTTGGCGCCGCGGGCACCGTACACCCAGCAGAGGCGGAAGATCAGGTGGTCGCAGCCGGCGGAACGGATCGCCTCGTCACCGGCGTGCTTGGTGCGCGCGTAGGCGCCGAGCGGGTTGGGGGCGTCGGTCTCGACGTACGGCGTGGTCTTGGTGCCGTCGAAGACGTAGTCGGTCGAGTAATGCACCAGCAGAGCGCCGCGCTCGCGCGCTTCAGCGGCCATGACGCCCGGGGCGTCGGCATTGATCTTGGTGGCGAGGGCCAGCTCAGCCTCGGCCTTGTCGACGGCCGTGTAGGCTGCGGCGTTGATGATCACGTCGGGTGCGGCGGCGGCGATGGCCTCGCGGACGGAGTCGGGCCGGGTGAAGTCGACCTCCGGGTAGTCGACGCAGGTCACGCGCCCCAGCGGGGCCAGCGTGCGGCGCAGTTCCCAGCCGACCTGGCCGACGCGACCGAAGAGGAGGATGTTTTTCATGGAGGCTGGGGGGAGGTTGGGGCCGGCTCAGAACAGCCGCTCGCGCGGAAGGTCGCGGAGCAGCGGCGACTGCGTGTCTCGGGCCGAGAGCAGCGGGCGATCGGTCGGCCAGGAGATGCCGACGTCGGGGTCGTCCCAGCGGAAACCGATCTCGTCCTTGGGAGCGTAGAGGTCGGTGCACTTGTAGTGAAACAAGGCGTGCTCGCTTGTGACGACGAACCCGTGGGCGAAACCCGGCGGCACCCAGAACTGGCGCTTGTTCTCGGCGGACAAGGTCACGCCGAACCACTTCCCGAAGGTCGGGGAGGCGCGGCGGATGTCGACGACGACGTCCCACACCTCGCCCTGCCAGACCGAAACCAGCTTGCCCTGCGGGTTGGGATTCTGGGCATGCATGCCGCGCAGCGTGTGGCGGCACGAGAACGAGAAATTATCCTGCGCGAAGGCGAGGTCGATGCCGGCCTGCCGGTAGCGGTCGCGGTTGTAGGACTCGACGAAGAATCCACGCGCATCGCCGAACACCTTGGGCTCTATGATCAGCGGGCCGGCGAGGGGACAGGGCAGGACGTTCATGCGGTGAAAGCGAAAGGCTTGAGGGAAGGCGGCCTCGCCGAGGCGACAAGGGTCTTTTCCGGCGTCAGCCCAGCCGGCGGTCAGTCGCGCGGGATAACGGGCATGCCGGCCGGTGGCGCCAAGGTCACTTCCTCCGGTAGTCGCCGCGGCTGAAGTACTTTTCGAGCCACACGTACGCGCAGATGAAGAAGTAGCGGCTGCCCATTTCCTTTATCTTGAGCTTCGCCACGCCGTGCCGGCGGTTGCGCCAGGAGATCGGCGTTATGGCGTAGGAGTAGCCGCGGACGATCGCCTTCAGCGGGATCTCGACGGTGAGGTTGAAATGCGGCGCGAGGAAGGGGCGGCAGCCGTCGATCACCGTGCGGCGGTAGGCCTTGAATGCATTGGTGGTGTCGTTCAGCGGGATGTTGAAGCCGATCCGCACGAGCAGGTTCGCGAGGCGGTTCACCAGCAGTTTCACCCGCGGGTAGTCGTGCACACGACCGCCTGTTACGAACCGGCTGCCGAACGCGCAGTCGTGGCCCTGGTTGAGCAGGCGCCAGTAGGTCACCGCGTCCTCCGGCGCGTCGGAGGCGTCGGCCATCATGATCACCACGGCGTCGCCGCGGCTGTGGTCGAGTCCCCAGGTCACGGCGCGTCCGAATCCGTGCATCCCGCTCTCGTTTTGCGTCGGGGCGAGCGCCGGGTGGCGGGCCTGCAATTCCCGCAGCACCTCCCACGTGCGGTCGCGGCTGCCGTCGTCGACCACGACGATCTCGTGCGGCACGCCCTCACGTTCGAGACAGGCCGTCAGGTCGGCGAGGGTCGAGGGGAGCGACTCCTCTTCGTCGCGCGCGGGGATGACGACGGAAAGGAGCTTGAGCGGGGCACCGGTCATCGTCGCGGGTCAGAGTGGGGCGGAAGTCTCCAGCCAGCCGGGGTGGCGGCGGGCATGGTCGGCAATTTCCTCGAGGACCGCGGCCACCGGCGTAGCGGGGCGCCAGTTCCAGATTCGGGTGGCCTTGGCGTGGTCGAGCACGATCCACGGGATATCGAACGGCCGCGGGGTCGCGTCGGCTCCGACTTCATGCGCCCCGAGGCGCGCCGCGCACCAGTCGCTGAGTTGGCGGAGAGACATCGCCGAGGCGGCGCCACCGGAAAAGTTGGCGAGCCGGTCGGCCGCGGCCAGCTTCGGCGCTTCGAGCTGGCGAGTCAGCACGGGCAACAGGTCCCGCGGGTGCAGGCAGTCCCGCACCTGATGTCCCCTGCCGCCGAAGCCGATGTAGCGCAGCGGACGGCGCTGCAGCCACGAGTTGATCCAGTAGGCGAAGATACCCTGGTCGGCGCGGCCGAACTGTCCCGCGCCGGCGAGCACGCCGCAGCGGTTGACGAACACCGGCAGCCCGAACGTCTCGCCGTACTCGAGGGCGAGGGCCTCGCTGGCGAGCTTGGTCGCACCGTAGAGGGAGATCGGTGCGCCGGTGGGAAACTCCTCCGTGAGGCCGGCCTTCGAGAGCCCGTTCGAGTGGGTCCCGGCCGCCGGGACGAAGGCCCCGTCGCGCACCTCCATCGGCAAGGCGGCCAGGGGCGGGATCGAGTAAACCCGGCTGGTGCTGAGCAGGATGAAGCCGGCGCGGTGCTGCTTGCAGTATTCCAGCAGGTTCACCGTTCCGCCGAGGTTGTGTTCCACCAGTTGGCGCGAGCTCGTGCGCCCGTCGACGCCCGCCAGCACGCTCGGGTTGGCGGCGGCGTCGATCACCCAGTCGGCGGCCGGGAGCGCCTCGACGTCGCTCGCCGCCCGCAGGTCGGCATGGAAGAGGCGTATGCCGAGCGCCTTGAGCTCCTCGCGGTTCGTTTCGCTCCCGGGACGGATGAAGTTGTCGAAACCTGCCACCTGATGCCCCGCCGCGGCCAGCTCCCGCGCGAGCGTGCCGCCCACGAAGCCGCAGATGCCGGATATCAGGATGCGCATGCGGGCGCAGTGTGCGGAAACCGCGGGTCGCGGGAAGGCCGTTTTTGGCGCACCGCTAACCCGGCCTCGCAGATCGGGAAGAAGCTTCCGAGTGCGCTTCGGGTGGAAAATGCCCGATCTGGTGCAACCGCGGATGAACACGGAGTGACACGGAGGAAAGAGGTCGGCCGCGAGGTTCATGCCGACGATTCCGCGGGTACACCCGCCGCCATTTCGGGGCAGCGGCTTTTCGCGCAGGCCTTCGGTTGCGTTGAACGCCGGCCTGCCGGCGGAAGCGCGTTCGTTGTGGCTGCGGCTGTAGCCGCGGAAGATTCACGCGCGGCTTCCACGGCGTAAGCCGGAAACCGACGCTAGGTTTCACCGCATATTTCGCGGATCGCGCGGATGAGGGTAATCGGCCGGTACGGCCTCTCCGACGTAGTCGACGCGTCTCGCCTCGTCGGATCAGGGTGAACCTTCGTCGGCGAAGTAAGACGGGTCATTATGGAACCACGAAGTGACACCAAGGGACACGAAGGAACGGAGCGCGGGCGGAAGATCGGGCCGCTGCGGATGAACAAACTCCTTTCGGGTCGTCGACTCTGGTGTGGCTGCGGCTGCAGGCGCGGAGAATTCACGCGCGGCTTCCACAAGGTAAGCTGGAATACCGACACTGGTTTTCACCGCAGATTTCGCGGATCGCGCGGATGAGGGCGATCGGCCGGTACGGCCTCTCCGACGTAGTCGAGGCGTCTCGCCTCGTCGGATCAGGGTGAACCTTCGTCGGCGAAGTAAGACGGGTCATTATGGATCCACGGAGTGACACCAAGGGACACGAAGGAACAGAGCTCCGGCAGAAGATCGGGCGAGCGCTGACGAACGGGCTCATTCCAGATCGTCGACTCTGGTGTGGCTGCGGCTGTAGCCGCGGAAGATTCACGCGGGCACCTTCGAAGATGTAAGCCGGAATACCGACGCCGGTTTCGATCGTAGATCGCGGATCGCGTGGATGAGGGTAGTCGGCCGGCACGGCCTTGCCGACTTGGACGAGGCATCCCGCCTCGTGGATTGAAGGACGGGGCAGCGCCCGATCGTCGTCAGCGTTTCGGCGTCGCCACGGGCTTGAACGCGATCAGTCGCCAGACGCGGCCGGTGCGATCGATCCGGCCCAGGAATCCCCGGCCTGCTTCGCCCGCCTTGGTCGCAAGTTCTCCCTCCGCCCGGACTTCGATCGTGCCTTCCGCCACCACACCCGGCAGCGCGGCCAGCCGCAGGCGCAACGTTCCCGCGGAGGATCCCGGCCCCTCCGTGACGCCGCGCACCGCGAAGCCGGAGAGTTCCTCGGCCGGTGGCGCACACTCGCAGTTGCGCTCCTCCTCCAGCAGTTCGCCTTCGGGGATCTTCACTTGGAGCGTCCGGAGCGAGGGTTCACCGTCGGCGGCGAACACCACCACAAGCTCGGCCGCGGTTTTTCCTCCCGCGTAGTCCGTCGCGACCGCGATCCGCGGGAATCCCTTGGCGCGCGCTGCGCCAGCTGAGGTCAGCCGCACGGGTTCACCTGGAGCGAAGTCCGGACTCACCCGGCGCAGCCAGATCGCGCCCTCCAAATCCGTCCAGGTCGCCAGCAGCGATCCGTTCCGCAGCAGCGCCGTCGCCACGCGGCCGGACGGCTTCGTCTCGTTGAGGCGCAGCGGCGCCACGAATCGACCGCCGGCATCGGCCGAGAAGCTCGCCAACACGCGTGGATCGCCGTCGGCCGCCGTGAACCAAACCGCCCCCATCTGGCCGCCTTGGCTCGCGAGTTGCGGGCCGTTCACCGGACATGCGTTGATCCGCCAGCCGTCGTCGGCCAAGGCGCGCGGCGTTTCCCACTTCGATCCCGTGAAGCGCGCGACCCGCAGGTCGCGCACCTCGGCGTCCGTGCGTCCTCGGTAGGCGACGAGCGCCGAGCCGTCGGGAAAGGCCGTGAGCGCGGTCTGGCAGCAGTCGCACACCGAGGGGTCGACCAGCGTGTCGGGTTCCGCGGTTCCGAGGATCCGCGCGTAAAGGCGTTGCCGGCCAGTGGCGCCGTGTTTTCCGCGGCCGTCGAGCCACACCGCCAGCACCCGACCATCGGCCAGGGTGGCCAACGATGCGAACTCGACCGAGCTGCCCTCGCGGGTCAGGGGCTCCGGCGGGCTCCACGTGCGGCCGCCGTCGTTGGTCCGGCTGATCCGCGCATGGTAGCCCGGTCCGTGGCCGTGATCACCGGCTCCGGCCGGATTCGCCGGATTGTTGACGAACCACACGGCCGTCGCGGCGCCCTCGTCGTCGGCGGTCAGTGCCGGGAAGTCGGCCCAGTTGATGAACCAGCCCGGACCCTCGGCGATCGTGCGCGCCGGCGTCCAGGCATCGGTTCCCTTGGCCCGTGTGGCGAAACGCAGGGCGTGACCGTTGGCGGTGAGTTCGGTCCAGGTGATCCAAAGCGTGCCGCCGGGTGTCGCGTGCAGGGAACCGCCCGCGGCGCCGGGGCCGGCGGGGTTGGGGATCGGAGCGGGGGTGATCGACGCCGCCGGGGACGTGACCTGAGCGGAGAGGGACAGGAGCGCCGCCGCGAAGAGGGGCGCGACGCGACGAAAAATATTCATGACGCGGGCGGGGTTCATCGGCGGCGCCGTTGCAGCAGGGTGACCGTGAGGAGCAGGGCGAAGGAGATCACGAGGAGGGTGGCGGCGAACGCGTGGGCCTGCGGGTAATGGAGGGCCTGCACCTCGTCGTAGAGCGCGATGCTGGCCACGCGCGTGACGCCGGGCACGGAACCGCCGATCATGAGGACAACCCCGAACTCGCCGAGGGTGTGGGCGAAGCCAAGCGTGAGTCCGGCGGCGATGCCGCGCCAGGCGAGCGGCACGTGCAGCCGCAGGAAGACCCGCGCCGGCGAGGCGCCGAGCGCGCGGCCCGCCTCCAGGAGTTCCGGGGCCACGCCGCGCAGCGCCGCCTGGAACGGCTGCACCGCAAAGGGCAGGGAGTAGAACACCGACGCGATCACGAGCCCGGTGAAGGAGAACGAGAGCGGCGCGCCGGTCAGGTCGCGCCACCAGCTGCCGGGGGGATGCAGCGGTGAAAATGCGACCAGCAGATAGAAACCGATCACGGTCGGCGGCAGCACGATGGGCAGCGCGACGAGCGTCTCGATCACCGGCGCCAGCCGCCAGCGGGTGCGGTTGAGCCAGTGGGCGAGCGGCAGGCCGATCAGCCCGAGCACCGCCGTCGTGATGGTCGCCAGCCGCAGCGTGAGCCAAAGCGACTCCCAGAGGGCGGGCGTGAGCAGGGGTGAGTTGGCGGGGGAATCGGGCAAGGGCGGAAGGCTCGGCGTGCTCGGGCGGCCGCTCAACGTTCATCTCTGGCGTTGCGGCGTTCGTGCGCGAAGAGGAATTGCTGCGCGAAGCCGGCGGCGGACCCGAAGTGCGCGCGACCGAACTGCGCCACCTGCTCGGGCCGCCAGCCTTCCAAACCGTAGCGGCGCGCGATCGCGCGGAGGATCCAGACATCCACGGGAAACGCTTCCAGTTTCCCCGCGCCGAACAGGAGCGTGCAATCTGCGATCTTCTCCCCCACGCCGGGGAGTCCGCACAGTCGTTCCTTCGCAGCGGCGTAGGGCAGGCGCTCCGTCTCCTCGAGCCAGCCGGGTTGCGCCGCGAGTTGGCGTGCCGTCGCCGCGATGTGGCGCGCCCGGAAGCCCAGCAGGCAGGCGCGCAGTTCCCTTTCCGGCACGCGGGCCAGCTCAGGCCAGGTGGGCAGGCGGTGGAGCCTCGCGGGTTCGGCGGTGCCGGGCCACGTGACCGTCGCCAGCGGCGCGCCGTGCCGCTCGGCCAGCAGCGCGAGCATCCGCTTGATCTGCGGGATCTGCTTCATCGCGCTGCACATGAACCCCAGCAGCGTTTCCCCGAAGGGCTGCCGCAGGATCCGCAACCCGGGAAACGCATGCAGGGCCTCGGCCAACGGCGGGTCGCTGCGCCACGGCAACGCGTCCGCCAACGCTGCGAAATCGACCTTCGTTGCGAGGTAATCCGCGAGGGCCGCAGCGGTCTTCTCCGCTTCCGCGACCGGGGCGCACTCTTCCACGTGGCCGTTCGCGTCCACCCGCAGCCTGACCACGCGGTCCGACCAGACGCCGAGCCACGAACCGTCGGCGCAGGCGTTCCACCGGAAGGCCTGCCCGCCGTCGAGGAGCTCCGCGAGCACGGTTGGCCGCAGCGGCCCGGGCAGACCCGCGACCGGCCGCCACTCACTCCAGGCGGTCACGGCGCCGGCTTTTCCCACAGGAAACTCTTGTGTTCGGCGAGCACCCGGCCGTCGGCCGACACCAACGTGAGTTTCCACGCCACCGGGTTCGCGCGGCGGCCGCCGGGCCACGCCGTACCGGTGAGCCCGAGGTGGAAGGCGGTTTCCCCCGCGGGGAGGTCGGTCGGGAACCGGAAGCTCGCGGGAGTCGGCGCATCCGGCCGGATCACGAGCAGCTCGAACCGCGCGCCCGTCGCCGCAACGTCGGTCCTCACGCGGGTGAGGAAATAATAACCCTCCCTCGTTTCCGGCGTGGTGCGAAGCACGGTCGTCCCGGCCCCGGGTTCACCGGCGCCGAAAAACTCCGTGACTCGCTCGAACGCCGCTGCTTCCTGCCACGCCGGCCAGATCCGGATGAAGCGCGTTTCGCCGGCGGCCGTGGCGGCGGCGAGCAGCGCGAGCAGGGAGGTCAGGACGCGGACGGGCACGGGCGGCACCGTGCGCCGCGGCCCCGGTCTCCGCAAGCCTGTGCCCGGAGCGTTCACTCGCGCAGCTCGACGAGTTGGAATCGGTGCAGGCCGAGGGGTGACGGTTCCCATCCCTTCACCGCGGGATGCAGCAGGTAGGTGCGGCTGCCGAAGACGAGCGGCGTCACGGGCGCCTCCTCGAGCAGCAGTGCTTCGGCGCGCTGGAAGACCTCAAGCCGGCGCGCCGCGTCCGCCATCCGACTGGTCTCGTCGAGCAGCGCGTCGTACGCGGTGCTGGCCCAGCCGGTCCAATTGTTGCCGCCGCCGCTCCGGAATAGGCCGAGGAACGTCAACGGATCCGGGTAATCCCCGGTCCAGCCCATCAGGCCGATGACGTGTTGCTTCGACTGCTGGTTCTGCACCCAGGTCTTCTGCTCGAGCGGCTCGATCGTGCTCCGCACGCCGAGTTCCTTCAGCCACATCGACTGGATGACCTCCATGATCCGCGGGTAGGTGCTGTCGTTCTGCACCTGCACGGGGAGCACCGGCAGGCCGCGGCCGCCCGGGAAGCCGGCCTCCGCGAGCAGCGCGCGCGCCGCGTCGGCGTCGGTCGTCACCCCGGCGCGGGCGGTGTAGCCCCCGCAATCGGGTGGCGTGAACGACGGCGCGGGGGCGCGGGTCCCTAAAAACACGGCGCGGGCGAGGGCGGCGCGGTCGATCGCGAGGGCCAGCGCGCGTCGCACCTTCGGCTGGTCGAGCGGTGGGCGGGTGACGTTGAAGTTCATGTACGTCACGTTCAGCAGCGGATCGATGCGTAGGGGTGAGGGCGATTCGCGGCGGTACGCGTCCACCTTGGCCGCCGGCAGGGCGAACGTGACGTGCATCTGGCCGGCGCGGTAGTTGAGCTCCTCGACCTCCGCCTTCTCCACGGGGAGGAATTCGACGCGATCCAGGCGGTTGCGCGTGGCGTCCCAGTACTGCGGGTTGCGCGCGACCACGAGGCGCGCGTTAGGCCGCCATTCGGCAAGCGTGAAGGGACCGTTGCCCACGAGATTGCCGGGGCGGGTCCAGGCGCCGCCGCGTCTCGCGACGGCGTCGAACTTTTCGAGCGTGGGGCGGTGCACCGGTAGCCACGAGGAATGCGCCGCGAGAGCGGCGAGGTGCGGGACCGGGTGCGCGAGCGTGAGCCGCAGGGTGCGGTCGTCGGGCGCAGCCACGCCCACCGCGCCGAAGTCGGCAAGCTTCCCGGTGTTGAAGGCCTCCGCGTTCCGCACCGGCCAGAGCATGTAGGAAAGCGAGGCGCCGAGCCCGGGGCTCAGCAGCCGTCGGAACGAGAAGGCGAAGTCGTGGGCCGTCACCGGATCGCCGTTGGACCAGCGGGCACCGGCGCGCAGCCGAAACGTCCACGTGAGGCCATCGACCGAGGTCTCCCAGGATTCCGCCGCGCCCGGCAGCGGCCGCGAAGTGCGTTCGTCGAGGACCGTGAGCCCTTCGTACAGCGCCACGAGCAGGATCTGATCCGTGTAGGCCTCGGCGAGGTGGGGGTCGAGGTCGGCGGGCTCCGCGCTGTTGCCCACGATGAGCGTGCGGGTGCGGATGCCCTCCGCGACCGGAGTCTCGCGCCTTCCGCAGCCGGTGTGGAACACCGCGAGGAACGGAAGCGAGAGCAGCAGAAACTTCACGGCGGGCGCGCGCATGGCTTTCATCCAAGCCACGGTGGTGCCGCGCGCAAAGTCGTTTTCCGCCGGGACGGCGCGGATTTCACTGCGGGCTGGCGGCCGACGGCGTGGGAGGGCTAGCTGGCCGCATGAGAATTCCCGCTTGGACCTGCCTGTTCCTGTTCGCGATTGGTGTCGGTTCGCGCGCCGCGGAGCCCGTCCGGATCGGCTTCTTCATGTCAATCACCGGCCGTGATGCTTCCTTCGGCGAGGCCTCGTTGCGCGGGGCGCGGCTCGCGGTGGAGGAGATCAACGCCGCCGGCGGCGTCCTCGGCCGGCCGCTCGCGCTGGTGGTGGAGGACAACCGGTCGGTCGCCGGGGAATCGGCGACCGCGGCCAAGAAGCTCATCACGCGCGATCGCGTCGTCGCCCTCGTCGGCGAATGTTCCTCGGCGCGCACGCTGGAGGCGGCGCCCGTGGCGCAGGCGGCGGGGGTGCCGCTGGTGACGCCGGCGTCGACCAGCCCGCGCGTCACCGCAGTGGGCGACGCGGTGTTCCGCGTGTGCTTCATCGATCCCTTCCAGGGCGAGGTGCTGGCGGCGTTCGCGCGGCGGCGGCTCGGGCTGCGGCGGGCGGCGCTGCTGGTCGAGGCCGGCTCGCCCTACTCGACGGGGCTGGCGGATTACTTCTCGCGGACGTTCAAGGCGCTGGGCGGTGAGGTGGTGGCGACGCAGCGGTACGCGGGGGCCGACACCGATTTCCGCGCGCAGCTCACGGCGATCCGCGCCGCTGGGGCCGATGCGCTGTTCCTGCCCGGCTACTACGTGGCGGCGGGACTCGTGGCGCGTCAGGCGCGCGAGCTGGGGCTGAAGGCCGTGCTCCTCGGCGGGGACGGTTTTGAGGCGCCGCAGTTGCTGGAGATCGGCGGTGAGGCGCTGGAAGGCGCGCACTACTCGACGCATTTCTCGCCTGAGGCGGCCTCACCCGCGGCGCGGCGGCTGGTGGGCGCCTACCGGACGCGCCACGGTGAAGTTCCCAACGGTCTCGCGGCGCTTTCGTATGACGCCGTCGGACTGATCGCCGACGCCCTTCGACGTGCCGGCACGACCGAGGCCGCCGCCCTGCGCCGGGCGCTGGCGGCGACGCGCGACTTTCCCGGGGCGACGGGGACGACGACCCTCGACGAGCGCCGCGACGCCTCGAAGGAAGCGGCGATCATGAAAGTTTCGGGCGGTCGGGTCGTGTTCGTGGAGACCGCGCGGCCCTGACGAGTAACGACTCAAACCAACCACGAAGGGACACCAAGTGACACGAATGAAGGTGAGCTCCCGCGATGATTTCGAACGAAGGCCCTCTGCGTTTTCCCGTTTTATTCGTGTGCCTTCGTGTCCGTGGGTGGTTGTGCGTCTGCGGGGCTGGAGCTGAGCCGGCGGCTCCGGCCGCTGTTCGGCAGCAGTAAATTCGGGATGGCGCCGGAGGCTGCGGTTTCGCCATGGTGACCCCATGAAATCGAACCTCGCGGACGGTCTCGATCGGCGTGATTTCCTCCGGGCCGGGGCGGGCGCGCTCCTGGGCACGGCGCTGACGCCCCTCGTGAAGGCGGCGGAGCCGGCCGGCCCGCGCACCGCGAAGGTCTCGATCGTGACCTGCCGCGGCTACGACCCGCGCGAGGTCCGGGTCGCGTTCGACCGGAGCTTTGATCAGTTGGGCGGCATCGGCCCGTTGGTGAAGGGCCGCACGATCACGATGAAGGTGAACCTCACGGGCTCGAAGTTCGACGCCTTGCTTGGGCGGCCGGTCGGCGAAAGCTACATGACGCATCCGGTCACCGTGATGGCCGTCACGTCCGCCTTCTTCGCCGCCGGCGCGCGGCGCGTGCGCCTCGTGGAGTCGACGAACCTCCGGCAGCCGATGGAGAAGACGCTCGTCGACGCCGGCTTCGACTGGAACGCGCTGCAGGCGCTCGGGCGCGTGGAAGCAGAGGACACCCGCAACCTCGGCGGCAGCCGCGACTACGCGACCTTCAAGGTGGCCACGGGCGGCCACCTGTTCGAGCAGTTCGAGCTCAACCGGTCCTATGCCGACTGCGATGTGTTCGTTTCCCTCTGCAAGCTGAAGACCCACATCACGACGGGCATCACGCTCACGATGAAGAACCTCTTCGGCATCACGCCCAATGCGCTCTACGGGGACGACGCGCCGTCGGAGAACGGCGTCAAGGGCCGCGGTCGGCTGCATAATCTCAAGGGTTGGAGCGTGCCCGAGAACGCCGCGCCTTTCGACCCGCCGGGCTGCAAGCGGGAGTTCTTCACGCCCAACGACGGCGGCTACCGCGTGCCGCGCATCGTGTCCGACATCTGCGAGGCGCGCCCGATCCACCTCGGGCTCATCGACGGCATCACGACGCTCAACTGGGCCGAAGGCCCGTGGGTCAAGGGCCGCACGCAGCGCATCGCCTCGCCGGGCGTGCTGATCTGCGGCTTCAACCCGGTCGCGACCGACGCCGTGGGAACGGCCGTGATGGGCTTCGACAACCTGCGCGCGCCGCGCGGGGTCGCGCCGTTCCTGCCGGGCGACAACCACCTCGTGATGGCGGAGCGCGCGGGCCTCGGGCCTTGCGACCTCGCGCGCATTGATGTCGCCGGTGTTCCGATCGCGAAGGTGCGCAGCCGCGAGTTCCCCGACCCGAAGGCGGGCTGAGGAGGCGTCAGGGCACCTCGTAGACTTCGAGCAGCACGGTGCCCGCCGAGCCGTCGCCGCTTGCCACCTGCGCGGTGTAGAGGCCGGCGGGGAACGGCATCATCACGACGGCGTCGCGCGTGCCGGAGGGGATCGGGAAGGCCCCGCAGCGGGCGAGCGAATCAGCCAGATCCTGCTCGTAGGTGAGTCCGCCCACGACCGCCGGATAAGCGTAGCCGTTCTCGTAGGGCCGGCCGGCGGCGTCGACGATCCGCAGTACCGGCGCGCGCAGCGGGGTCGTCACGCCGAACGGAGCGAGCGAGGGGCCGACCGCGCGGACGATGATTTTCTTCGCGGGTCCGGGCGATGCCACGACGAATCCCGCGATGACGGTCGGCTCGGTGCCCGGGCCGACGGTGGCGCGCGTGGAGATATTGAGCAGCCGGTCGACGGGGCCGACTCCGAGGACGAGGGACTGCGAAGGCAGGGGCAGGGCCGTGGGGCTCGTGTGCAGGCAGGCGTAGCTACCGGCGTCGGCGGCGGATGCCGCCGCGATCATGAACGTGCGTTCGGTCGCGCCGGGCAGGGCGCGGCCGTTGCGCGTCCAGACGTAGCCGAATCCCTCCCGGGCCTCGGG
>JACCDP010717220.1_pt1 | contig 59751 bp, 49 predicted proteins | sample 7445841 | NCBI WGS metagenome assembly JACCDP01 (sample SAMN15323441, study PRJNA562643) | freshwater metagenome | isolation source: river surface water | place: USA:Blue River Watershed | collected 2017-08-17 | reverse complement strand
GTTTCCACCCGAGAGGCCTTGGGGCAGCGTAAGGAGATGATGACCCGACGGGATTTCATCCGCTCCAGCGCCGGAGCCTCCGCCCTCGCCGCGGTCCTTCCGACGGGATGTGTTCACGGCGACAACTCCCGGGGCATCATCGACACACACACACACTTCTACGACCCCAGCCGCCCACAAGGCATTCCATGGCCCCCCAAAGACGATGCCGTGCTGTACCGCCGAGTCCTCCCCAGAGACTTCCGTGCACTGGCCGAACCCTTGGGCATCACCGCCACCGTGGTCGTCGAAGCCAGCCCCTGGGAAGAAGACAATCAGTGGATCCTCGATCTGGCCGCACAAGACCCCTTCCTCATCGGTCTGGTGGGTCACTTGAAACCCGGTCAGCCCGGTTTTCGCGACCAACTCCTCCGCTTCTCGGCCCACCGACGATTCCGTGGCATCCGAACCGGCGGATGGAATGGTGGGCTCCCTCTCAACGACCCGAACTGGAAGCGGGACATCGCCCTCTTGGCCGACCGCGATCTCAGCGTGGACTTGCTCATTGGCGCCGAACAATTCCCGGAGGCAGTCAGGATCGCCGAGGCATTCCCGGACTTGCGCATCATCATCGACCACTGCTGCAACGTACCCGTCCGCCAACCGCTGCCCGAGGCCTGGGTTTCCGCCGTGCGCGCCGCTCGCCGGCATCCCAACCTCATCATGAAAGTCTCCGGATTGGTTGAAGGCACCGGCCGTTCCGACGGCACAGCCCCCCGCGAAGTCGATGCTTACCGGTTCATCCTCGATCCCATCGCCGACGCCTTCGGAGAAGACCGCATGGTCTTCGGCAGCAATTGGCCTGTCAGCGAACGCTTCGCCCCATTGGCCACTGTCTTCGCCATCGTGGACGACTATTTCTCCAGTCATGGGTCCACCGCCCGATCCAAATTCTTCACCCACAATGCCCAGCGCATTTATCTCGGCGGCCATTGAACACCATCGTCGTCCAAGCATTTCCCTCCTCATGAATCCCCTGATTTTGTCCCTCGGATTGGTCGCCTCTCTGATGACCACCCAAGCGGCCAGCCTCCTCTTGAAGGACGGCTGGATCTTCACCGCCTCGGGCCCGATCCTGACCAACGCCTCCCTGCTCATCCGCGACGGTCGCATCGAAAAAGTCGGAGCTGGCCTCACCGACAAGGCCGACTCCATCGTGGAATTGAAAGGGCAGCGGGTATTCCCTGGATTGATCGCTCCCACCACCGTGTTGGGACTGCTGGAAATCGACGCCCTCAGGGCCACCCGCGACACCACCGAAGTCGGTGATTATTCCGCCGATGTCAGCGCATGGATCGCCGTCAATCCGGACAGTGAACTCATCCCCGTGGCCCGCGCCAACGGCTACACCCACGCTCATGTCATCCCCGGCGGAGGGACCGTCTCCGGCTACAGCGGCCTCATCCAACTCGATGGCTGGACCATCGAGGATCTCGCGATCGAGAAGACAGTCGCCCTCCACCTCCATTGGCCCGGATTCGGCCTCGATACCAGCCCGCGCCCCCCGGGCAAGGAAGCCGGTCCGTCCCTCGAGGACCAAATCCGGGACCGGGACCGCAAGCTGCGGGAAATCGATTCTTTCTTCACCGAGGCCGCCGCCTATTCCGAAGCCAAGAAAGTCGCCAAGGAAGGCTTCAAGACCGTGCCAGCCTGGGAAGCCATGCTGCCGACCATCCGCAAGGAGCGCCCCCTTTGGATTCACGTCAACGAAGCCCGGGGCATCCGGTCTGCGGCCGAGTGGTGCGTGCGCCGTGGATTCAAAGCAATCATCGCCGGCGGCCGCGACGCCTGGCGCGAAGCCGCCTACCTGGCCGAGCACCGCATCCCGGTCGCCTACGAACATGTCTTCACCCAACCCGTCCGCGACACCGATCCCTACGACGTCCACTACTCCGCTGCCGCCGTTCTGACCAAGGCCGGAGTGCTGTTGGCCTTCAGCGAAGGCACCGACCAATTTGGCGCCAGCAACATCCGCAACATCCCGTATGCCGCCGCCCAGGCACGCGCCTTTGGCCTCCCCTATGAGGATGCCGTCAGAGGGTTGACCCTGAACGCCGCGCGCATGCTGGGAGTCTCGGACCGCCTCGGATCCATCGAAGCCGGCAAGGAAGCCAGTCTCTTCGTCACTGACGGAGATGTTCTCGATCTCAAGGCCAAGGTCACCCGGATGTGGATCCGGGGACGCGAGATCGATTTGTCATCGCGCCACACCCGCCTCTACGAAAAATACCGCAAGCGCCCGACCCAAAAGTGATCCGTGCCACCGCGGACTCAGGCCATGAACATCAGGGATTGAATCCCGCCGATGGGGTGGCGGCCACCGAGGGGTCCTGCTTGAGGAACACCGTCTGGGTCGGGAACGCGAACTCCAATTTCTCGGTGTCGAAGCGCTGCTTCACCTCCAGATTCAACCCGTGGAGCGTGGCCAGATAGGTGGGCCAATCGCGGGTCAGACACTGGTGATTCACCTCGATGTTCAAGGCGGAGGCATCGAAGCGGTTGAAGGTGACATGGCACTCCCCAGTCAACGGATGTGCGGTGAAGATCGACCGCAGCAATCCTGCCGCGAAATCAATGCGGTGAGCCGGAGTGTCATAGGTCAGGCCATAATTCAGGACGGTACGAATGGAAGGCCGAGCCGAGACGTTGATGACCGTGTTGTTGCCCACCGACTTGTTCGGAAGGGTGATGAGGAAGCCATCCGCATTGCGGACCTTCGTGGCCCTGAGGCCCATGGCCTCCACCACCCCATCGACATCGGAACCCACCTTGATGCGGTCGCCCACCTTGAAGGGTTTGTCCACGAACACGGCCACGGCGCCGAACAAATTGGCCACCGAATCCTGCGCGGCCAGACCGAAGGCCAGGCCCAGCACCGACACCGAACCGAGGATGGCGGTGATGTCGACGCCAAGATTCCCCAGCAGCGTCAGCGACGTGATGAGGATCAGCATCGCCTTGAGCAACTTGCCGATGAGCAGCACGAACTGATCGTTGAAGGCCACATCACCGCCTTGTTTGGGCTGCTTACGCCAGGCCGTCATGGCCAGATCGATCACCCGAAGCGCAATGAAGGTCAGGGCGATGGCTCCCACGATGAGGGACAACCGGGAAAGGTTGATCTCCAGCCAATTGGGCCAGTCGTAGAGTTCCAAACCGATGTGGATGAGGAACACCAAGGTGATGGCCTTGACCGGGCCATCGGCCAGCTTCACCAAGATGTCGTCCCATTCGGTGGCCGTCTTCGAGGCCCAATCCTTCAGTCGGTTCTGGATGAACCAGTCCAGCGCACGGGATAGGTAGAACGCCAAGATGAGGTAAACCAGCGATGCGGCATACTGCCAGCGGGGGATTCCCAAGAAACGCCTCTCCATTCCCGGCAGGCCATTGATCCAGAAGGAAAGTTCCGTTTGGTGGCTCTGGATGAACTGCTCATCAATCACCCGGCGGGTCAAGGCACTGGCCTTGGAGGCCAGATCCGAAATATTGGGGGCCGCGGCCGTGTTCGTGGCTTCAGCGGCCAGAGAAAGCGACCACAAGCTCCAGACCAAGGTGGCGGAGCAGAGGAACATCCCCAACTGAAGGAGCAGGCGTGGCAGCAGGCGTCGGATCATCGGTGCCGACGAGTTAGTCGCGGAACGAACGACTGGCAAGGCGGATTCAAGGTTTGCGAAGCATCCATCCCAAAATGGGGCGATCAGACCGGACCGATGTCCGAACATCGCCGCCATTCACTCCGCGTCCGCCGGATGCGGCCTGCGTGGCATCCCCGGCTTGCGGTAAAACACCTTCCACAAAACCAACCCCAAGGCCGGAGCCGTCATACCGGCCAGTTTGCGGTCTCGGGTGGCCAACATCGGAAGGATTTCCTCAGGACGAAAACGTCCGTGTCCGACTTGAACCAACGTTCCCACGATGCCCCGACACATCTTGTATAAAAAACCATCCGCCTCGATGACCACCGTGATCCGAGACCCCGACCGGAGCACATCGCACCGAGTGACGTTGCGCATGGTGTGAAGCCGCTCGTATCCGGGAGACGCACTGAATGCCAAGAAATCATGACGTCCGACCAGGGTGGCCGCCGCGGCCCGCATGGCCCCCAAATCCATCGGCTTGGGCACATGCCACTGCTGTCGCAAACCCAAGGGATCGTGTGCCGAATCATTCCAGACGGTGTACCGGTACTGCTTTCCGACCGCATCGAATCGGGCGTGGAAATCCGCCTTGGTTTGCGCGGCCGCCGTCACCCGGATGTCTTCCGGCAAATGCGCATTGGCCGCGAGTATGAGCTTGTCGCCGCTCATCCGCCATTCTGCCTGGGGCACATCAAAATGCACCGACATCCCCCGGGCATGAACGCCAGTGTCGGTGCGACTGGAGCTGACTACACGGGGAGCACTGGTGAAAAGCTTGCCCAGCGCCGTCTCAAGACACCCCTGAACGCTCGCTCCCTCGACTTGCACCTGCCATCCGAGGTAGGCGGTGCCGTCGTAAGCCACGGTCAGGCGCACCCGCTGAAATCCCGGCGCAGCGGAGTCGGGGCGCTCCCGAGTGCGTTTGAGCGAGGCGGACCGGGCCGCAGGCATCGGGACCTCTTCTGGAGCGATACGATCCCCGATCACGGCACGAGGCTGTCGAGATACCCCTGAAGCAAGACCGCAGCTGCGGCCGCATCGATCTTGCCGCGCTGGTGGGCGGCCTTGGTGCCACCACTCCGCAAGGCCTTGGCCGCGGACACGGTGGTCAGTCGCTCGTCCCAGGTACGGATGGGCACCACGATCACGTCCTTCAGCGCCGCCACGAACTCACGAGCCTTGGTGGCCGCCTCGCCGTAGGTGCCGTCCATGTTGCGGGGCATGCCCACCACGATCAGTTCCACCTGCTGGTCTCGGATGAGTTCCTTGACCCGATCGGCCAGGGCGGTGAAGGGCTCGGCCGGGATGAACTCCAACGGACGGGCGATCATCCGCAGTTCGTCGCTGATGGCGACACCCACACGGACACTGCCAGGATCGAGGGCCAGGATACGCATGGCTCAGAGCAGCGAAGCCGAATCGGTATCGATCAGCAGCACAGCCGCCGGGTTGCGTCGAAGGATGGAGGCCGGGCACAGCGAGTTGACCGGTCCCTGGAGCATGTTCTTCACGGGCACGGCCTTGCGCTTTTCCGGAGCGACACAAACCACTTTCCGGGCGGTCATCAGGGCCGGCAACGTCAGCGTGAGAGCGTAAGGCGGCACGGTTTCGAGCGAGGAGAAATGCCCCTCCTTGACCTGCTGCATCTTGCAGGCGTCATCGAGTCGGACCGCTTTGACCCACTCGGAGTCATCCAGACGGGCCACGTGCGGGTCGTTGAAGGCAAGGTGGCCATTCTCTCCGACACCCAAGCAGCACAGGTCAATGGCTTGCGACTGAAGCAACGCGGTGTACCGGGCGCATTCCACATGAGGCAAATCGCAATCGCCGTGGATGTAATGAAAGGCCTTGGGCTTCACCAACGACTCGACCCGTTCCTTCATGTAATAACGGAAGCTGGCCGGGTGATCGGCAGAAATGCCCAGGTATTCATCCATGTGGAACAACGTCACCTTCGACCATTCGATGCCGCCGAGGGCCACAAGGTTCTTCAGGAATTGGATCTGGGAATTGCCGGTGGCCAAGATGGCGGCGGCGGAACCATTGCGGGCGATGGTGTCCGCCAGATAATTGCGGACCTCCAGCGCCACGTAGGAGGCCAGATCGGGTTGGCTGGCGAAGACATGAACGTCCAGGGCATCGGCCTTGAACGAACGGACCGGGGCATGCGATTGACTCATTGAATGCACCGACCATGTCCTGACAAAAGCCCAAGGACAAGATCCAGACGCAGGGATCCGATTCAGCGTTCCGGCACCTCGGCTGACGACTCCGGCTCACCGCCTTCGACGGCCGCCGCCAACAGCGACGATTCCGTCCATTCATCGGTCGGTCGGAGGGCCACCAAACGGCCGCGATGGAAAACCCCGATGGTGTCACAAATCCCCAGGAGTTCTGGCAGATAGGAACTGGCCATCAACACCGCCTTGCCCCCGGAGGCCGCCTGATCGATTTGTCGGTAAATGTGAACCTTGCTGCCGACGTCGATGCCTCGGGTAGGCTCATCCAGCAACAACACCTGAGAGTCGTGGTACATCAGGCGTCCAAAAGCGACTTTCTGCTGATTGCCGCCTGAAAGCTCATGCACCGACTGCGAATGGCCATGGGCGCGAATATCCAGAGGCGTCATCCAGGCCTGAGCTTCGCGATGCTCCGAGGGAGGGTGCCAGAATCCCCAACGCACCAGATCACCGGGTCGGGTGATGAAAAGGTTTTCCGCGATGCTTCGGGCCAGCATGAGCCCGTCTTCCTTCCGGTTCTCGCTGAGAAAACCCAGTCCCCCTTCCCAACGTTGTCGCGGAGATCGAGTGGAAATATCCACGTCTCCCAGGTGGACCGTCCCCGATCGAATGGCATCCAACCCGAAGACGGCGCGCAGTGTTTCCGATCGACCCGACCCGACCAGACCGAACAGCCCGAGCACCTCGCCCCGCCTTAGGCTGAAGGTGACCTCTCGCGGCTTCTCGATCCCTTGGAGGGCTTGAACGCGGAACACCCTCTGCCCCATCGATCGGGTGCTCCGGGGATACAAGTCCTGCACCTCCCGACCCACCATGATCCGGATGAGTTCCGGGTTGGAGATCTCGGAGAGGTTTCCGGAAGCCACGCTGGCCCCGTCGCGCAAGACGGTGAAGCGCGAGCACACCCGCCGGGATTCCTCGAGGAAGTGGGAAACGTAGAGCAAACTGACCCCTTCAGACCGCAGGCGATCCAGCACCGCGAACAAGTGCTCGGTATCGGCACGGGTCAGGCTGGAAGTCGGTTCATCCAAGACCAGGACCCGTGGCTTGGACCGCAGTGCGCGGGCGATCTCGACGAGCTGCTGCTGGGCGATGGGCAACTGCCCGGAAATCGCATCCAGTGGAATCCCCTCGGCTCCCAAATGCCGCAGGGCTTCGGTGGCCAACTGGCGCTGACGGGAACGATCCACCCAACCCCACCGGGAAGGTTCCTCACCGAGGGTGATGTTCTCGGCCACTGTCAGGTGGGGCGCGAGGTTGAGTTCCTGGTGAATCATCGCCACACCCGCACGCTGGGCAGCCATGGGATCCCGAGGTCGGTATGTCTCACCATCCAGAGTCATGGATCCCGCATCGGCCGCATGAACCCCGCTCAAAATCTTCAACAACGTGCTCTTGCCGGCCCCATTTTCACCGATGAGGGCCTGAGCCTCGCCCGGGCCCAACGACAGGCTCACCTCCCGCAGCGCCTGGGTGGCACCGAAGGATTTTCGGATTCCGTTGAGTTCGAGTCGCGTTGGCACGTGTCACTTCACGATCACCCCAATCCATCCGCCAAACCAGGAACCAACCTCGGGCGAAATTCGGGAAATCGTGAGGAGCAAACTAGCGATCGGATCCCAATGGCATCAAGCTCCGGTCTGTGTCGGGAATCACACCCCAGCCATGGACCACCCACCCACCCCGCCTCGGAATGAACCGGGCGGGCTATTGCGGCGAACGAATCGATACGGCGAGCGTGTTGCAGGAAATCCGCTCACTGGCTCAGCGCCATGAATTCAGCGAACACGCCGTTCCTCTGGGCCAGCACGAGCTGATCTTCTTGTCGCGCCTGGGCCGACCGGGCCCACGGGTCTACGTCTCCACGGGAATCCATGGCGATGAACCCGCCGGGTTGGTGGCGTTGCGCGACCTCGTCCGTGACAACCTCTGGCCTGCGGAGCTCAACCTGGGAATTTGTCCCTGCCTCAATCCACAAGGCTGCGAGCTGGGCACTCGAGAGAACGCGTCGGGGCATGACTTGAATCGCGACTACCGCAATCCCCGTTCCACGGAAGTCCGCCTGCATCTGGAATGGTTGTCCACGCTTCCACCCTGGGATGTTTCCATTTGCCTGCATGAGGATTGGGAATCGCACGGGTTCTACCTCTACGAATTGAATCCGGGAAACCTGCCATCGCTGGCCGATGCGATCCTTCACAGCGTCGGTGCCGTCTGCCCCATCGATGCCTCACCTTGGATTGACGGGAAACAGGCCACCGCCCCAGGTTTGATACGTCCCATCATGGATCCCACCCAACGACCCGACTGGCCCGAATCCTTTTGGTTGCTCCAGAATGGCTGTCCCCGGGGGTACACCCTCGAAGCCCCCTCGGACTGGCCGCTTCCCATCCGTGTCCAGGCACTGCGCCAGGCGGTCCAAGCGGCCGTTGGTCAGGAGCTGCATCGCACCCCAGCCTGATTTTCGTGGGATGCCACGGACACGTTCCAGCTTGGACACTCCGGCCTCCCCTCTCCCAGACTGACGTTCCGATGCACCTGGCCCGACTGAAACTGCGCGACTTCCGGAATTACGTCCGGTTGGACGCCGAGTTCGGGCCGGGCTGCCATGTGATTCTCGGCGACAACGCCCAAGGCAAGACCAACATCCTCGAGGCCATCTACCTCATCGCCACCCTGCGTTCATTCCGGGGCTGCGGCGGGGCTCAAATGATCCGGCAGGGGGCCAAGGGATATTTCGTCGGTGGCACTGTCGAGGGACAAGGGGTCAGCGAAATCAAGGCCTACTGGTCGGCCAAGGAACGAAAGCTCTCCCTCAATGAGCGCCCGATCCGCCGTTTGGCCGATTACTTCGGCGTCTTGCGCGCGGTGGTTTTCTGCTCGGAAGATTTGGCTCTGGTCAAAGGACCGGCCCAAGGCCGACGACGCTTCCTGGACTTGCTCCTGGCCCAGACCGTTCCGGGTTATCTGCCATTGCTCATGCGCTATGCCAAGGCGCTGCGGTCTCGCAACGCGCTGCTCAAACAGCCCTTGGTCGACCTCATCGAACTGGATGGGTTCACCCAGGAACTGGTCCAAGCCGGTGAAGCCCTCATTTCAGCCCGGCGAGATTTTGTCCCGGCGCTCAGCCCTCGGGTTCAATCCGCCTTCCGTCGGATCGCTGCCGAACGCGATGAATTGGTCCTGCACTATCATCCGAGCGTCACGGGCGATTTCGCGGTGGCCCTCGCCCAATCGCGGGCCCGTGAACGGACCCTGAAAACCACCGTCGTGGGGCCTCATCGCGATGACTTGACCCTTCTGGTCAACGACCGCGCCGCAGCCCCCTACACCAGCGAAGGCCAGAAACGCACTCTGGCCATCGCCTTGAAACTGGCTCAGGCAGAACACCTGGCGGCCGTGTACGGGACTCCGCCACTCTTGTTGATCGACGATGTCATGGGTGAACTCGATGCCCGCCGCCGCTCAGCGTTCATTCCCTTGCTCCAACAATCCTTCCGGGCTGGAGGGCAAGTGTTCATGACTTGCACCGAGGAGAATTGGTCCCAGTCCCTCGGCTGCGAGCTGATTCGCTGGAAGGTCGAACAGGGGCGCCTGACCCCGTGGTCGGAGTAGCACCCTAAAACCACAACTCAACGGGCCTTGGGGGCACCCTTCGGCGGCAGAATCGGGGCCATCAAGGAATTCGTCTTGGACGACGCATTGGAAACGCCATTGGTCCCCGACAGAGCCGCGTCTTCCGGCGGGGTGATGTCTTGATTGCCCTGACGCCGAGTCGCCCGCACGACGGCCACATCACCCGTGCCATCGACACCCAACATGGGTCGACCTGTCCTGGACATGTAGGTATGCCGGATCGCGACCGTGCCGTCCGAATGGATGCGGTGGTGCAGGAAGTCGTCGGCCCCGTATTGGTGGAGCACGTGCAACCGATTCTGGGCATCCATGGCCATGGAGGGGGGATTGAAGGAAACCACCGTGCCCAGCGGTACCACCTTGTAGGTCACCGTGGCTTCCGGGTTGGTGATGATGGCGAAGATGCGGGCTCGCTTGAGGTAGTTGGCTTGAACGATCGCATAGCGTCTGCGTTGTCCATCCACACCATTGACCCCGAATTCACGCTCCCAGAGCACCACTCCGTTCATGACTTCAAACTCCACCGGGGCGGTCACCACATGGGTTTCGCCCGGACCGGTGACCACAGTGGCAGACACATGGTATCGCCCGATCTGGTCCAACTGGAACAGCGGGGCCAAGTCGAAGCGCAAGGTGGCGCGCGCACCGGCCTTCAGGGTGAAAGCTCCGGTTTCATCCAACTCGGTCTTCCGCTGGACCACCGAGCCGTTGACATTCTCGACACTGAATCGCAGCCAATCCGCCCGTTCTCCCAAGCGGAGTGGTCCGCCCGTGAAATTGGCGATGCGGAGGGTGACCTCAGACGTTTCACCCGTGAGGAACTTGTCCTGCTCAAATTCCAGTTTCACATCCACCTGGGCCTGAACGGCCATGGTCAGCAGAAACAAAGAGAGCCAGGAAAATAAGCGGTGCACGATGGCGAGTGTAGAAGTCCCAAGGGCAAATGGAAAGGGTCACGACAAGTCCTGTCGCGACGAGCCCCCGAAGGCATGGATCATCGAGACCGGGTCACCTCAACGCGAACGGTGAAGATCGCCGACACCGCCCGGCAACCGGTTCAAGGTTTGAACTTCCTGGGCGCTGAGCGCTCGGTCGAACACGGCCAAATCATCCATCCAACCCCGGTAACCCAATCCCAGCATCATCACCGCCTCATCCATGTTCCAAGAGTAGGTATGCTGCCGGTCGGAGAGGCTGCCCACCGGTTGACCATCGATGTACAAGGCCACCCGTCCATCCGGCTTGCCGGTGTTGAAGTTCTCGCAGGTGAAGGTCAACTGGTGCCACTCCTCCCGACGGAATGGCGGCTTGAATGAAACCACCAGCGGCTTCTCCGAGAGGGCCATCTTGCCCCATTCCCGCCCCTCGGGATTCCAGATCTTCTTGTCGGCGTAGGCGCCCAGACGCAAATGCTTGGGCTTGTCTTCAGGGGTGAACTCCACGAAGAGCGAGGCGTCATCCCAAGCCTTCGAGGTGATTTGGATGACATCGGCATATTCCTTGGGGATGTCGATTTCCGGAGTGCTTCGGAGCCAGAAGCTCACCGTCGCGGACCAAGCCGTTGGCTTCCAGGGGAAGTTGCCTGGCACACGGAAACCCACCACCTGCGCTATCCGTCCTTCGAATCGCAGGGCGCCCCCATGACGCCCCGCACGCGGATCGATCCAAACGGCCCCATTCGTGGGCAATCCCGGCTCCGTCATCCGCGGGGCATCCCACTTTGGGCCGGTCTGGAAACGCCGATCACCCGCTCCCACCACCGCGTCGGGAGACTGGTCAAAAGGAGCATGGAACACCAACGAGGAAGCCAATCGCGACGGGGTCTTACCGAGCATGCTACCGGCCAACAAAGCCATCGAAACCATCAGACAAAGGGTGCGCATGGCCAGACCATGCCCACATCCTGCGAGACTGGGAACCCCCTTCGTTGCGTGGGGGAACTCGCGCACGCACGAGTTGCGTCGGGCCGGGTTTGCTGTTTCCTACGCCTGTGGATTTGTTCAACCGCCCGGACGGGCTTCAGGACATTCGGGCCAAGGTGATCGCCGGGGAGCGACTGACGGCCGAGGAGGGTTTGCGCTTGTTCCGGACGCGGGACCTCAACGCACTGGCTTCACTGGCCGACTTCGCCAACCAGCGTCGCAATGGACGCAAGGCATCCTACATTCTCAACCGATACATCAATTATTCCAACTACTGCATCCTGAGCTGTCAGTTCTGTGCCTTCAGTCGCAAGAAGCGCGACAATGACGGATTTCAACTCACCGAAGATCAGATGGTCTCCAAGGCCCGTGAGGCCTTGGCCTTGGGCATCACTGAACTCCACATTGTCGGCGGACTCCATCCATCACTGCCCTTCTCGTACTACACCGGATTCCTGCGGGCCTTGAAGGCGGTGGATCCGCGCCTGCAACTCAAGTGCTTCACCGCGGTCGAAATCCTCCACCTTGCATGGTTGGCCAAGATGAGTGTGCGCGACACCCTTCAGGAACTGAAGGCGGCGGGCCTTGAATCCCTGACGGGCGGCGGCGCCGAAATCTTTCGAAAGGAAGTCCGAAGCCGCATCGCCACCGGCAAGGAAAGCGGTGCCGAGTACCTGGACGTCCACGGCACCTGGCACGAACTCGGCGGGCGCAGCACCTGCACCATGCTCTATGGCCATGTCGAGTCGCTCGAAGACCGTGTCGATCATCTGGACCAACTCCGGCGACAGCAGGACCGCAGCCGCGGATTCACGGGCTTCATCCCCCTGCCCTATCAGCCCGAGAACAACCGCATGCCCGTACAGCATGCGCCCAGCGGCTATGACCAATTGCGGACCATCGCCGTGTCCCGGCTCTACCTCGACAACATGGACCACATCACCGCCTACTGGGTGGGCATGGGTTTGAAAATGGCCCAGGTCGCCTTGAGCCACGGTGCCGACGACCTGCATGGAACCATCCTTGAAGAGCACATCTTCCACATGGCCGGAGCGAAATCGCCGCAAATGACCGCCGAGAGGGACCTGGTGCGTGCCATCCGCGAGGCCGGCCGGGAACCGGTCCAGCGCAACACGTTCTACGAACCCCTTCGGGTGTTGCCCAGCGAACCCCGCGCCGATGGCGACGTATTGCCACACGGAGTTGCACTCGCCTGATCTGCACCCTTGGGAAAGACTTGAGGCATGCCGGTCACCCATTCAGAGCTTCAGGCCCGGGAACTTCAATTCCTCGCTCCGTTCGCACAGAAAAGCGCCGAAAGCCGCGGCCGTGTCCACCCGGAGAATCCACCCACCTGGCGCACGGAATTCCAACGCGACCGAGACAGGGTGATCCACAGTCGGGCGTTCCGCCGACTCGAGTACAAAACACAAGTCTTCCTGAACGGTTCAGGCGATCACCTGCGAACCCGGCTGACCCACACCATGGAAGTGGCGGCCATCAGCCGGAACATCGCCCGGGCCCTGCGCCTCAATGAGGATCTGGCCGAGACGATCGCGCTGGCCCACGACCTCGGACATTCCCCCATCGGCCACAAAGGCGAGTCCATGCTCGACCGGCTCATGAAGGATCATGGCGGCTTCGAGCACAACCGGCAGAGCCTCCGGGTCGTCGAGGAATTGGAACGAAAATACCCACGGTTTCCGGGCCTGAATTTGAGTTGGGAAGTCCGCGAAGGACTGGCCAAGCATGGCGTCGCGTTCGAGTCGGTCGAGGGCACCCGACGCCGTCAGCATCATCAAACCTCGCTGGAGGCCCAGATCGCCAACCTGGCGGACGAAGTCGCCTACTACAGCCACGATTTGGATGACGGCCTAGACAGCGAACTCCTGGACGAGAGGAAGTTGCTCAAGGAAGTCCGGGTTTGGGCCAAGGCTGCCCGAGCGGTGAAACGTCAATTCGGCGAACTGCCTGCGGAAAGCCGTCGCTACTACACCATCCGGCAAATCATCGACCAGCAGGTGATTGATGTCGTCCATACCACCGAGGCGCACATCCTCGAGGCGGGAGTAAGATCAGCCGACGACGTGCGCACGCACCGCAAGGCGCTCGTCCAATACAGTCCCGAACGCCGTCTGGAGAATCTCGAACTGCGCAAGTACCTCTACCGCAACCTCTACTACCACCCGGTGGTCGCCGAGCCCAACAACCGGGCCATCCGGATGCTCAGCGAGGTATTCCAGACCTACATCGCCCATCCCAAAGAACTGGGCCTGGCGGCTCGCAAACGCATCCCGGCCGATGGACTGCACCGAGCCGTCTGCGATTACGTGGCCAGCATGACCGACCGGTATCTCATCCAGGAGCACCACCGACTGTTCGGGCTGCACCTCGGATGAATGCCGTCACGTGGCTCCCGTGAAAGCGGGCCTGATTTCACTGGCCCCGGACCAAGTTGTCCCGTAAGGCGGTCTTGAGAATCTTGCCGGTGGCATTACGGGGTAATGCCGGCAACACGATGGCCCTTCGAGGCACCTTGTAGTCGGCGAGGTTTTCCTTGAGGAAAGCGATGAGGGCATGCTCGTCGAGCGGCTTGCCCTCGTCCATGGACACGAAAGCCACGGCCCGTTCGCCCCGTCGATCGCAGGGTTCACCGACAACGGCCGCCTCCCGGATGCCGGGAAAACGGTAAATGACCTCTTCAATTTCCCGCGGGTACACATTCATGCCGTTGGGCTTGAGCATGTCCTTCTTGCGATCGGTGATGACATACCAACCGTCCGCACGCCGGTGTCCGATATCGCCGGTCAGCAACCAGCCGTTGCGCAGGGTTTCAGCCGTCTTCTCTGGGGCATTCCAGTAACCGAGCATGACGTTGCCGCCTCGGACACAAATCTCACCGTCGACTCCCTCGCCCAACAGCCGCCCTTCATCGTCCTGCACCGAAACCTCCACACCCGGAATCGGAATGCCGATGGTTCCCGGTTTGGGATTCCGCGGCGGATTGACAGTCACCACCGGGCTGGCCTCGCTGAGACCGTACCCCTCGATGAGCGGCACCTTCGGATGACGCGCATTGAAGCCGTTGAGGATTTCCATGGGCAGCGGACCGGCTCCGCTGACACACAAACGCAACGACGTGAATTCAATGCCCGCAGGAATTTGCGATAGCGCCCGAAACAGCGCCGCCATGGCCGGCAACACCGTCCCCTGATTCTGGAGGATCTCCGAGATCATGTGTTTGGGCGACTGAAGCCCTTTCACCGCCACGACCGAAGCACCGCTGAGCAGCGGCAACAGAAGCCCCACGGTCAGCATGAAGCTGTGGAACATGGGCAGCAGGACGATCAATCGATCCTCTTCCGCCAATTCCAGAAAGACGCGACACGAGGCCACGTTCTCCAACAGGTTGCGGTGCGAGAGCATCGCCCCTTTCGGATGGCCCGTCGTCCCACTGGTGTAGATGAGCACCGCCAGATCATCTCCTCCGCGCACAGGCGTCGGAATTTCCGCAGGCGCCGTGGGCAGGTTTTCCGCATCGATCACTTGGAGTGAAGGCCTCAGCGCCAGCAACTCCGGCAACCCAGCATGGCTGGACTCGGCAATGACCCACTGAATGCCGGCATCCTCCAGCATGTAAGCCACCTCGGCAGGCTTGAGGAAATTGTTGATGGGCACCACCACGGCATCGGCGGCGAGGACCCCGAACAAGGCACCCACAAACTCCGGGCAATTCTTGAGCCAAACGGCGACCCGATCTCCGGGACGAATCCCTTTCCCTATCAGGAGCCCGGCCGTTCCCAAGACCTGAGCCCGATAGTGCCCATAGCTGTAGCGGGATTCCCCCCAGTACAACGCCGTCTTGTCCGGAGAAGCTTGAGCGACACTCAGGAAGACGGAAGCGAGATGATTCATGGCGTCTTGAAGTTCCGGACGGTGGGTTTTGCGCGGCTATCTGGGAGCAGATCCAGCGGATCAGTTTCAGCGTCGGGCGAAAATCCGATTGGCCTCGGCCAAAGTTTCCTTGGAACCAATGTCGTACCAAATTCCCGGCACGCTCCAAGTCATCACCGAAGTGCGCGGATACAACCACTGGATCAACCGGCCCGGCTGATCCGGATTGTTGCCTTCGGCCAGATATTGCCGGATGGAGGTCAGGTATTGGCGAGGGTAATAATAGAGAGCGATGCCAATGAGCGTGCTGGCGGGCTCGGCGGGTTTTTCAACAAAGCTGGTGATCTTGCCGGTGGCATCGACGTCCACGACACCGTATTTACGGGCCTGATCCAGACTACCCACGTCATACACCCCCAGCACCGGACCGGACTGGGAACGGCAATATTCACCAAATCCCCGGAGGCTCTGATTGAAGAGGTTGTCACCGGCCACCACGATCAAATCGTCGTCGAGTTGTTCCTGTTCGAGCACCAGATTCAGGTCGCCGATGGCCCCCAGTTTGTTGGAATCATCGGTGGAACCGTCGTTGACGACCGAAAAGCGGAAGGGGTGCTGAGCACCTTCACGATAGGATTCAGACCATTGGGAGAAGTGGCCCGCGAACTTGGCATTGCTCACCACGTACACCTGATCGATGCCGCCGATGGGAGCGAGATTGTCCATGACATAGTCGATCATGGGCTTGCCAGCGACCGGCAACAACGGCTTGGGCTGGGTCAACGTCAAAGGATAAAGCCGCGTGGCATATCCAGCGGCAAGGATGAGCACCTTCATGGGTTGGTGAAAAGTACCCCACGTACCGCCCCGCCTCCAACCAAGAAGCTTCATTCGATTTGCAACGTTCCAAAAGCCGCCCGGAGGTCTCACCCGAAGAGACGGCCGTTGGTGTTGGCTCATCCTTTTTGCCCCCGACTTTGAACAGGCCTGCAAAACGCTGGAGGATCCTGTGTTTGCGGCAAACCCAGAATATCCCGGGTAATTCTGGACAGGAACTGCAGGACTCGCCTAAACCCTGAGGACGGCTGTCGCGGAAAACCAGCCGGAGGGAGTCCTGATCACGGCCTGCGGGCCATTGGAACGGGTTCCTGCAAAACCGCATGACCCAAAGCCATTCATCCTTGGCGGACCAAGTCCGCACGTTGATTCAACGTTCCTTCGAACGAGGGGACACCTGTGCTGAGTCCGGACACTCCTCCGACCCCGCGGACTGGGAAACCGTCGCGCTGAGTCTCTTCGAACTTCAATACGCGACCGTCCCTGCCTACCGCCTCATTTGCGACGCTCGCGATCGTCGCCCCGGATCGGTGCGGTCCTGGCTCGAGATTCCTGCAGTGCCGACCCAAGCCTTTCAGGAATTGGAATTCACCGCTCTGGAACCGGACGACCGAACCAGAGTCTTCCACTCCTCGGGCACCACGGCACAGCGCCCCAGTCGGCACTTCCACCACGCCGAATCGTTGGCCCTGTACGAGGACTCCCTGCGTCCTTGGTTTGCGGCCCACCTGCTGGAATCCGGGCCAGCTTTTCCGTCAGGGTTTCGCCCGCGCTGCCTCGCGCTGACACCGCCGCCGGCGGACACTCCTCATTCCTCCCTGGTCCACATGCTGGAAGTGGTGATGCGGGATTTTGGCGGCTCGGGTTCTTCCTTCACCGGCCATGTTGGCAGCGACAGAGCCTGGGAATTGGGCCTGGAAGCCACGGTCGATTCACTGGAGTCGGCCTGCGACGCGGGAGCCCCCATCCTCGTTCTTGGCACGGCTTTCCTGTTCGTCCACCTGCTCGATGCGCTTTCGGCCCGTGGTCGGTCCTTTCGATTGCCCGAGGGTTCACGAGTCCTGGAAACCGGGGGCTACAAAGGCCGATCTCGATCGCTGCCCCGCGCCGAACTGCACACGGCCATCGGCCAAAAACTGGGACAGCCCCGCATCATCCCCGAGTACGGCATGAGCGAACTGTCCTCGCAGGCCTATGAGTCGGAGGGGCTGTTCCGGTTTCCGCCGTGGGTTCGCATCCGGACCGTGGATCCTGAAACCGGTCTCGATACCGCCGAGGGCGAACCCGGAATCCTGCGCATCCATGACCTCGCGAATGTCTGGTCGGTGGCTGCGTTGGAAACCGGTGACCTGGGACGTCGCCGCGGAAACGGCTTTGAACTCCTCGGACGAGCCGCCGAGGCGGAACCTCGGGGATGTTCCCGGATGACCCTATGATGCGGCCATGAATCTCCATCAACTGTTCCTGGCCGACCTGGGCCCCGACCTCCAGCTCACCCCCGAAACCCTGCGGCAAGCCAGCTTTGCCGTGCGGCGGAATCGCAACGAATGGTTGCTGCGGCAGCGCACCCGCGCCGTGATCGAAATGGTCGCCCATACGGCTGAGCAGTGGCTCGAACCGACCCACGGTTACCGCACGATCGCCCTCCGCGAGGGCCCTGGCGAAACGGGCTGGGCTCCGACGACGCTGGCCCGTGGACTCGATGCGTTCTTCCGCTCCATCACCGTGGAATCACTGGAGGCACTGGTTGCTCAAGACCTCGGCGATATCCGTCGTTTGGACGACTTCGCGGCGGGATCGGCCGAGCACCGGACAGGACGCACCTCGCTGGCGGTTGGGCCCGAACTCCTCGTGCACCTCACGGCCGGAAACCTGCCCAATCCGGCGTTGTTCTCCATGATCCTCGGCTTGATCACCCGATCAGCCCAGATCGTGAAATGCCCGCGCGACGCGTCGCTGTTGCCACGCCTCTTCGCCCATTCGTTGGCCGCAACCGAATCAAAGCTTGGGGCCTGTCTGGAGCTCGTTTCCTGGAGCCACGATGATCGAAATGCTCGTGATCTGGAAGACTTGCTGTTCTCCGAGGCCAGCTGCGTGACCGCCACCGGCAGCGACGAAATGCTGGCGGAGGTTCGCCCCCGCATCCCGGCCCGAACCCGTTTCGTGGGCTACGGTCATCGCATCAGCTTCGGCCTCATCGCCAAGGAATCGTTGAGCCCGTATTCCCGCAAGCGACTGGTGCGCGCCATGGCCGACGATATCACCGCTTGGAACCAACTGGGTTGCCTTTCACCCCACGCCTACTACGTCGAAGAGGAATCCTCCGGCAGCACGGAGACTTTGGCCGCTGAATTGGCCGACGAATTGGAGCGGCGCGAAGCCATCGAACCACGCGGAAGCATTGGCATCGCCGAATCGGCCCGCATCCAAGCCCGACGGAGCACCTTCGAATTGAGGGCAGCGGCCACGGCATCGCTGACCGAGCGGAATTTGAATCGGTCCCTGTTTTTCGAGCCCCCGACCACGGTCCGACTGTGGGCCAGCAACGAATCCACCGCATGGACCGTGGTGCTCAATCACGACGCACGGTTTCAACCTTCCTGCCTGCACCGGTTCATCGAGCTCAAGCCTGTGCGGCAGTGGAGTGAGGTCCTCCGCTTTGCCGAACCGTTCCGGCATCACGTATCCACCGTCGCCGTGGCGGCGCCAGACGACCGTCTGCCCGAGATGGCGCGTCAGCTGGCTCACTGGGGTGCAAGCCGAATTTGCCCGATTGGCCGCATGCAAGAACCTCCAGCGGCCTGGCGCCACGACGGCCGACCCGCTCTGGGTGACCTGGTCACTTGGACCGATCTCGAAGCCTGAAGCTCCCACTTTCCACTCTTCTTCATGGAACTCCGCAAAACTTTTCAAATCGAAGCCGCACACCGTCTCCCCAATGTCCCGGTCGGGCACAAATGCGCCCGCCTCCACGGACACAGCTGGTGCATTGAAGTCGCGATCGAAGGGCCCATCGGCAAGGACACCGGTTGGGTCATGGACTTCGCCGACCTCAAGGCTGCATTTCAGCCGATCTACGACCGGATCGATCACCAGTACCTCAACGACATCCCCGGTTTGGAAAACCCCACCAGCGAGCGCTTGGCTATTTGGATTTGGAACGAACTCAAACCGCGGTTGCCGCTCTTGAGTGAATTGGTCATCGCCGAAACCTGCACCTCTCGCTGCGTTTACCGCGGTCATTGATGGGCCAAAACGGCACTCCGGCTTCCAGTTTCAAGCTCGGCCAGCGGATGCCGAAGCCCCCAGAAACAGGAGATTGAGGGTTCACTTAAATAGGATGGTGTGGCCCTTTTTGTGTAGAAGTGAGGGACCGACCCCGGGCTGGGGTGAGACGTGATTGTTGCCGGGAAATAACAAATCGGATTCGATCGCAACGTGAATCCGGTTTGCCAAACTCTACTGACCGACATCGCTCGCATCAAAAAATCGCTGATGGACGAGGCGACCATCACGTCGATGCGGACCCTGCATTTGCGGGTCATGGATTATGCGGACTCCCTGGCCCCGAAGTCTCGCGGGCGGGATTTCTTGGAGGATTTCGAGGAGGCGATGAACGAACTCACCGAAACCGCAGACCAACTCGACGAGATTTGTGACGGCATCGAGTTGGCTGAAGACAACGATTCGCGCGAGGAAGCCCTCGAGGAGGCCGAGGAGAACTTGGCAGCTGTCAGTGACGCGCTCCAGGGAATTGAGCCTCTCTCCCAATACATCGAGACCACAGACGAAATGGTCGCCACACGCTGGGCCCGTGAATTGGCCAAACTCGGTTCCCTACCCGCCGGCAAACGTCAGGCCGCCCTCGATGCGCTCATGGACCAAACCCGCACGCCCAAGGAATGCTCCATCCTGCTCGGTTGTGCCGAGGAGGCGATGAAGGGCCGAACTTCTTGATCGATCCGGCCCAAGACCTCTCGAGAACCCTCCATTCGGTTGGGGATGGATTGGCATGGCGGATCCTTTCGCCAGTCGAGGCGATAGCGAGGCACGGGCCGATTGCAGGCCCATGGTTGAGACCCGAATCGAGCGAACACCGAAGCTCTTGCGGAAGAAGGCGCCGCCAGCACGCCCGATCCAACTCCAATCGTTCAGGCTCAGGCACTTGACACACTGTGCGCATGAACCGGCGATCGCGTTGCTTTGTCGGCCCTTTGGTCAAATCCTCGGATGTCGTGATTGCGTGCTCCCATGCTCTACCTCGCTGAGACCCACTCTGCCCTGCTGGACGAAATCTCCCGGCAATTGGCGTGCACCCAAGAGGTCCGGGCTCGGCACTGGTTTGTCTTCCCGCGAAAAGGTCTGCGGGAGGCCGCTCTCCACCAATGGGCCCGCCTTTCAGGCATTGCCAGCCATTCCCAGGAGGTCGAACTGCGCGAACTCATTGAGCAGGCATCCGGCGGCGGCAGCGGCGCCCGATTCGATGTCGAACGCCTGCGCTGGACAATCGCCGCTGACCTGCCGGAGCTCCAAGAACAGCCCCACTTTCCCCTGCCCCGCGAGGCATCGCTGAATCCGCTGGACTCCACGGTCTTGGCATCGGCCACGCAACTGGCTCGTGTGGTCCACGAGACGCTGCAGTGCCGCATCGGAGACAAAATTTGGCCCGAGGGATCCTTCCTGGAAACCTTGACCCACTCTCCCCGGGTCCACGAATTGCTCAAAACCCATCCCGGGCTCCAGACTGAAGATGAATTCCGCGCCTCGGCCCACGCCTGGATGAAGTCTTGGCAATCCAAGGGAGGATTTCCGCACCTCTGGATTTTGTTGGATGCGGGGCTTCCCGCCGGACTCTTCCGACGCCTATTGGAGTTGCTCCAATTCCTGCGCGAGAACGCTCCGGATCGGATTCATCTCTTTGTCATGGCGCCCAGTCGGGATTACTGGGCCGACTTGGCCATCAAATCCCACGCCTCACGGCGCACCCCACGTTCGACAGAAATCGATGGGTCTCCACTGCCTACGGCCGGAATGCTCTGGGCCTTGGGTCGTTGCTCCCAAGACCTTCAGCGGCAACTGGCCGACACGCTCTTGGCCGTGGGCGATGGCGGTTGCGATCTCGACAGCCCGGAGCCGCCGGATTCCCTGCTGGGCCGCCTTCAAGCCTCCTGCCGGTTCGCGGCTCCGCTGCCTCCAGAGGACCGTCTGACATGGGTTTCCGGCGATGCCTCCCTGACCATCCACGCTGCGCATACGGCCTTGAGGGAATTGGAAGTGTGCCGGGATCGCATTCTCCAGGCATTCGTTGAACTGGAGCACCTTCGGCATGAAGAGGTCCTCATCCTTTTGGCCAATCCGCGCGAGCAGGCGCCGTTGATCGAAGCGGCTTTGGGCACCGGAACCGAATCGCGCCTCCCCTTCCGGTTGGTGGGTGGTGGCGGCCTGGTCCGCTCGCCCTTCGCATCCACCCTGCTTCAATTGCTCCAGTGCTTGCAGGGCCGCCTCACGTTGAATGAGGTGCAGGAACTCCTCGAGAACCCGTTGATTGCCGATCGCTTCGACCTGAACGAAGCCGACGGCGATGGGCCAACGCTGGTGGAGTGGCTGCAGGACGCGCAATTCCGCTGGGGACTCTCTCCAGACCATCGACGGCAATATCAGGACATCCCCGAGTCCCGATGGAACCTGTTCTGGGCACTGCGACGATTGGGATTGGGTGGGTTGGTGGCCGAAGGTCAACGCGACACCATCCTGACCGGCTCCGAAAACGTTCCTGCCACCGTGCCATTGGAGCGGACCAGTGGTCTCGGCTTGGCCTTGTTGGCCCGACTGGCTCGCTTCGCCACCCAACTCTCCGAGGCGCGAAATCTCTGGGAAAGCGGAGGCGCCAAAAACCTTCCCGAGTGGAATCAGGTCCTGGGGAGCATTATCCGACAATGCTTGTCCACACGCATCGGCCAAGCCGCCGCCCATGCCGCAGCCCTTCAAAGCGAAATCCTGGAACCCCTGCGCCGAGCCGCCGACCCTGCTCTCCGACTGGAAGCCTCGGCCTACCTGCGTCTGATCGCCGAAAAGCTTCCCTCCTTGAGCGACTCCGGCAGCCGCGGCACCGGCGGCCTGACCGTCGCCGATTTGCGGCATTATGCCGGGGTGCCGGCCCGCGTCGTGGTGGTGGCTGGTTTGGATGACGGAGTTTTCCCAAAGTCTGAAGATCGACCTTCCTGGCACCCGTTGGTCCTGAAACCCGCCACAGGCGATCCCTCGGCCCGAGACAACGATCGCCACTGCCTGCTGTTGGCCATACTGGCCTGCAGAGAGCGTCTGATCTTGTCGTACCGGGGCTGTTCGGACGAGGACGGCAAAGAGCGCCCACCGTCCACCGCCTTGGCCGACTTGATGGAAGCGGTCGACCAAACCATCGCCCCATCAGAACCCCAGGCCGATCCGGAAATCCAAACCGCCCCAAGGACCCCCCAAGTACCTCTCCATGAGTCGATCCTGTTCCACCATCCGCTCAATGGATTCAGCGCCTCCGCCTTCGGTGCCGACCTGCCCCAGAGTGCTCGGGGTATGCGTTCCAGCGACTTCTGTGCAGCCGAAGCCTTGCTGAAACGAAAGGGATTCCCCGCCTACCCGGGACCGTGGTCACAAGGCCTTCCCGCTGAAACCGGTTGGTTACCGACGCTCGCCGATTTGCGCAGCGTTCTCGACCAACCCCAACGTCTCTTTGCCTCCAGACTGGGCCTGAAATTGCCTGAAGAGACAGAACCGGCTCCGGGTGAAGATCTCATTGATCCCAACGGCCTCGAACGGTGGCAATTGCGCGACCAATTGCTGACGGCCCGATTGGAAGGGCAATCGCTGGAATCCGTCGTGTCGGTCTTGCACGTCTCAGGCCGGCTTCCCCGAGGGAAAATCGGCGAAACCGTGTTGCAGAAAGCCATCAAAGAACTGCCGGATCTACCGGTCTTCTCCCAAAACGATCGACTCACGGCCAACCTCCGGTTTCCGTTGAGTGATCCAGACTCGAACCAGAAGACTTGGCTGCTGGAAGATTCTCCCCGAGCCCGCTGGTACCGCCGCCCGGGTGAGTCCGCCGTGTTTCAGTTCTTCACCTCCAAGTCTCATTCCGGCAGCGATTACCGGAGGCAATTGCTCTTCGCTTTTGACGCATTGGCGCTGGCCGCATCCCAACAAGAAGATGAAACGCTCCCCTTGAGGGAGGCCCGCTGCGTGGGCCCCCAGAAGACTTGGGTCCTGGTTCTTCCGCCTCCGATCCCAGCGCGTGCGCATCTGGGCCGCTTGGTGCGATTGGCCCGATTGGCTCGTCAATGGCCGCTGCCCTTCTGGCCCAAGGCGGCTGGCGTCGCGATGAAGGCCGGCGCCCCGGGCCCTGAATCCCCTCCGGATACCCTGCTGAAAGCCCTGGAATCCGCCTGTTCGGAGTGGTCTTCAGACCCTCAGGACAACTCCGGCCGCCCTGACTGCCAGCTCCCGGCGACTCGCACGCTGTTCCGTGGTTGCAACAACCCGTTCGATTGGAGACCGGAGGGATTGCCCGATTGGCTGCCGTCTCCGGGAACCCCATTGGCTTGGCGGTTGATGGTCGAAATCGAATCGTGGAGAAACACCCTGAAGCTCGGCACCCATGAGTGATTTCCCCCAATTCGATCCTCTGGTCCAAGAGCTGTCCGGGGCCACCTCCATCGAAGCCAGTGCCGGCACGGGCAAGACCTTTTCCATCACCTTGCTCTGGTTGCGGTTGCTCATTGAACGCGGGCTCCGCGTCGACCAGATCCTCGTGAGCACGTTCACACAGGCGGCCACGGCCGAGTTGCGCGAGCGACTCCTGGCCTCGCTGCGACGCGCCCTCTCCGCAGCACAGGCGATGTCCGAAGGCCGTGAAATCGGCAGCCATCCCGAAGCGAGCATCGTCTCGCAGTGGCTCTCCTCACACCCCGGCCAACAAACCCTCCTGACCGGCCGACTCACCCAGTCCCTGAGCGCCTTCGACCTCGCCCCGATCCAAACCCTCCACGGCTTCTGCCAGTCGCTCATCAGCCGCCATTCCATCGAATTGGCCTGCGATCCGGATTTGAAGCTTCAGGAGAACTGCGACCAGATCCTTGAACAAATCACCGGAGACTTCCTGATGGAGGTTTCCGACAAACAGGCCCCCGATGTCTCAGCCCTCCGTCGAGTGGCCCGAACGATGCAATCCCGACCGGCGGCAGTGGTCCGAGGAGTGGCTCTGAATGAAGATCAACTCCGGGAAGCGAAAGCAGCCGCGACGGCCCGCATCGCACAAGAAGCCCCGGTGGCCATCGCCAGCCTGAAGAACTCGCGAAGCCGCTCCAGCGTGCAAAGTCGCGTCGACGAACTGGTTCAAACGGGGATTTGGGAGAAACTCAGCGATTCACAAATCCAGAATTTGCCGCCTTCGTTTTCGAGGCTCTGGTCCGAATACCGCCAATTCGATCTTTCCGAAAAACAGCTCCCGGCCTCGCGCTTGACCGGGCGAATCCAAACCGAGCTCCCTCAACGCAAGGCCTTGGCAGGGATTCGCACCTTCGACGACATCCTCCTGACGGTACGCAACGCCCTGTCCGCACAAGGCCCCAATGGGACCATGGCCCGGGCAGTTCGCAGCCGGCTCAAGGCAGCCATCCTGGATGAATGCCAAGACAGCGACACATTGCAAATCGAGGTCTTCCAATCGCTCTTTGGGCATGCCGACACCGAGTCGTTTCTGATCATCGGAGACCCCAAGCAAAGCATTTACCGCTTCCGGGGCGCCGATTTGGCCAGCTACCGAACGCTGGCTCAATCGGTCCATTCGGCCCCAAGAATGACGGTGAATCACCGATCCGATCCCTCGCTGGTGGCCGCCATCAACCATCTCTATGGCAGCGGGTTCCGATTCCCCGACTCGCTCGTCGCAGATGCGCCCATAGAATACGTGCCGGTCACCGCCAGCGCCCAGAATGACCGGATATGGGATCCCGCGCGCCGAAACGCCGTGGTCATCCAATGGAGTCCAGAGAGCGACCGAAAACGGGCACCCGCGAGACTAGCCGCCCTGACCGCTCAGGAAATCGCGCGACTGCTCCGCGATCCTGTTCTCATCGCCGACCGACACACCAGCCAACCACGGCGTCTGGTCCCAGGAGACATCGGTGTACTGGCTTCCAATCATCGGGAACTCCGACAAGTTCGCCGGGCACTGCATGCCGTGGGCATTCCCTGCCAATCTTCTGGCAAAGGTCTCGGCAGTGTCTTTGACAGCGACGAAGCCTTGGACGTCCTCGCTTGGTTGGAACTTCTGGCAGCACTTCACCGTCACGGAGAACTGCTCGGGAGACTCTCCGCATTCCTTCTGAGCCCATTGGGAGCCGAGTCCGCGGCGAGGGTGTTGGAAATCCACAACCAACCAACCCAACAAGCCGAGCAGTTTCAGAAATTCCTCCAGGCCCAACAGGAACTGAGCCGTGTGGGCCCCTTGCCGCCCCTGCTCCGCTGGATGGCCAACACCGAGGTGTCGGAACGCAATCTCAGCTGTGCCGATGGCGAACGACACATCACCAACTGGCGCCAGGTCGCCGGCCTCCTTCAGGCGCAGTTCGACCGAGGACACCGCAGCGCGGAATCCCTGGCTGCGTGGTTGGGCCGCCAGATCGCCGATGCTCCGGAATCACTCGACGATGCGGCAGGAGAAAGCACCCTGATGCGTTTGGAAACCGATGCATCGGCCGTCCAACTCAACACCATCCACGGGGCAAAAGGCCTCGAATATCCGGTGGTGTTCTGCCCGTTCCTCGCCCGCGTCCCGACGCGGAGACAAGTGGCAGGGTCCACGGTGGCCGTGGCTCGGATGGGGAAATCTTGGGTGGTCGATGTCGGCTCCAATGACTTTGCCATCACACAACAAGCCGCAGATTCACAGGAAGCCGAAGAGGAAGATCGTCGGCTCTATGTCGCCCTGACCCGTGCCCGCCACCGGCTCTATCTGGGAATGGCTCCCATCGCAGGCTCATCCAAAGGACCGAGCGACAGCACCGCGGCGGATTCTCCCTTGGCCCAACTTCCCGGGTTGGCCGCTGGCTCGATGGATCAGTGGCCCGACCTCTGGAGAACTCTTGCTCCTCACGGAATCCAGTTCCTCGAAGAAGCGGATCTGGAATCCGTCGCGGGGGATGACCCGTCATCATCCAAGCCTCCAGCGGAAGGATTCCTGGTTGAGGCCCCCGATTCAGCCGTGTGCTTGAGCCCTCCACCGGCCGCCCCAAGCTATCCCTTCGCCGGATTTGGAATCCGCAGCTTCACGTCCCTTTCCCGCTCGGACGTCGACCAGGATTTGAGTGCTGCCGACCGCGACCTAGCGAGCTTGGCAGAGGCTCCCACGGGCCCTTCCGAAGCCACTGGGGCCGCAGATTATCTGGCACCGCTGGGCACAGCCGGGAGCCTTCTGGGTGATCAACTCCACCGTGCCCTTGAAGATTATCTGGGCAATGGTCGTTCCTTGGAACTCGCCGTCGCAGGCTATGAACAACCCGAACAGTGGCAGCAGGCACTTCAGGGAATCTTGAGCACCCGGATCGAGCTGGCGTCAGGCGCTTCGTTCCGGTTGGAGGAACTGCGCGGGCAATGCGTCACCGAAATGCAGTTCCATCTGCCCGTCAGCAGCCTTTCACCTTCGGCGCTGTCTCAAGTGCTCGTCGAGGATCCGGGGATTTTGAGGATTCCAGGGGGGGCCGAATGGGCCGCGAGTCTGGCGGGATGGTCCTTCACGGAGTTCACTGGGTTTCTCCAGGGATTCATCGATCTGATCTTCGAACTGAACGGACGGTGGTACGTGGCCGACTACAAAAGCAACCGGCTCCACCGCTATGGCCCAGCGGCGCTCGACCGCATGATGCTCGATGCGCACTACTGGCTGCAGGCGCGCCTCTACGTCTTGGCATTGCACCGGCATCTGCGATCCAACCTGCCCGATTACCATCCCGAACGGCACCTCGGTGGTGTCGCCTACCTTTTCGTCCGGGGTTTTCCGAGTCAAGGGGTGTGGCTGGACACCCCTACTCCTCAGGCCTTGGATCGCCTCGATGCCTTGTTCCAGACATCGAAAGTTTGCTCATGAACACCCTCGAAAAAACGAATCTCATCGGAGATTCCGACGCCCAACCCGACGGATTCGAGGACCTCTCAAAAGCCATTTGGCCGGACCCGACACCGGGCTCCGATTTTGCGGTGCATCAGCCGCGACTTCGCGGTGTCCTGACTGAACTGCTGCGGCGGGCCAGCACCGGTAACGGCTCATTCCCTTTGGCCGATGCGGCGCTGAGCCCGGAAGAATGCGCGGCGATTCCGCATTGGCCGGAGTATTTGGCACTCGAAGGATCCACGCTGTTGCTGCCGCGCTACGCCCAGCAATTGCGGGAAATCCGGACTTTCGTGGAGGCGAGGCTACAATCAAATCCGGCGCTCCTGCCGGACATCGAGGTGGCTCGTCACCTCGAGGAAATCCTCCCGCCGCAACGCATGGGTGGAACCGGTGCCGTGCCAAACCAAGTCCACTTCGACAACGCCCAGCAGCGTCTGGCCATCGCCGCATTGGTGGATGCCCCCGTGGGCGTCTTGACCGGCGGTCCCGGCACGGGGAAGACCACCACAGCCGCCGCACTCCTGGCCGTCCGGCACCGCATCGATACCGGCCTCACCCCGGACCAAATCCTCGTCGCCGCGCCGACAGGTCGTGCGGCCAGTCGCATCGGCGAAGCCATCGCACAATCGGCAGCCCGCCTGACAGGGCTCACTGAGAGCGATCGAACATTCCTCAGGAGCATCGTCACCGTCACGCTGCACCGAGCCTTGGAGTGGGGACCCGAACCTCCCGAACGGGGCGGTCCCTACCGGCGCAACGCGCTGCGACCTCTGGAGGTCCGCGTCATGCTCGTCGATGAGGCCAGCATGGTGGATTTGTCGCTCATGCACGCGCTCATCCGGGCCTTGCCTCCTGAGGCTTCGCTCTTGCTCCTCGGTGACAGTGACCAACTGGAGAGCGTGGATGTCGGCGGTGTTCTGTCTGAATTCGTCCAACGGGCCGGCCAGAACCGAAAACTTCCGGAAGTCCTCCGGGATCGCCTCGCAGTCCGTTTGGGCACCACTCGGGATGAGGTCCAGAACGTGTACGACGAAGGTTTGCATCACCTTCCATCGCCCGCGGTCACTCAAACCAAAGCGCTCCCCGGATGGGTGGTGGGTTTGCGGCACAGTTGGCGGGCCATGAACGCGCCATGGATTCTGGAACTGGCCGAGCGCGTCCGCCCTGGCAGCCACCATTCGCGGGATTCGGTGGCGAAGTATTTGGATCAGTACGCTTCAGAACCAGAGCCCGCCTTGCGCTGGCATCGCGACACCTCCGATCGCGCGCGCCGACAATTCTGTCAGGCACATTGGAACTTCTGGGTGGAACAGGCGCGCACCTGGACCTCTTTGTGCCTGAACACTGACGCTCAAGCAGACCTTGGCGGCAACCCTGATGCCGACCATGTCAGTCGGGAGGCACAAAAGACGAGCCGTATTCAGGCTCTGAAACACCTGGAGCGCTTCCAACTTCTGTGCAGTACGAATCATCAGGTGGATCGCGCCAACCAAGCAGGATGTGGTTTGCTGTGGAACAAGGGATCCCGAACCTCGGGTGAACTGCCACACGGTTGCCCGGTGCTCATCTTGGCCAACCAACGCTCGCTCGGGCTGAGCAATGGCGACATCGGCATCGCACTGGGTCCGATCCATGGTGGCCCGGCCACCTTGGTGCTTTTTCCCGGAGCCGACGGCGTCCCTCGGCTTGTTCCCCGCGTACGACTCCCGGCACACCAACCCGCCTTCGGACTCACCATCCACAAAAGCCAAGGCAGCGAATGGGACTCGGTGGCTCTCGAATTGCCGCCCGACACAGAGTCCAAACTCCTGACCCGCAATCTGCTCTACACCGGCATCACCCGGTCCCGCAACACGCTCAACCTCTTCGGCTCGCCCGAATCCCTCGACCTCGTGCTGTCGCGTTGACCTGGAACGATCCCGACACACCGGACGCCCATTTCAGCGTCGGCGGGACGAAAGCAAATTCGCCAAACTGGATGCCCCTCCCATTTGGAGCCGAGCCGCGATCCATTTCAGCGTCATGGTGGTTTCTGATCGCAGCTTCGCCGCAATTTTGATTTTGCCGGAGTCGCCCTTGCGACGCTCACCCAAATCGGCCTCGTCCCAACCCAGCTTCGCCAGTTCCTCACGCGCCAACCTCTCGGCTTTCTCGGTCTCACTTTCGCTCAATTCCACCCCGGAGTGGCCAGGTTTGCTCCGTGATTCCATATGTGCCAGCAACTCTCTGCGAAACGATTCATCACCCCAGCACCACCCGCGCCGAATACCGGCATAATCATCAGAAGTGTCTTCAAGACGCCTGGCTTCCATCAACCGCTCGAACTGCTTCCGCCCCACCGCACTGTCGGCCGAGATGCCCAAGCCTCCAAGAACCCGATCCACATGCAGCCAACCGGGACGACGTCGCGGTTGCTCAAGGTAAGACGGATAACTGCTCCAACGAAACGACTCCAACGGTTCGGTGGGCCGAAGCAGCTTGGCTCGCACGGGGTTCAGGTGGACGTACTCGCAGACCGTGCGCAAGTAGTCGGGTTTGGAAGGGTCCACCACCAGGGCCTTGTAGCGCCCACTGAAAAGATGCCCGGACAAACCATGTCGCCGGTTGAACCGCATGGTGTAGGTACCCAGGAACCACTTCATGCCGGACACCAAATTCCCCCGAGGGGTTTCCACCACCAGGTGAAAATGGTTGCCCATGAGGCAATAAGCGAGGACCTGCCAATCAGCCTTCACACAGGTGTCGTCCAATGTGTCGAGGAACACTTGGTGATCCACGTCGTCGCGGAAAATCGCTTCGCGGCGATCGCCTCGGTTCATGACGTGGTAAATCGCTCCCGGGTATTCGATGCGCAACTTGCGGGCCATGGGGTGGAGATTGGCAAGTGGGGTTGGTGGTGTAAATAGTAAAGACCGACCCTTTTTGTGTAGATGTGTGGGACCGACCCCTTTTCGACCCCTTTTGAGGGGGGATTCAAGGTTTGCGTGGCTTCCGGGGGGTTGGCGTGGTTTTCTTCAGGGCCAGAACACATGAGCGACCCGCGTTACGCCAAACTGGCCAAGCTTCTCATCGAATACTCCTGCGAATTGAAGGCTGGAGAAAACATCCTGCTCGATCTGGTCGATACGCCCGATGCCATGGCCGTGGAACTCATCCGCGCTGCGCGCGCCGTCGGAGCCACGCCCATCGTGGAGATGCGCCATTCCCGGATACTGCGCGAAGTGCAGATCGGAACCGATGAACGCCACGCCAAACTGGTGCGGGACATCGAGCTCAACCGCATCCGCAAGATGCAGGCCTACATCGCCATCCGCGGTGCGAACAACGCCAGCGAGAACAGCGACGTGCCATCTGAGAAGACCCGACTCTACTCCAAGACGCTCCGACCCGCCCTCGACCACCGCATCAACAAAACCCGCTGGTGCGTCCTGCGCTGGCCGACCCCCAGCATGGCCCAGGCGGCCAACATGAGCACCGAGGCCTTCGAGAAGTTCTACTTCGACGTTTGCACCATGGACTACGCCAAGATGGCGCGGGCGGTGCAGCCCCTCGAAAAGCGCATGCGCAAGGCCGACAAAGTGCGCCTCGTCGCCCCGGGCACCGACCTCTCATTCTCCATCAAGAACGTGGGTGCCAAGCCCTGCGAAGGACTGCGCAACATCCCGGATGGCGAGTGCTTCAGCTGCCCAACGCTCAAGTCGTCCAACGGCGTCATCACCTTCAACACGCCCACGCTGTACGCCGGCACCAAGTTCGAGGGGATCCGCCTGGAGCTGAAGGATGGCCGGATCATCAAGGCCACCTGCCAAGGCGGCGCCGAGCGCAAGCTCAACGAGATCCTCGACATGGACGCCGGAGCCCGGTCCATCGGCGAGTTCAGCCTCGGGTTCAACCCTTACATCCTGAACCCGATGTGTGACATCCTGTTCGACGAGAAGATCGCCGGTTCCCTGCACTTCACCCCGGGTCAGGCGTATGAGGATCCGGGCAATGGCAACAAGTCGGCCGTCCACTGGGACATGGTGCTCATCCAGCGACCCGAGTGGGGCGGTGGCGAGGTGTGGTTCGACTCCGAATTGATCCGCAAGGACGGACTGTTCGTGCCCAAGGACCTTCAAGGCCTCAATCCGGACAAGCTCCGCTGAGTGGGTTCAAGCCTCCTCAGGTCCGAACCCAAGCCATGGTTCCTTCCATTCTTCGCGGCCGGCGGGTCTTCTGGGCCTGGTTTTTGGCCTTCGGTTGGACCTTGTCGCCAGGCCTCGCCGTGGCCCGGGATTGGGAACCTGGATTCCGAGACCTGGCAGCCTGGGGACGGGAGATGCATCTCCGTCCCGTCCAGAAAGGCGAGGAACTCCAACTGACCAACCGGTGGACCCGACTGCGTTTCCAAAAGGATTCCGATCGGATGGCTTTCAACGATGTGGAGTTTCGCCTGTCGGATCGCATCCCGGTCGAAGGGGGGCGCTTCCGTGTTTCCCAACGCGACATCGACTCGCTGATCGCACCCCTCCTGGCACCACCCAAGCGGAGCATCCGCCCCATCCGACGCATCGCCATCAACGCCGGACATGGTGGTCGTGATCCCGGCAACATGGAGGGCCGTCGGATGGAGAAGACCTATACCCTGGATTTGGCCATCGATTTGGCGCGGCACCTCAAGGCGGCGGGGTTTCAGGTGGTGTTCGTCCGCAGCTCAGACCAATTCATCGCCCTGCCCGATCGGGCCGCCGCCGCCAATCGTGCCGAGGCCGACCTCTACGTGAGCCTGCACTTCAATGGTTTTGACGGTCCGGGCAATGACGCGGTTCAAGGCCTGGAAACCTATTGCCTCACGCCGGCTGGAGCCCCTTCGAGCAATGACTCGAAACGCAGCGGCCGAATGGCAGGCTTCGATGCCAACCGCTTTGACCGCGAGAACATCACCCTCGCCCACCAGGTGCATCGCGCCATCCTTGACCAGACCCCCTTGGCCGATCGAGGTGTACGACGGGCCCGCTTCAAGGAACTCACGCTGCTGCGAATGCCCGGTCTCCTGATCGAAGGCGGATACATGACCCACCCCGGTGACACCCGCCTGATGGACTCGCGGAAGTCACGGGACCAGCTCGCGGCCGCCATCGCCGATGGAATCCTCCGGCACAAACGACTGGTCGAGCGCGGAACTCCCGAGTAACCCCGAGAGCTCTGCGCACGAACCTCAACGGCGCTTGCCGCTGACCAGTTCTTCCACGAGCGGTTTGGCGGCATAGACGCTGCGAAGCGCCTCCAAAATGCCCGCGCTGTGCACGGACAAGGCACGGGCCTGGGTCTCCTCATAGGCAAACCCCAGAACCAGCGACTCGATGTTGCCATCGAAAATGATGCCCACGAATTCCCCGTTCCGGTTCACCACGGGGCTGCCGGAGTTGCCGCCGATGATGTCGTGGGTGGAGACGAAGTTGAAGGGCACCTCGGCATGGATGGCCCGGCGCTTCTTCTGCCACCGTTCGGGCAAATCGAAGGGGGGGCGTCCCTCCATTTCCCGGGAGCGTTCAAAGAGGCCGCCCAAAGAGGTCGTGGCCGGGATCGCCTTGCCTTGGGCGGTGTAGCCTTTCACCACACCGTAGGAAAGCCGCAGCGTGAAGGTGGCATCGGGATAACGCCCCTTGCCTTCCAACGCAAAGCGGGCTGCCGCAATCGCCGCGTGTGCCTGCTTCTTGATCTCGGCCTGAGCCTCCATGACTTGGCGCACCTCACGCCCCTCGGCATCCACCGCCTTGGCCACCAGAATGAGCGGATCATCGGAAGCGGCCAACGCCAGCGTCCCGCCCTTGTACAGCCGACGACGCTCATCCACCGACCGGAGGCGACTGCCATTGATGAGTTCCACGGCCCGGGCCCGAGGCGACTTTCCGGCCAACACCTTCTTGACGGTCGGATCCTCGGCACCCAGTTGCTCGCTCAGGTAAGTGAGTGAGTCGGCCAAGCTGAGGATTTCCAGGTCGTTGTGGATGGGTTTGTCGGAGAACAGGCCCATTTCGAGCGATGCCCGACCTGCCTCGGCAAACTCCCGCAGGCGTTCGCCATCGGCCTTCGGGTATTCCTCGGCGGCCCGCACCAGGATGTGGGCGATATCGAACAATTCGGACTGAAAGGCCTGTCCCGCTTCCAAAAGGCGGTAGCGCTGCTCATTTCGGGCGATCACCCCCTGAGCCTCCTGGATCCGATCGAAGGCCGATGCGGCCGAAGCATAGGCGGGATTGGCGGCCAACTTCGTCCGCAACGCCTTCTCCTGCTGACGTTTGGACTCCATGAGCGCCGGATCATAAAGGCCGGCGTGCCCACCATCCCGGGCCTTTCGGCTGTTCTGGATTCCGAAGAGTTCGTCCTTCGCTCGCCGCGCGTTCTCTCCACTGCGCTCGCTCCACGACCGCATGAGCACCTCGCGCCGCTTCAGGTAGGCCAGTGATATGGGATACTGCCGGTCGCGCAGGTATTCCAACTCGGCGACGGTGAGCAACCGCTCGGTTCGGCCGGGATGCCCGGAAACAAAGGTCAATTCCCCCTCGGCAGCACCTTGTTTGGACCACTTCAAATAATTCGAAACCTTCACGGCTTTGCCATTTTCGTAGGCCCGGAAGAGGCAGATATCGAGGTCGAAGCGCGGGTACTCGAAGTTGTCGGGATCGCCGCCGAAAAAGGCCACCTGCTGCTCGGGCGCAAAGACCAGGCGAACGTCGGTGTACTTCTTGAAACGGTACAGATGATAGGCACCACCCTGATACAACGTCACCACATCGGAACGGAAACCCGTGGAGTCGAGGGATTCCTTCTCGATGGCCGCCATGACGCGACGGCGGGCCTTCATGGCCTCGTCCGGTGCCAGGCCGGCGGTCACTGCGGCATTCACCCGCTCGGTCACATCCACGATGGATTGCAGCACGTTCAACTCGAGGTCGACGCAAGGAATTTCCTCGGCCTGGGATCGGGCATAGAACCCGTCGCGCAAGTAGTTCTTCTGGGCGCTGGACACCTTCTGGAGGGCGTCGGCTCCGACGTGATGGTTCGACAACACCAATCCGTCTTCACTGACGAAGGAACCTGAACCCCCGGAATTGAACCGAACCGACGACTTCTGCAGGTGTTCCAACCAGGCATCGGTGAGTTCAAAGCCATATTTGGCTCGCACTTGCTCACGTGGGGCATCGTTGTAGAGCCACATTCCTTCATCGGAACGAAGGGCTCCGGCTCCGCAGATCACCGCCAGCGAGGCGGCGAGAAACGTCTTGCGCGACATGGGTTCAAGAACTCCCGACAACCACCGTCCGTCAAGGCATGATTTTCAACGCTTCCCGAATGCCGGATCCAGGTTCCATGTCCCAGCGATCCCTTGTGAAGCACGGATGAGAGGCCCGTCCCGAAGTCATCGTCCCAATTGACAAAACTCCTGGAATTGCCGTAGTACGCCCCTCGCAGCCGAAGCCTGATCGGTGTCCAATCGAACAGGCGCGGGGGACCCAAAGCCGGGACGTTTCCATCGAATCCGGCACGGGGCGCAGGGGTGAGCATTCAACCCGGGGCACTTCCAGGCCCTAGCCCGACAGCTAACCTCGCAGGCATTTGGAAGGGTATCCGGTGGTACGCAGTTCGGCGAAGTCGATCTTGCGACAACGGTGACCCTCGGTCGCTGGTCTGTTGCAAACATCATGAAATCATCCTTCCCGCCGAAATGGGAGCGGTCTCAACCCAGGGGTTGTTCGATGGACGCAAATCGTCCTGGAAGACCCAAGACCTCCCAAACGCTCACCCACCGGAATCCCTTGATATGAACCATAACGCACCCGCCACCGGCAAACGCCTTGCCGGTCTTTCGTTGGCCGCCTTGGGCATCGTCTACGGAGACATCGGCACCAGTCCGATCTACGCCTTCAAGGAATGTTTCGCACCCGGTCATGGAGCGCCCGTCAGCACCGCCAATGTGCTCGGGGTGGTTTCCCTCATCCTATGGTCACTCATCATGATCGTGACCGTGAAGTATCTGATCTACGTCCTCCGGGCGGACAACAAGGGCGAAGGTGGAATTCTGGCCTTGTTGTCCCTGGCCTTTCCGGAGGCGAAATCCGGCCACCGAAGCCGCTTGGCAAAAAGCTTTGCCGCCATCGGTATCGCCGGAGCCTGCCTGCTTTACGGCGATGGCATCATCACCCCTGCCATCTCGGTCTTGGGTGCCGTCGAAGGATTGAAGGTGGCCGCACAGGGACTGGACCGATTCATTCTGCCCATTTCAGTGAGCATCATCTTGCTTTTGTTCGCCGCACAACGAGCCGGAACTGCAAAGGTGGGAAGAATCTTCGGTCCGATCACACTGGTATGGTTCGTGGTCATTGGCCTGCTTGGAATCCGGGGCATCGCGATGGCCCCGGAAATCTTGAAATCCTTCAACCCTGCGCACGGTCTGTCGTTCCTTGCCGGACACGGTAAAATTGGTTTGGTCGTCCTCGGTTCCGTGGTGTTGGCGGTGACCGGAGGCGAAGCTTTGTACGCAGACATGGGACATTTCGGTCCCAGACCCATCCGCGTCGCTTGGTTTGCCGCGGTACTGCCAGCACTGGTCCTGAATTACCTCGGTCAGGGAGCCTTGCTCATCGCCCAACCCGAGATCGCTTCCGCCCAGTCTTTCAACCCCTTCTACCAACTCTGTCCCCAATGGGCACTCTACCCGTTGGTGATCCTCGCGACCGCTGCCGCCATCATCGCATCACAGGCTCTGATCTCGGGCGCCTACTCGTTGACGATGCATGCCATTCAACTCGGATACATGCCACGACTGCTCATCGAGCACACCTCGCAACATGAGCGCGGGCAAATCTACATGCCGCAGGTAAATTTCGCGCTCATGGTTGCCTGCCTCGGGTTGATCCTGGGTTTCAAGAACTCGGACAACCTGGCCGGAGCCTACGGTGTCGCCGTCACTTTCACCATGGTGACCACCACCCTGCTTTTCTTTTTTGCCAGTCAGCGGGTTTTTGGTTGGTCCCGTCTCCATGCAACACTCGTCGCCGGTGGCATGCTTTTGGTGGAAGCCCCATTGGCCGCGGCAAACCTCTTGAAGATTCCCCACGGAGGATGGTTCCCACTCCTGATCGCCGGAACCATGTTCTTCATCATGTCGACCTGGAAGACCGGCCGACGCCTGGTTTGGGAACGCCTCCGGGTCAGCGCCATGCCGGCCGTCAAGTTCATCGCCGACATCGCCAAGAAGGATCCCCTGCGGGTGGCGGGCACCGCGGTGTACATGGCCAGCAATCCGAACACGACCCCCATGGCCCTGCTTCACAACCTCAAGCACAACAAGGTCCTCCACAAGCGGATCATTTTCTTCACCATTTGCGTCGAGGAAACCCCCGTGGTGGATGCATCGGAACGCTTGGAAGTGGAGCGGATGGATGCGGGCTTCTGGCGCGTCCAGGCCCACTACGGATTCATGGAATCCCCCAACATCCAAGGCATTCTCAAGCTCTGTTCAGAATACGATCTGGAGTTCCGGGAAATGGAAACCACCTTCTTCCTCAGTCGCGAAACGGTGATCCCGAAGGCGGACAATGGCGGCATGAACATCTGGCAGGAGCGTGTGTTCGCCATCATGGTGCGCAACGCCTTGAGCGCCACCGCCTACTTCCGCCTGCCGGCCAATCGGGTGGTTGAATTGGGAATGCAGGTCGAGATCTGACCCTTTCCGAGGGATTCACCTTTCCAAGCAACAGGCACCCCATGCGAGCCTCGGTGCCCCTCCGCCGGGGCACCGGCTCGCACGCGAACGGATCAGAAGCGGCTCAACTTCTCCAATTCCTTCACCCGCGCGAGGATCTGGGCCTTGGTCGTCCGGGTGGTGACATTCAACCCGAATCCTTCGCAGCAGAACGAGGCGACCACACTGCCGTGCAGGATGGCGCGTCGGAGGTTCGTCTCGATGGATCCCGATTTCTGGGCCGCCAGGTAACCGATCAAGCCGCCCACGAAGGAATCACCCGCGCCCGTGGGATCCACCACCTTGCGCAACGGGTAAGCCGGCGCGATGAAGAGACCTTTCGGGCCTGAAAGGATGGAACCATGCTCCCCCTTCTTGATGATGACGTACTTCGGCCCCATCCGGTGGATCTTGGTGAGGGCGCTGACGACATTGTCATCGGAGACCAACTGACGGGCCTCGCTGTCATTGAGCACCAGGCAGTCGACCCGCTTGAGCAACTTCAACACATCCGGCAAGGCGATGTTCAGCCACAGGTCCATGGTGTCGGCGATGATGAACTTGGCCTTGGACACCTGATCCAGCACCCGGTGCTGCACACAAGGCGATATATTGGCCAGAAGGACGTACGGAGTGGATTCGTAGGCCGCCGGAAGGGCCGGCTGCCAATGTTCGATGACACCGAGAACGGTCTCCACGGTCCGCCGGTTGTTCATGTTCACTTCGTATTCGCCCGACCAATGGAAGGTGCGGCCGTCCTTCACGCGATCGAGACCCTTGAGGCAAACACCATGCTTCTCGAAGAGGCGGACGTACTTGGTCGGGAAATCCCCCCCCACGACACCCATCAACTGGGTCTTGGCGAAGAAACTCGCCGCCACGGCCGCATGACTGGCCGAACCGCCCAATAGACGGGGATTTTCAGACTTGGGAGTCTTGATGGAGTCCAACGCGGTGGTGCCGACAACGAGAACGCTCATGAGTGTGTCGGGACCCTATCGCCAGCCCCTGCATGGGATCAAGGGCATGGCTCGCCGAAGATGGAACTCCCGCAAACCTTGCCCAACAGCCGGAATTACCGGATATAATCCATGAGCGACATGTTGAGGATCTTGCCGCCGGTCTGCAGGGCGGCTTGATAGGACATCTGGGTCTCATTCAAGCGAACCAGCGCCTTGGCCAAGTCGACATCCGTCTCACCGGCGATTTGACCCTCCAGCGACTGCAACCGGTCGTTCACGGTGGCACCCGCCGCTTCCAGACGCCCTTGGGAGACCCCGTTGGCGGCAATGTGGCGCAGGAGATTGTCGGCATCAGCCTGCAAGCCCACCGCCGTGGTTGAAGTGACCTCGGCGCCCTTGCCGGCCAGCAACTGGTTCTGCAATGCGATCAGATGACCAAAGAGATCGGCACCCGAACGCGGATCTTCAATCAACCCGGCCGGACCCGAACCCGTCGGATTCGAACCCACCACGCTCGCGGTGAATTCCTGGCCTTCGGCGATGTCGAGGGACGGGACGTCTTGATTGCCGTTGTAGGTCACCGATTCCACGCGCCCATCGGTGCCAAGGGTCATGGTGTAGGCGGGTTGACCATTGCGGGTACCCGCCATCACGGCATCCCCACGGAGGGTGCTGTTGGAGGACGAGACAGCCTGCTGGATCAACTGGGTCACTTCGGCAGCATAGGCCTTGAGATCGTCGGCCGACCGGATGCTGTTGGACTTCACGGCCAATTCGCTGGCACGTGTGGCGATCTTGGAAAGCGACCGCATCACTGTGTTGGTGGTGGTGGCCGTTTCCTTGAGGCGGGCGATGTTGCGACCGAACTGACCGACCCGACCACGTTCACCATCCAGGTCGAGGGCACGCCGCACGGCGGAGGGATCGTCTTCAGGGAGCGTCACCCGCTGGCCGGTGGCGATTTGCGCCTGATACTTGGCCTGACGCGCGGTGATGTTGCCCAGATTGGACACCAACCGATCGGCATACGTTCCTGAAGTCACTCGCATCATGTCATTTGCCTTTCACTCAAGGTTCTCAGCGTTTGAGGCTGAGGGTCGTATCCATCAGATCATCGATGGTATTGATCAGCTTGGCGCTGGCCTGATAGCCGCGCTGAAAACGGGTCAAGTCGGCCATTTCCTCATCGACGGAAACACCGCTCACCGAATCCCTTTGGCCTTTCAGCAAGTCGGCAATGACCTTCTGGTCGGCCAATTGTTGGTTCACCAAAGAGAGGCTTTCTCCCAAACGCCCAACGATGCTGTTGTATCCATGGCCCAAGGTCTGGCCTCCAAGCGCGTCGATCGGTTTGTTGCCCAACTGCGAAAGCGTCTGAGCCACACGATTGTCGCCCCGTGCCAAAGCGCTGCCGGAGGCCTGGAGCAAGGAGGGATCTTGCAAGAGCGCCGGATTGACGCGGATGTCGGCCGCCGAGGAACCCAGGAAAAAATCCGAGCCGGTCGTGCCGTTGAGACCAAAACCGCTCTTGTGGGCCGCGTTGACCTCGTTGATCAAGTTTTGGGCGAGGTCGTTGATTCCGCTCCGCAATTCCTTCAAGGCGCCGTCCCGCGCATCGATGGTTCCGTGCACACGGCCCGAGGTGATGACCAGGGCTTCGGTGGTGCCCGAGGCCCGGATCATCCGCTGTCCGTCGACATGGATGAAGGTCTCGAGCGATTTGTCCCGCGCGTCGCCACTCACCAAGGAGACTCCTCCGACGACGATCCCGATGGATCCATCGGAGGCTTCGACAGCATCAAACCCGACGACTTGCGAGAGCGATTCCAGTTTTGCCTGCCGCTGGTCCCGCAAGTCATTGGCCGCACCTCCGGTGGAGGATTCGGTCCGCGAAATCTGTCCGTTCAGCCGGGCGATATCGCCCAGGAGCGCATTGGCCGACTTGAGGTCGGCATCGAGGGATTCATCCAACTGACCGCTCAGTTTGGACAACCGGCTGTCGAGGGCCGGAAACTGCGCCGCGAGGGCGGACGCGCGTCGGAGGGTGATTTCCCGCTCCGGCATGGAAGCCGGTTGGGCCGCCAGGGAGGAGAAGGCGTTGAAGAAGTCGGTCAGGCCGGCCGCCAACTGTTGACCGCCGCCGACCCCGTCGGCAGCCGAGGCGCCGCCCGCGCCGGTATTGCCGCGATCAATGCTCTGACCGAGAAGCGACTGCGCCAACTTCAGGGCTCGTTGCTGGGCATCCAGAGATCCGGTGACACTCCCCTCGGAGACCACTTGTCCATCGAGGATCTGGTCGCGGATTTGGCGAATGGCCACCGCCTCGGCCCCAGAACCCACCGGATCGGAAAGCCCGTCGTTGGAGGCGGTCGACTGGATGGAAACCCGTTGCCGGGCATAGGCCGTGTTGTTGACGTTGGCCAGATTGTGCCCGGCCACCTCGACACCCTGCCGCTGGGCGGCCAGAGAGCGGGTTCCCATTCGCAATGTTCCAATCAGGCCAAGCATACGATTCGATCAGGTTGGATTCAGCCCACTGCTTCGTACATGCGGCGCGCATTGGAGCGGCCACCCAGCAGGGCTCCTTCACCGGAGTAGGTGCTGCCTCCCTTGGCGGCAAACAAGCCGCCCATGAGACGCTGCATGAGGTCCACCGTGCGGGAGAGCAGCAGATGGTTCTGCCGGGAACGCGCCCGGACGCGGGTCAGCAACTCGTTGTTTTCTTCGACCAGCGCCTGAATCAACGGGCGATAATCTTCAGGCATCAACGGGATCAGATGTTCGAACGACGAATCAGCCGGGGCTCCGAAGGCTCGCGCCACGGCGGCACGGCACAATTCGCGTTCACGACGGGCCTCCTCGATGAGGGCGGCCTGACTTTCGATGGCACTTGAGCCATCGAGCACGCCTTCGGCATCCCGCCGAAAGACGGTTTCCTGCTGCTGGTCCAGACGGGCCAGCAGTTCACCATATTGCTGCAGCTCCATCCGCAGCGATTCGATTAGATCATGGATGGATGGATTCACGGGAGATATTGAGCGCCTGGGGAGGCGACTTCTGGGTTTGAAGCGGTCACTGGGGAAGATTGACGGATTTGAAGTTCAAGACTGCGGGCCACACCGAAAGTTCCGGACTTGCTGATCTGGTCGGCCCATCGCTCGACCATCATGTCCTGATAAACCCCGCGGGAGGACGAGGCCTTGAGCGCTCCGCCACCGATGACGGGTTTCTGCGCCTCATTGAGCAGGTGCCGAACAAAGACGGCTTCGAACTGCTGGGTCATGTCGCGGGTCTTGTCGGCCGACGAGGCGCCTGGAGACCCGGCAAGGGATCTGAATCCTGACAGGCTGTTCGGCGCTGACAACGAAGGGTTGATTCCAATGGGATTCATGGTTCAGCGAAGGATCAATTCAGCCTGGAGCGCTCCGGCCTGCTTCATGGATCCGAAGATGGCCATCATGTCGCGCGGCGTGACCCCGATGGCATTGAGGCCTGCGGCCACCTTTTCCACGGTGGGCATGTCCTGCAGGGTCATCAGTGTCCCCTTGCGTTCATTGACGTTGGCATCAGCCCGCTGGGTGACGGCCGTCTCACCGGTCTGACTCATCGCGTTGGGCTGTGAGACATCGAAGCTGTTGGCGATGGTGATGGTCAGGTCACCGTGGGAAACCGCGCAGCTGGATATCTTCACCTTCGAAGTGGCCACAATGGTTCCGGTGCGCTCATTGATGACAATGCGGGCGATGGTGTCCGGTGAGACCTCGATGTCTTCCAGTCGAGCCACGAAATCCACGGACGCCTGTTCCACTCCCTCAGGCATGCGTACCTTTACGGAGGTCGGGTCGATGGCGCGGGCCGAATTCGTGAAGCGCTCATTGATCGCCATGGCCAATCGGGCTGCAGAGGTGAAGTCGGGTTCCCGCAGCAACAGTTCGATTTCCTGATTTTCAACGATGCGGGTCGGAATCTCCCGTTCCACCAGGCCGCCACCCGTGATGGTCGCCACGGTGGGGTGGTTCTTTTGGACGCTCGAGGAAGCGTTGCCGCCGACAAATCCGCCGACAGCCAGGGCACCTTGGGCCACGGCATAGATTTGACCGTCCGCGGCATAAAGCGGGGTTTGCACCAGGACGCCGCCTTGCAGGCTGCGGGCATCACCCATGGCCGAGACCGTGACATCCAGGCGCTGTCCATTCTTGGAGAAGGCCTTGATATCGGCAGTCACCATGACCACGGCCACATTCTTGGCGATCAGGGTCTGGGCGGGGACTTGAACACCGAACCGTTGAAGCAGGTTGGCGAAACTCCGGAGGGTGTAGATCGGGTTCTTGTCACCATCACCATTCAAACCCACTACGATTCCATAACCCACCAACTGGTTGTCGCGGGCTCCGGCCAACATGACCAGATCCTTGACCCGGGTTCCCAGAGCCAGCACCTGTGATCCGCAGAGGAGCCCGAGGAGCAGGGACACACCCGACAATCGGCGCACAGCGGTCATCCAGGATGAATTGAGAAGGGTGACCATGTTCAGAAGGGAGTGATCTTGTCGAAGGCGCGGGTGAACCAACCACGACGCTGGCTGTCGGTGACGGAACCCTTGGTGACAAACTTGATGCTGGCGTCAGCGACGTTGTAGCTGAGGACGGAATTGTCGGGTTGGATATCCTCCTGCCGAACCACTCCGCGAAGCACCGCCTCCTGTTCCTCGCCACCCACCAGGGTCATGCGGCGTCCTTCGAGGATCATGTGCCCATTGGGGAGCACCTCGGTCACGCGGACGGCGATGCGGGCGGTGATCCGCTCGGAATTGTTGATGGTGCCGCCCCCTTCGAAGCTCTTGTCCGACTTCATATCCATGGACGGATACTTGCCACCACGGGTCAGGAAACCGCCCTGGCTCGGTCCGAAGAGGAAACTCGAGATGCTGGCGCTGATGCTCGTCTTCTTGGCGGTCTTGGTGTTGTTCTGCTTGGCCGACTCGTTGTTCTCGTCCACCACGATGGTGAGGATGTCACCCACGTGCCGCGCACGGTTGTCGGCCAGGAGCAATCGGGCTGAGGATTCGCTCCAAAGTGACCCATTGGCCGCAAGCCCCTGAATGGAAATCAGCGACGACAACACGACGGGCAGCCACGCAGCCTGAGCCCAGGCCTTCAGGAACCGATATTGGGAGAACTCTTTCATGGGGGGCAGGTCTTTCTGGAGAGGGTTCATAGTGGGATCAGCACGGTGTCCTCACCTTGCACCACACCACGAAACTCCCGCTTCGACTGAGGATTGCGGACTCGGATGCTTTGACCGGGATAGCCGTCTTCCATCGCCTCCACCTTGGTGGTGATTTCCAGCGACCCTGTCTGGACGCGGGCATCGACACGATGACCGCGAAAAACAACGGTCTTGAGGCGCAAACTCCGATCGGAGAGCGCTTGGCCCGGTGCCAGACTTTCGGCCAACTCATAATCTTGGGTCGCGGTGGGCAAAGCCTTGAGAATGCCTCTCGAGGCGAGGACATCCCTGCGCTCGAGCATGGTCTCTGCTTCGGTCAGCGGCATGCCGCGGCGGAGTGCCGAGGCGGCCACCGGCACCTCGCACCAGTGGCGCACCTGAATGGGCTGGAACCAGGAACCCATCGCCTCGCGGGCCACCAGAACCTCAACCTTCAGGGAAATGAGCGTTTGCAGGCCGGCAGAAGGCAGATCCAGAAGTCGAATTTCCAATGCTTCGTCAGGAACCGAAACGCTGCGCCAAGGCCGGGAAAACCGAACCTCGATCTCGCCGCCGTTGCGGGCGTACCGGCGCTGCAACTCCTGGGTGATCCGGTCGTGCACTTCCGTTTCGGCCAGTTCCCTCATCGCCCGGGAAACCCGAGCCGATTCAGGACCGGTCCAGCGGAAGGTCGACAAATCCACCCCGGCCAATCGCAGCGTCTCGACCACCGAGGTGCGGGAAAGTTGCGACCAGGCACCGACCGCTGGTGCCGAGGCGACGCGGATGCGGGGCAATGCCGGGACACCCTGGATCAGATCGGTGGAGAACACCCCTTCGGACCGCACCAGCGCGCCGCTGGCGAAGATGGCCGTTGCTGGTTCTGCAACCAGCGGAGTGGAAGCAGCTGGAGATTGAGCAACCAGGCTCATCACTCCGAGGCTCATCACCGACCATTGGATTCCGAACAGGATGGAGAAGAAGGACTTCATCAGCGCTTGAGATTGTTGGCCTGACCCATCATTTCGTCGGCCGCTTGGACGGCCTTTGAGTTCACCTCGTAGGCTCGTTGGGCCACGATCATTCCGACCATTTCCTCGACCACCTTGACGTTGGACATTTCGAGGTAGCCCTGAGCAATGCTCCCGAACCCATTCTGCGCAGGATTGCCTTGTTCGGCCTGACCGGAGGCCGTGGTTTCACGGTACAGATTGCGACCCAGGCTCTGCAGTCCCGCCGGGTTGATGAAACGCACCAAATTGACCTGGAAAGACTGATCTCCCTGGGCGCCGCGTGTGGTGACGGTGCCACCGGGTGAAACAGAAATGTCGGTCGTGCCCGGCGGAACGGCCTGGAAGCCACCCACCAGCGGCAAACCATCGCTGGTCACCCAGTTGCCAGTGTTGCTGAGCTTGAGAGCGCCATCCCGTGTGAAGGCCCGGCTGCCATCGGGCATCTGGACTTCGAGAAAGCCGTCACCTTGGATGGCCATGTCGAACTTGTTGCCGGTATTGGTCAATTCACCCGTGGTGAACACCTTGGCCGTGGCCACCAACTGCGAACCATGACCGATTTGAACGCCGGTGGGCGCCAAATTGCCGGCACCTTGATCCGCACCCGAGGGGCGCTGATTTTGGTAAAGCAAATCCTGAAACTCTGGCCGGGACTTCTTGAAACCGGTCGTGTTGACGTTGGCCAAGTTGTTGGAAATCACATCCAACTGGGTTTGCTGCGACTGCATTCCGGCAGCGGATGAATAAAGGGCTCGAATCATGTTGGTGTTCTTTCAGGCTCAGCTGCCGGTTCCTCCGAGGTCCGTGATCGCTCGGCCCATGCGGTCGTCCTGCATCTGGATGACCTTCTGATTGGCTTCGTACATGCGCATGGCGTGGATCATGCCAACCATCTCGGCCACTGCGGAGGTGTTGGATCCTTCCACCCCGCCGCTGCGCAACGAGGCATCCGTGACGTCCGTCTTTTGAAGTCCGGGATTGGTGGCCTTCCAAATACCACCGCCGGATGCGGTGAGCTGCTCCGGAGCATTGAAGGAGACCACCCGAAGCTTTCCACGGGCGATACCACCTTTGGAGACGGTGCCATCGGCTGCGATGGCAACCGGTCCGGGAACCGTGTTGTCCAATTGAAGTGCGCCGCCGTCCGAGAGGACCGGAAACCCCTGCGAAGTGACCAACTGGCCACCACTGCCGATGGAAAACTCACCGTTGCGGGTGTAACCCAATTCACCGCCGGGCAACTGGACTTCAAAGAAACCATCCCCCTCGACCGCCACATGGGTTGGGACTCCGGTGGCATGAAATTCGCCCTGCGAAAAAGCCGTCGAGGTCCGGACATTGGGCAACTGATAGCGCATTCCCTGCTCAATTTGACTACCGGTCTCCCCAGGGGCGACGAAGCCAGAAGCGAGATTGGAGAAGGAGATTTCAGTGCGCTTGAACCCGGGCACCGTCGTGGCGGCCAGGTTCTCGGAAATAGCCTCCTGCCATCGGGCATTGCCCGTCATGGCTGCAGCGGCTTGATACATTCCGACATTCACGCCATCCAGGTAGCAACCGGAGTGCCATGAGTGTTTTACCCCGTATTTGTGGGTTTTCCGTCACCCACCACAGCCGGAACCGGATCTTTCAACCCAAGCACCACCGGCAACCCAGACCGCCATCCGGACAACTTTGCCGCCTCTGCCAAAACCCACCCAGACGGGCAGAAGACCCCGTATCCCAACCAACCTGACCTCTACCCTATCGTCCGAGGCCCCCTCAACGGAGACCAAACTCCGTGGCGACCTGAACGAAGGCCTTGAGCAAATCGTCCCACGCTTCGGGAGCGGTGTCCCAACCGGCACTGAGTCGAATCATCCGATCGCTGGCATGACCCGGATATCCCATGCTCGCCAGAACCGGCGACGGCACCTCCTTGCCAGACGAACAGGCACTGCCCGTTGAGACAGCAAACCCCAGGCGGTCCAACCGAACCACCCACCGGCGACGGCAATCGGCGGCGGGGGGCATGAGGACTGACACGGTGTTCCAGAGGCGCGGCACACCGCGGCCCAAAACCTCAACCCCGGGAATGGCCGCCTCCAATTGTTCCACCCACTGGTCTCGGATGCTTTGACGCGAAGTCAGGGCGTCCAAATCGGCCTGAAACAGGCGCTGGCGCTCTTCCAAGGCGGCCACCATGGCCCGGATGCCAGCAACATTCTCAGTCCCGGCGCGTCGCCCTTCCTCTTGCGGTCCTCCCCACAGCAAGGGTTGGAAGGATTCCGGCACTTTGAGGAACCCCACCCCCACCGGTCCGCCGAACTTGTGGGCACAGGCGGACACGAAATCGCAAGATCCCAAGCCCGATGCCGGCAACTTTCCGATCCATTGCGAGGCATCACAGGCGAAGGGAACACCCACCTCGCGGCACAATTCCAGCACCTGCTGCCATGGCTGGATCACTCCCGTTTCGTTGTTGGCAGCCATGAGCACGACCGCGCCGACATCCCCACGTCGCAGACGTTCACCGATCTGATCGGGTGAAACGAGGCCTTCGCGGGAAACAGGCAAAATCTCGCACCGATCGGCCAACCATTGAGCCGCTGGAATCCGGACCGACGGATGCTCCAAGCCGGACATGAGCACCGGACCCCGGGTTTTTCTGGCCAAATGCGCCACCCAAGCATTGTTGGCCTCGGTCGCGCCGGAGGTCCAAACCACTGAATGCGCCGGACATCCCAGCCACGTCGCCACCCGCTCCCGAGCCTCGGTCAGCGCTTGGTCCGAGCGGGCTCCCCAACGGTGAGGGCTGGAAGGATTGGCCGGGAAGCGCTCTGCGGCATCCAACCAAGCCCCCCGTGCGGCCGCCGAAAGGGGATAGGTCGCATTGTGGTCGAAGTACTGCACGGGCCGAGTGTGAGGCCACGGCGTTTCAGGGCGAGGGCCGATTTTTACCCTACCCCTCGTCTCCCGTTCCCCTAGCCTACCACCTCGATCGTCCATGTCCGCGCCCACCACCATTCTCTACAAGCGAGCCACATTCGTGACCCAGTTGCCGGTCACTTACCGGTACGCTCCTTCGCACTGCTGGCTGGCTCAGACCTCGGAAGGCCTCTGGCGTGTGGGCTTCACCAAGTTTGCCCTCCGCATGCTCGGGGAATTGGTGGATGTGCAGTTCGACCGGGCCGAGGGCGCCGCCATCCAACCGGGTGACGTGCTCGGAACCATCGAGGGATTCAAGGCCGTCAGCGACTTGTTCTGCGTCGGCACCGGAACCTTCCGCGGCGGCAACCCCATCCTCCGGACCGATCTCGAAATCCTGGCCCGGGAGCACAACAACGCGGGTTGGCTCTACCAGTTCGAAGGCCAACCCGATTCCCGCTGTTTGGATGTCCAAGGGTACCAAGGGTTGCTGGATGCCACGATCGACCGCATCTTGGCCAAGCAACAGGCTGAAGAAAACCCATGACCCACGTCACGCAGACTGCCACTCCGCAACCGCACCCTCCGACCACCGCCCGTTACTTCATGATCGGCGGCTTCCTCGGAGCCGGAAAGACCACGGCCGTGGCCGCCTTGGCCCAGCGACTGGTTCAGCAAGGCTTGCGAATCGGCCTGATCACCAATGATCAAGGCAGCGAACTGGTGGACACCGCCATGTTGAGGGCCCGCGGATTCGCCACCGAGGAGATCTCAGGTGGCTGTTTCTGCTGCCGATTCAATTCATTGGTCGATGCCGCCCAGAAACTCGATGACGCCACACGTCCCGACGCCTTTGTCGCCGAGCCGGTGGGCAGCTGCACCGATCTGGTGGCCACGGTCACCTACCCTCTGCGTCGCATGTATGGCAGTCGGTTCCAAATCGCCCCCCTGAGTGTTCTGGTGGATCCCGTGCGGGCTGAGCAGGTGCTGGGACTCGCACCGGCCCGGAAGTTTTCCGACAAGGTGCTCTACATCTGGAAGAAGCAGGCGGAAGAAGCCGACTTGCTGGTGATCACCAAGAGCGACCTCCTCGATGAAGCTCGGTTGGGTCGATTGAAGTCCGCCCTGGCCGAAGCCTTCCCCGGCAAGGACATCCTGCCGGTTTCGGTACGAACGGGGGCCGGAGTGGATGCCTGGTTCGATCGGCTGCAAACCACGGTGCCGCTGCTCCGCCCGGCCATGGCTGTCGACTACGACCTGTACGCCGAGGGGGAAGCGTTGCTGGGCTGGCTCAATGCCACCGTGGCCATTCAAGGGCCTTCCTTCGATGCCAACGCACTGCTCAAGGCCTTGGCCGAAGATTTGCGAAACCGACTGGGTGAAGCCGAGATTGCCCATCTGAAGATGACCTTCAATCCAGATGCCGGACTCGGAGACATCGCGGCCGTGAGCCTGGTGCGCAGCGATTTCGTGCCCGAGCTGAGCCTGACCCTCGATGGGCCTGCGGAGTCGGGGCAACTCATCCTCAACCTGCGGGTCGAAGCCGAGCCATCCACGTTGCGGACCGCAGTGGAAGCCGCCATCGCTGCCCTGCCGCAACGCCTGCCCGGGCTCTCGGCGCGACTCGACCACGCCGAACAGTTCCGTCCGGGTCGCCCCACACCCACCCACCGCGACACCCACGCCGATCCCGTAGCCGCATGAGCCAGCCTCCCTTTGCTCCCCCGCCCGCCTTGCTCTACTGCCATTGTCAGTACGCTCAGGTCGTCTCGCCCGAGGTGAAGGCGTCGGTGCTGAAAAAACTGTGCGAAAGCAACCTGCCCTTCGAGGCAGTACCCGACCTCTGCGAGTTGTCCGCCCGCCGCGACCCATCTCTCAAGCGACTGGCGGCCGCCGGCCCGGTCAAGATCGCCGCCTGCTTCCCGCGCGCCGTGAAGTGGCTCTTTGCCGCGGCCAACGCGCCACTTCCGTTGGGAGCCACCGAGGTGCTCAACATGCGCAATCAATCCGCCGACGAGGTGATCGGCTCCCTGTTTTCGCCCGAATTGCGCCCAAACCTGCCCGAAGGCAAGGTCACCGCCTCCGACGCCCCGACGCCAGCCAATACGACTCCGGCAGATGCCACGCCTTCTGCTTCCACGGCCACTGCCCCCACTCCCACCCAACCCTGATATGGCTCTCACTGATCGCCCCCTCCGCGTCGTCCTGTACGAAGGTTCCGGCGCCGAGTCCGTCGATGCCGATTCCCGCTGGGCTGCCGTGAATGCGCTGCTGGAAAAGGGCTTCGCCGTGACACGGGCCGGGGCCGACCGGCCGCTTGCGCCCGCCGACACCACGCCGCTCCTGGTCGTGGGCCGCTGGCAAAACGATGCCCCACCGGCCGGTGAGGCGACCACGAAAGTCCGTTGGGGATCGCTCGACCCCGCCACCGTCGCCGATCAGGCCGAAGCCGCCCGGGCTGATTTTTCCGCACCGACTCCGGGCGCATGGCGGCCGTGGTTTCCAGTCATCGACTACGACCGTTGCACCAACTGCATGCAGTGTCTGAGCTTCTGCCTCTTCGGTGTCTATGGTGTCGATGAGGGCAAGCGCATCCAGGTCCAGAACAACGACAACTGCAAGACCAACTGCCCAGCCTGTTCCCGGGTCTGCCCCGAGGCGGCGATCATGTTCCCGAAGTACAAGGCGGGGCCGATCAATGGCGACGTGGTCAGCGATTCGGACCTCAACCGGGAGAAGATGAAGATCGACATCTCGGCCCTCCTGGGCGGCGATGTCTATTCACTCCTTCGCGACCGCAGCGAACGGGCCCGCAGCCGCTTCAGCAAGGAGCGCGATTCCGACAAGGCCCTGGCCGAACGTCAGAAGTGCCTCACCAAGCTGGCCGCTCTGGCCGGAGACATCCCGCCCGAGGTGCTCATGAGTCTGCCGTCGCCCGACGAAATCGCCCGCAAGGCCGCCGAAGCCGCCGCCAAAGCCCAAGCCGCCCTGGCTTCCCAGAGTCCTCAGACCGCCCCCACCGCCTGATCCCATGCTGCCCTCCCTCGTTTACCGAACCCTTCGCAGCGCCGATTTCCGCTGCATCACCAAGTTCGCCTGGAATTTCGGCGTGAAGGGCCTGGTGTCGGTCGAGAAGTTCAAGAGCCGGATCAAACGGGGCGAGTACTTCCCGCCATTCCTGTACCTCTCCATCCTCAACTCCTGCAACTTGCGCTGCCAGGGATGCTGGGTCGACGTGGCCGCCGAACGGACCGAAATCGACCTCGAAACGCTCAACCGCACGATTCGGGAAGCCAAGGCCCATGGAAACTCGTTCTTCGGTATCCTGGGCGGCGAACCCTTCATGCACCCGCAGTTGCTCGACCTTCTGGCTGAACATCCGGACTGCTACTTCCAGGTCTTCACCAACGGCCAGTTCATCACCGAGAAGGTCGCCCAGCGTCTCAAGGAATTGGGCAACGCCACACCGCTGATTTCCATCGAAGGCCGTGAGATCACCAGCAACGAACGCCGGGGCAACAAAGACGTCCTCAACCGCACCTTGCGCGGGCTCGACCATTGCCTGAAGGCCGGATTGCTCACGGGCGTGGCCACCAGCGTCTGCCAAACCAACATCGGCGAACTGCTCACCGAGTCGTGGCTGCGCGAACTCATCCAACGCGGTGTGCACTATGTCTGGTACCACACCTACCGACCGGTGGGTCCCAAGATGAATCCGGCGCTGGCGCTGCGACCCGAGCAATTGGTGGAAGTCCGGAAATTCGTGGTGGAAATGCGAGCCAAGGTGCCCATAGCCATCATCGACGCCTACTACGATCACCGCGGTCAGGCCCTGTGCCCCATGAGCACGGGCATCAGTCACCATGTCGGTCCCTCCGGCGGCATCGAACCTTGTCCCATCATTCAGTTCGCCAAGGAAGACATCCGGGATCCACGCGGGATCTACGCCACCATGCGCGATTCAGAATTCCTCAAGGATTTCCGGGAACTCAGCGCCCAACAAACCCGCGGCTGTGTGGTCCTCGAACGCCCGGACTTGGTGAAAAGCCTGGTCATCAAACACGGTGCCCGCGACACGACCTTGCGCGGTACCGCCATGGCCGAACTCGAGGCCATGACCCCACGCTTCAGCCAGTGGCTGCCTGGCGAGGAGGTGCCCGAGAAACACTGGATGTACAGCCTCTCCAAAAAGTATTGGTTTTCGGATTTCGGCGCCTATCGCAACGTGGCCCATGACGCTGCCGGAAAGGCGCGTCAACTGCAGCAACGGCTTGCGGCCACCCCGCCGTCCTCACAGACTTCAGCAACGTCCTCGTCAGCATCATGAGCGCATCGCCCATCCAGTTTGTCGCCTCCTCACCGGTTGGCTTGCCGCGTCTCGTGCCGCAACAACAGTGGCGGCCGACCAAGAAGAACATCCCGCCCACGTTGGTTCAGCGGCAGCACATCCTGCAGGCGGTGCGCAATTACGTGGCCGAGTTCAATCCGGTCCCTCCGTTGCCGGCCGCCGACCTCAAGGTCCACGCCGACCGCATCGTGGCCCAGTTGCGGTGTGAACCGATCTTCCGAGACTTCATCGGGGTGCTGCTCAACAACGAGATGTGGCGCGAACAACTGGCCGGAGTGCCCTTCGAGCGTCGGCTGTTGCTCCTCCCCAAATGCCTCCGCGTCGAAGCCAAGTGCCCGGCCCCCTTCGATGAATTCGGACTGCTGTGCAAGCAGTGCGGGCTTTGCTCCATCCAGGATCTCACCATCGAAGCCGAGAAGCTCGGATATGCAGTGCTGGTGGCCGAAGGCTCGGCCATTGTGATGAGCCTGATCCAGACCGGCAAAATCGAGGCCATCGTGGGCGTCAGCTGCCTGAGCGTGCTCGAGCGGGCTTTCCCCTACATGGAAGCCGCGGCCGTTCCCGGAGTGGCTGTGCCGTTGCTTCAGGACGACTGCATCGACACCAACGTCGATCTCGACTGGGTGTGGGAATACATCCACCTCACCGCCGATGACCGCACCCGCCGCCTCGATCTCGGCCGTCTGCGCGACGAGGTCGACTTCTGGTTCACCCCGGCCTCGATGGAGCTCATCCTCGGACCTGCCCAAGGAGAGACCGAACTCATCGCCCGCGACTGGCTCATGCGGGCAGGCAAACGCTGGCGCCCCTTCCTGACGGTGTCTGCCTACCAGGCCTTGAGCGGCAAGCCTGATGCCGCCATGCCCGATGACCTACGCAAGGTCGCCGTCGCGGTGGAATGCTTCCACAAAGCCTCGCTCATCCACGACGACATCGAGGACAACGACAGCCTCCGCTACGGCGAGAAGACGTTGCACGAAGAACACGGTGTGGCTGTTGCCCTCAATGTCGGCGACTTGCTCATCGGTGAGGGCTACCGCCTCTTGGCCGCCTGCAAGGCCAGCCCCGAGGCCAAGGCCGAAATGATGCGCGTGGCGGCCGAAGGGCAACGCGAGTTGTGCCGCGGTCAGGGTGCCGAGCTCATGTGGACCCGCAAACCCGGAGTCCTGACCCCGCTCCAAGTGGTCAACATCTTCCGTCAGAAGACAGCCCCGGCCTTTGAAGTCGCCCTTCGACTGGGAGCCATCTACGCCGGCAAGCACGAAGAATGTGACGAGGTGCTCGGGGCCTACAGCCGGGCGTTGGGCATCGCCTACCAAATCCGGGACGATTTGAACGACCTCGGTGCCGGGGGCGAAACCAACGACATCGCGGGCCAACGCCCCAGTCTCCTGCTGGCGGTCGCGCGGGAGCGGGCCAACGGCGAGAACCGGGAATTCCTCGATCGCCTGTGGCGGCGCGAGGTGCAGCCCGATTCCCGGCAAGTCGAGGCCTTGTACTCCGAACTGAAGGCCGACGAGCGGTGCAAACATCTGCTCGAAAGCTACAAGGAGGAAGCCATCCGCTCTCTGGCGGCACTCGAGCACGCCAGTCTCAAGGGCCTGCTGCGGCGGGTCATCGGCAAGATCTTCAACGACGTCGAGATCCAGGGTTGGTGCAAGGAGCAGGAGCAAAAGAACGCCGCACAGCGTCTGGACAACATCTTGCCGGCCTCCGCCGCAGGCGCCGACAGCCTTGCGACTGCGCCCACCGTGCCTGCCTCGGTCGCGTGAGTTTGCGCCTCCAACTCCTTCAGGTCGCCCGGTTGGCGCCGCGGTTGTTGGGAGATTCCGCCGACCTCGTCCGCGAATTTTACCGCCGGCAGTTCAACACTCAAGGAGCCGCCGGTGACCGGGGCGGCAAGCCCGACCTGTACTACACCATCTTCGCCTTGGCCGGGGCCCAGGCCCTCGATGTGCCCATTCCCACCGCTGCCACCGCCGCCTGGTTGGAAACGCACGGTGACGGTGCAGGACTCGATTTCGTGCACCTCGGAGCGCTCGCCCGCTGCTGGGCCGCACTGGGGCCAGAGCTTCTGCCCCCGGGTCGTGCCGATGCCCTCCTGGCTCGCATCGAATCGTTTCGCAAACCGGACGGAGGCTATGAAGGCGACCCACGCCTCGGTCACGGGACCGCATACGGCGCCTTCGTGGCCCTCGGCGCCTACCAGGATCTGGGCCGAACCCCTCCCGGCGTCTTGGATTTGATTCGCAGCCTCAAGCGTCTCGAGACCCCGGACAATGCCTGGAGCAACACACCGGGGCTTCCCACGGGTTCCCTCAACGCCACCGCTGGGGCCGTCACCTTGATTCGACATCTGGGATTCCCGGTCAATCCGGCGGTAGGCGATTGGTTGATGGCCCAACAAAACCCAAGTGGTGGATTCTTGGCGGTCCCCGGTGCCCCCCTGCCCGACCTTCTGTCCACCGCCACGGCCCTGCACGCACTGGCCTGTCTCGAACGCCGCATCCCCAGCACGGTCCACGAGCGGTGCCTGGACTTCATCGACACCCTTTGGTCGGCCGACGGAGGCTTCCATGGCCATTGGGCCGATGACCACCTCGATGCCGAATACACCTTCTACGGACTGCTTGCCTTGGGGCACCTGAGTTTGTGACACCGGATCTTCAACAACGCCTGGCCCTCGCTCAGCAGGCCGCACAAAACGCGTTGCTCGACGAACTCGGGCCCACCGGCCACTGGACGGGCACCCTCAGCAGCAGCGCCCTGTCCACTGCAACGGCCGTGACCGCCTTGACCGCGGTGGATCAAAAGGCCCACACCGATCTCGTTCGCGGTGGCATCGCTTGGTTGGCGGCCCATGCCAACCCGGATGGAGGTTGGGGCGACACTGTTTGCAGCAGGAGCAATCTGAGCACCACGGCCTTGGTTTGGGCCGCGTTCGGCATCACCGGAGCCGACCAGCAATACCCGGGCATCTTGTCTGCGACCGAGCAGTACCTGCGCCAGCAAGCCGGTTCCATGGAACACCTGGTGCCCGCCATCGAAGCGCTCTACGGCGATGATCGGACTTTCAGTGTTCCCATCACGATGATGCTGGCCCTGAGCGGCCGGCTTGGCCCGGATGGCTGGAAACGAGTGCGGCCGCTGCCCTTTGAATTGGCGGCTTTGCCGCGAGGCCTGTTCGGAGCCCTGAAACTCCCGGTGGTGAGCTACGCACTGCCGGCCCTCATCGCGATTGGGCAAGTCATCCACCACCGCTCGGGTCGATGGAACCCGCTGCGATCCGTCACGTGCGCCCGGACGCTCCGGGTGTTGACCCAATTGCAGCCCGAAAATGGCGGATTCTTGGAGGCCACTCCGCTCACGAGCTTTGTCACCATGAGTTTGGCGGGCATGGGCCATGCGCGGCATCGGGTGGCCCAACTGGGCGTCGAATTCCTGCGGCACTCGGTCCGCGCCGACGGCAGCTGGCCCATCGACACCGATCTCGCCACCTGGGTCACCACGCTGTCCATCAAGGCCTTGCAAAACACGCCCCCGGGAGGGCCGGCACTGTCGCCTTCCCAACGCGACATCTTGCGACACTGGCTCCTTGGCCAACAGTATCGGGTGACTCACCCGTACACCGGAGCCGCGCCCGGCGGATGGGCCTGGACCGATTTGCCCGGAGGCGTTCCCGATGCCGATGACACGGCCGGAGCCTTGTTGGCCTTGCGCCATTTGGGCGAGCCCGATCCCGATTCCATCGCGGCCGCGACGGCTGGAATCCGGTGGCTGCTCGGTGTTCAGAATCGGGACGGCGGCATTCCCACTTTCTGTCGCGGCTGGGGTACCCTGCCCTTCGATCGCAGCACCCCGGAACTCACGGCCCACGCCTTGCGAGCCTGGAAGGCCTGGGTGCCCTGCTTGCCCAAACCCTTCGCCACCGAGGTTCAACAGGCGGCGCATCGAGGCTTGAGCTATCTCAGTCGCACCCAACGGACCGACGGGGCCTGGATCCCACTCTGGTTCGGCAACGAAGGGGCCCCATCGCAGGAAAACCCGGTCTACGGGACTGCCCAAGTCCTCATCGGTCTCAACACTCTGTCGGCCGGCGGCATCGCGGTGAAAACCCTCATCGAACGGGCTCAAACGTTCCTCATCTCGGCCCAACATCCCGAGGGTGGATGGGGAGGTGCGGCGGGAGTTCGTCCGAGCATCGAAGAAACCGCCCTCGCCCTTCGCGCCCTGGGCTCGTCACCAGAACACGCAGCGGCCCGTGAGCGCGGTCTGGAGTGGCTCGTGGAACGTTGGGAGCGCGGAGAAGGCCGTCACCCGGCTCCCATCGGCCTCTATTTTGCGCGCCTCTGGTACTCCGAAACTCTGTACCCCCTCATCTTCACCGTGGATGCCCTGAACCATTGCAGGCCTTCATTCAATTGATGCGGCGGCCGAATGGTTCCTTGCCGCTTCGACGTCTGTGATCAAACCAGTGTGCTTCCGTCGTCCTTCTCCAAACGAATCAGGTGCTTCTTCACCACCTCCACCTGCTTGGTCAGTTCGAACAGGGCCTTGAGGATCTCGGCCTGTGCGGGCGGCGCATTCAATCGAGGCACCAGCGGGTGCAGCCGAGTCACGGCATTTCCCAGTTCGTTGCAGGTGGCCCGCATTTGTCCAATCGCCTCGGTTCGCTCCATGACCTGAATGGAACCTGAACCGAGGGCTTCGTCCAGCCAGCACCGGATTTGGCACCCAGTGCGGGCTTTTGGAGTTAACCCAAAAGGCGCACCAAAAAAGGCGTCTCCGGTATCGGAGACGCCTGTTCGATCCGCGCCCAAACTGGCCGAGATCGGCGGGTTTGGACGCGGGTGAATGTGTGAACGGGTTACTTCTTGCAGTCCTTCTTGCAGCAAGCGCCGCCCTTGGAGTCGCAGTGGCCCTTGGCCGATTTGGCGGAACCATTTGCAGCGCCACGCGGAGAGTGGGCGGCAGACAAAGCAGTGGCACCGAACACGGCCGAGGCCAGAGCGAGAATCACGGACAATTTGAGGGTCTTCATGACTTGAGTGCGTTTTGTTGTGATGTGTGTGCGCAAGAAGGCCAGAGATCTGACCGGGTTGCTTGCGGGAATGTGACTCACAAAACCCGCCTCACCGCAACCATTCCTGTCCAAAGCCGCTCGTTTTTTGTCCTCAGAAAACTCGATGCAGGAACACCCCGTGAATTGAAGGGGGCATTGCGCACGAGCGATAGGGAAACTGCCGACTCGCCAGACACGCATCCATCCCCCATCTTGCACCCGTCTTGGAAGGGCGGAGGGTCGCTCGCAGCGCAAGTTGCGGGAGGAAAGTCCGAACTCCATAGGGCACGGGGCCGCGTAACTCCGGTCAGGCCGGAGATACACGCGGGAGGTCACGACGCAAGGCGAGGCCGACAGACAGTGCCACAGAGAAAATACCGCCCGCGCTGAAAGGTGCGGGCAAGGGTGAAAAGGCGGTTTAAGAGACCACCGCTCGCGACGCAAGAAGCGGGGCATGGTAAACCTCCCCGGGAGCAAGACCAAATAGGGAACCTGCGATGCGGCCCGCATCGTATCGGCGAAAGTCGATCGGGTTCCGGGTATCGGTCGCTCAGAGAAATGACTCTCTCCCTGGCGCAAGTCAGGAAGACAGAATTCGGCTTACAGCCCTTCCAAGACACTATTTCCTTCCCCCCACGGGGACGCACGCTCCGAGTTTCACCCGAAGCTCCGAGGCGACGATTCCGCCCGAATCACGGCGAAGCTTGGATTTGCCGCACGATCTCGAAAGCCACATCCAGCGCCGCCTTCGCCTGGGCCCCGCTCACCTTGGGTGTTTGCCGCTCCCGGACGCAGGCAACAAAGTCGGACAACTCCAGCTTCAACGGCTCGTCCTTGTTGATGGGCACCGGCTCCCGAACAATCCGTTTGCCGGCAAACTCGCTGACAATGGTCGACTCCTTCGCCGCCAAGAGCTTGCGCAGCAGAGAACTCTCCTCCTCGCCATCCCGGGCCAACCGATAGAGGAAACCTTCCTGAACCCGGTAATCGAGGCTGATGTACACCGGATGATCTCCCCCGCTGAAGACGCGGATCTTGCGCATCCGCTCCGGGCTGATGCGACTGGCCGTGAGGTTGGCCACGCAACCATTGGCGAACCGAAGCCGCGCATTGGCGATGTCCTCGCTCCGGCTCAGCACCGGAATGCCCACCGCATCCACCGACACCACCGGCGACTTCACGAACGCCATCACCACATCGAGATCGTGGATCATCAGGTCGAGGACCACCCCGATATCCGTGCTTCGAGCCGGGAACGGCGACAACCGATGGCATTCGATGAACTTCGGAAAGGGGGCGGCCTGCTCCAGATAGCTGAACACCGGGTTGAACCGCTCCACATGCCCCACTTGCAATACCAACGCCTTTTCCTGCGCCAGACGGACCAGATCCTGAGCTTGCTCCGAGTTGTCGGTCATGGGCTTCTCGACCAACACGTGCCGACCGAGGCTGAGCAATTCCCGGGCGATGGCATGATGGGTCACCGTGGGAGTCACCACACTGAGCGCATCGCTGGCTTCCGCGGCCTCGGCCACCGAAGCGAATGCTCGCACCCCCCAACGCGCCGCGTGGGTACGGGCCGCCTCCGGATTGGCATCGAATACCCCGGTGAATTGCGCCAAGCCCGCCTTGGCCAGATCGGCATAGATGCGCGCGTGCTCCTTGCCCAGCGATCCCGTCCCGATCACCGCCACCCGCACTTGGTTCGACATGGGCAACAGACTAGGAAACCGGCCGGTCTGGGGAACCATTAATTCATCACCACTCGCAGACTGGAATCCGGCCCCGTCCTCGATAGACTTCTGACATGTCCTTCCTTCGTACCCTCACCCGAGGCATTTCAATGGCCCCTTCCCTCGCCCTCTCCCTGCTGGCCGGCAAGTCCGATGGCAGACTGGACATCTGGTGGTGCGACTCCGATGGCGGCGGATCCACGCTCATCGTCACCCCCGCCGGTGAGAGCCTCCTCATCGACTCCGGCAACCCCGGCGGCCGCGACTCGGCCCGCATCCTGAAGGTGCTCACGCAAACCGCTGGCTTGAACCAACTCGACCACCTGGTGGTCACCCATTTGCACATCGATCACTTCGGGGGCGCGGCTGAAATCGCCGCTCAAGTGCCCGTCAAGAACCTCTGGGACAACGGCCTCACCGACGCCGATCCCGACGGCAACCGCACCTCCACCTGGCCCCTCACCAGCAAGCCCTACCGAACCATGCCGGTTGGCCAACGTCACCGCGTTGAACCCGGCCTGAGCATCCCGTTGACCGAAGGAAAAACGCCCCTGTCGATGCGCTGCATGATCACCCGACAGAAGCCCGCCGACGGCGTCTTTCCCACCCGCAAAGCCAGTGGATCCGCGCCGGCATTGAAGGCCCCCGACACCTCCGACAACGCCAATAGTTCCGCCTGGATCCTCAGCTTCGGCAACTTCCGCTTCTTCGATGGCGGCGACCTCACCTGGAACGCCGAGACCCAACTCATTTGGCCCGACATCCGAGTTCCGGAAGTGGACTTGTTGCAAGTCACCCACCACGGCCTCGATGTCAGCAATCACCCGCGTCTACTGAGCGCCCTCAACCCCACCGTCACCGTGATGAACAACGGCCCCACCAAGGGCACCGCCGGCGAGGTCTTGACCACCTTGCGAAGCCTGCCGCGGCTCGAAGCCCAATACCAATTGCACCGCAACCGCCGGCCTGACGGCGTCACCAACAACATCCCCGACGCCTTCATCGCCAACGCCCAACCCGGCACCGCCCACCCCATCCACTGCGCCGTCCTCCCCGATGGCAGCGGCTACTCCGTCACGCTGCCTGGACCCGTCATCCGCACCTACACCACCCGCCGCCAATGACCCAGGCCTGATCCCCGGCCTCCCACCACCAGTTCCGTCACGACCACGCCCAGGGACGGTCTGGGGTATGCGGCGTTCCTTCAGAACGCTCCGGTTGTGCGCCATGCCCGGGGTATCACCCCGAGCTGGTATGCAGTGCCCCGTTGGGGCGCACCGAACACCCCAATGCGACCCAGCGGAGCGCAATCGGTCCGCAGCGAGCCTTGGAGGCGAACAGCAAAACCCCTCGCGCACGGCGCGAAAGCCAGTCCTCCCCCGAGCCTCCTCAGCGAGTGCAGGACCGATCCCGCGGAGCCCATC
>JACCDP010932550.1_pt1 | contig 59774 bp, 43 predicted proteins | sample 7445841 | NCBI WGS metagenome assembly JACCDP01 (sample SAMN15323441, study PRJNA562643) | freshwater metagenome | isolation source: river surface water | place: USA:Blue River Watershed | collected 2017-08-17 | reverse complement strand
GCCAATCCCTACACTGGTTCCACTAGTGGCAACTATGGCATAACTGACAGTCAAATACAATCTCTCATCATAGCAAGAAATGTCACAGCATCGGGTGATGTCAATGCATTGAATCAAGCCGTGCAAGCGGCCTCTCAACCGATGACTGCGAATGTCACGATAGTTTCTGATACTACCGGCGCAATAACAGTACCATCGGCTGATCCATCGGCTGATAACATAGTAGTTACTCCTAAAGAAGTCGCAGATGGGGCAGACAAGACAACAGTACCATCGGCTGATCCATCGGCTGATCCATCGGCTGATAACATAGTAGTTACTCCTAAAGAAGTCGCAGATGGGGCAGACAAGACAACAGTACCATCGGCTGATCCATCGGCTGATAACATAGTAGTTACTCCTAAAGAAGTCGCAGATGGGGCAGGCAAGACAACAGTACCATCGGCTGATCCATCGGCTGATAACATAGTAGTTACTCCTAAAGAAGTCGCAGATGGGGCAGGCATCGGTTTGACATTACCATCCGGTTTATTGATAAATTTCTTGGCAGGTGGTGCCAACGATAACACTGTGGTAGATGCTGATCTTGTGCCCGGATTCACCCAGACCAACACTGGTTTGTTTGTAGCTGACGATGATTTAGCCACACAACAAAATACCACCACTGTGGGTGCTCGATTTACATCGGCTTATAATCCCGAAACTGGTACCTATGATGTGGTCAATCTTGATACTGGACAAACCGTCGAGTCGGGCTTGGATGCCGAAGAAGCCGCAGCCGAGGCCAAGACACTTAGTGCTGGTGATCCTGCCTATCCCGAAGAGTTGGATAGTGCGATATCGTTAGATAAAGTATCACTGAATGCTAGAGCCGTCACCGATGATCCATTTGTGCAGACCGAAGACGGTCTCTTTGTATTGCCTGAAGATCTTGACGCAGCCAGCACCAGCGAAGAGGCATTTTTGCTGGGTCAGACGCAGAATGCCAGAATTCAAGAAGCCATTAACACGCAGAATGGTCAGATACAAGAAGGTGATTGGCGAGTCCGACTGCGTTTGGCCGAGGGAGCTGACTATCTCTATCGCGCAGATCAACCGGGAATCTTGCTACCCTTGGTCGACACCGATGGTGTGATATTCCCCTATACACCACAAATCTCCACTGCATACGGCGCCAACTATCAAAATTACGATCTCACACACTCCAACTACCGTGGATATTTTTATCAAAACAGCTATGTCGATGCCATCAACGTACAGGCCACGTTCACCGCGCAAGACACTGATGAGGCCAACTATCTTTTGGCCGTAATACATTTCTTTAGATCTGTGACCAAGATGTTCTATGGTCAGGACGCCAATCGCGGTGTTCCACCGCCCATGGTGTTTTTGACTGGTCTGGGACAGTATCAGTTCAATAACCATCCCTGTCTAGTGAGAACGTTTAATTACAATCTACCCACAGACGTGGATTATATACGAGCACGCACCGCCAACATTGATGGCAGCAACTTGTTGAAGCGTCGATCACGTCAGACTTCCACACAAAACCCACTGTCAATCATCATGCAGAGATTGTTTAACAATGGATTGACTGCGGGTGCGCTGGACCAGATACCTGATGCTCCCACATTGGGAACAGATTTCCCAACCTATGTACCAACAAAAATGGAAATTCAAATTGAACTACTGCCAGTGCAATCGCGTCAACAAGTCAGTCAGGTATTCAGTCTGCAGAAATTTGCCACTGGCCAGGCTCTGCGTGGAGGATTCTGGTAATGGCTAACTACACCGCAACCAGCCCCTACTTCACGACCAATTACACTCAGTTTTATCTGGATGTGATGCGTAATCGTCCCATCCCCAAACAGAGTGACGATAAGTTTTTCACCATAACACAGACTTATCAATATCGTCCAGATCTCTTGGCCTATGACCTTTACCAGCAGTCTGAACTGTGGTGGGTGTTTTATCAGCGCAACCCCAATACCTTGACTGCGCCACCCTGGGATTTTGACATTGGTACACGGATTTTTCTGCCCAAAATCAGTGTGTTGCGCTCGACCCTGGGGTTCTAATACATGGCCGACATCACCACACTCGAGCGAGAACTCACCGAACTCGATGCTCGCAAAGAACAAATCCTTGCCGAACTCAGCACTGTCGCCAGTCAGCGGTTCTCATTGAATCGCCGTATCCAAACAGCATTCGCCAACAACGACCTCCGCACAGCCGAAGTTCTACAGCAAGAACGTCAGTCCTTGATTGATCGTCAAAATGTTCTGTACTCGCAAAACGATCTTGTGCAGTCACAGATCTCCAGTGTCAATCAACAAATTGCTCAAGCTCGGGCACGATATCAACAAGAGCAACAGACAAGAGCCAGAGCCACACAGGGCTTGGGAACGATATCATCGGCAGCCGTAGTTGGCGACGCGCAGCGAGCTCGAGATAACAGGGCCAATACTCAGTTGCCCGAGCCAGGCCCACTGTCAGTGGACGACGAACGCACCGTGACTGCAACAACCACGGTGCCTACATCAGCTGAAGAATTTTTCACCAACGATGACTTTGGCACAGATGCATCAACTCGGTCACTAACAGAAACACAGAGTGTGCCTCCGCCCACGGCTCGTACACCGTACTCGCGAGCCAACGATGTCATCGCTCAAGACACACCAACAGAGACACAGTCGGCCGGTGCCGGAGCTCCGCCCGACGACTCGGCTGATCCGCCCAGCGAATCCAGCGGCCCGGTCAATATCGCTCGAAAAACCGAAATCACCATACGCCCACAGGCCAACATATTAAATCGCTGTGCCAACTATACCTATTCAATTTCGATCTATTTGATGAGTCCCGAGGACTACAATCGTCTCTTGGTCACCAAGCAAAAATACATTCCTGGCTATCTGCTGTTGATCCAGAGTGCTGGCATACCAGTTGATAGTGGCACGGTCGATCGAGATGCCGAATCTCAGGCCATCATCGACAGTGGCGGCGTCAGCCTTAGCCAAGGGCGCAATCAATATTTTCCCTTGGATTATTACATCGACGACCTTGAACTCAATCAAGTCTGTCCAGGCAAAGGTGCCGGCGGCGCACATAATGTCACCTCGTTGAAGTTTAGAATCGTCGAACCCAATGGCATCACTCTCTTGGACAACCTTTGGAAGGCTGCCAATCAATATGTTACTCGTGCCGGTGGTGCCACATCCAAGATCACCGACCAGAACTATGCTGCGCAGAATTATCTCATGGTCGTGAGATTTTATGGATACGATCAGAACGGCGAGCTTGTCACCAACATCGGGCAAGCCGGCCAGACCAGCGACAGCAATGCCATAGTTGAAAAGTTTATACCTTTTCAGTTCACCAACATCAAATTTAAAATAGCCAATCGTCTCACTGAGTATGAATGCGAAGCTGTCTGCCCGCAAAACGTTGTCAACACCGGACAAGCTCGCGGCACCATTCCCTACAACATTGAACTCACGGCCACCACGCTACAAAAGCTATTCAATGGCAATCAAGCATTTGGCACCAACACTTCGACCACAGCGACTGGAACTGCACAAAATCAAGGTCGCGAGGCACAGGGCAACACCGGTGGACAGACATCGCCCGACACTGCCAACACCGCACCCAATCCCACATTGGTAGAGGGACTCGCACAGGCATTGAATCGTTTCCAGGCCGAGTTGGTCACCAATGGCACATTTGATGTTGCCGATCAATATCGAATCATCATCAGCCATCCTGAATTGGCCAATTCCAGTGTGGTGCCGCCTGGCGGCACAGATCGCAAAAACACTCCCAGCGTTCAACCACAGACCGCAGCTCAGACCGTGGATGGCGATCGTCAGAGTGTGACAAACAATGCCAAGACTGTGAGTGCCATGGCTGGTACCAGTATCGTTCAGTTTTTAGATCTAGCTGTGCGCAGCAGTGATTATATTTTCAAACAACAGAAAAAAATCATTGACAAAGATGGCAAGGAAGTACCGCAGGGCACACCGGCTGAATCCATGGCATGGTATAGAATTGGTATTGAAGCCAAGCAGTTGCAGTATGATCCCAAACGCAACGACTATGCCTATGAAATAATTTACGAGATTGCCCCTTACGGCATCAACTCCATGAAGAGCGATTACTTTCCCGAAGGCAAGTTCCGTGGTGCGCAGAAAGAATACTTCTATTGGTTTACCGGACAAAACACATCAGTGTTAAACTTTGAACAAGACTTCAACTTCTTGTTCTTCCTCACAGTCAACACTCGACAACAAAAAATTGGCCGTTCATCGAACGTCTATGAGATTGAAAAACGCATGTTCTCGCCCAATAGCCCACAAAGCAGTCAGGGCACAGGCGATGATCAAGTGTTGGAACCCAGTGCCAACGCAGCTGATTACCTCTACAGTCCCAGCGATCAGGGCAAGGTAAAGATCACCATTGTAGGTGATCCTGCCTGGATCTATCAAGGCGAGCTGTGGTCGGGTGTACGTGGTGCCGATAAAGTTACCACGCAAAACGACACCGGCGGCACCACCACAACCGATCCCTATTTTGATGCATTTTTGTCCGACGGAACCATTAACTTTGATGCTCGTGAGGCCTTGTTTAGATTGGCCTATAACAAACCGCAAGACTACGATACCAATACCGGATTGATAAATCTCGCACCATCGGCATCAGCCCGTCCAGTACAGGACTATATCTACAAAGCTACCTCTATAAAAAGCTACTTTCGCCAAGGCCGATTCACACAAGATCTTGAAGGTGTTTTGCTGACATTCCCGTTGCAAAATACCCAGACTGGCACACAGCCTACCGCACAACAAGCAGAAATCGACAAAAACTACAGCAACGAGGGGCGCAACAGTCAACAGGATGAGCAGACGCAACCAAGCGATTTTGTGACCTCCAATAATTTTAATGATGTTGATCAGAATCAAGACTACTACGGCAGCCCTGCGATAACTACAGATACAATACAAAATCTATTGGCTGGTACTCCCACCGTGGTGCCACAGGCAGCGGCCCAACCGGCCACCAGTGCTGGTGAGGTGATAGGCGATATTGGTGGCGGCAGAACCGAGTTTGGTGCATTTGGTGCCGCGGTGGGTGTGCCTTATGTTGATGTGGTTTTGAAGTCGGGCACAATTCAAAGAGTTTTCTTACAGAGCGAAATTACAGCGTTGTTTAATCAGGGATCTATAGATAACACAGAACTAATACGAGCATCTAGAGAGCTCAATTTGCGTCAACAGGTAGCAAATTCTCCGGTTAGACCCGGCTCTCGACAGTCAGGTGCAAGGGATGATTAATGGCTGAGAATATACAAAGAACCAAAGGTCGTCCGCAATCATACAAATTTGATCGCGGTGGCCAACCTGCCGAATTTGGCCCCTTTATTGGCATGGTCAAAAACAATGTAGACCCCACACGTAGCGGTCGCCTGCAGGTTTATATTGAACAGTTTGCTGGCGATGATCCTGAAAATGCCAAGCTCTGGCGCACAGTGTCTTACATTCCACCATTCTATGGTGTGACCCCCCGCAACAATGCCAGCGGCAGTACCGGCAAAGGCAGCTATGAAGGCAACCAAAACACCTACGGCATGTGGTTTACACCACCTGACATTGGTGTACAAGTTATTTGTTTCTTTGTGGCTGGCGACCCCAATCAAGGATACTATCTAGGTTGTGTGCCTGATCCTGGTGTATCTCACATGATACCGGCTGTGGGCGCCAGTAGAAAGTTTGAAACACAGAGCGAAACACAAAAAAAACAGGCTGAATATGCCAAGGCGCAGCAGTTGCCAGTGGTAGAAATCAATCAGTACAATGATGCTATCTATGAGAATCCTAGATTCTTTGATCAACCCAAGCCAGTACACAGTTATGTGTTTACGATTTTGATGAATCAAGGTCTCTTGGGTGACTACATCCGTGGACCCATCACTTCCAGCAGTCAACGTGAAACTCCCAGTGCGGTGTTTGGTATTTCCACACCGGGTCGTGCCATCTATCAAGGTGGTCTCAGTGAAAAAGACATCAAAGCCAGGGTGGCCTCGGGCTCAGTGAAATTGGCCGATGTCAGAGTTGAAGGCCGTCGCGGTGGCCACAGCTTGGTCATGGATGATGGAGACCTTGAAGGTCGCGATAATCTGATACGCATTCGCACAGCCAAAGGCCATCAGATCACCATGAGTGACGAGGCTGACTGTTTCTATTTTATCCATGCCAACGGACAGGTTTGGATTGAGTTTGGCAGCGAAGGCACTGTGGATGTTTATTCAACAAACTCAGTCAACATTCGCACTCAAGGCACCATTAACTTGCATGCCGATGAAGATATCAATATCAATACCAAGAAAAATTTTAATCTTCGCGCTGGTAATGTCAATATTGAAAGCCAGGGCTTGGCCAACGTCGTGGCCGATAACAATGTCACGGTCTACAGTAAAACACTTGTTGGGGTAGCATCTGACGGCGGCATTGCACTAGACAGCCAACGTGGCAGCTGGAACGCCGGCAGCAAGATGATACTCAAAGCCAGTAGGATTGATCTCAATGGAGGCCCTGCGCCAGAAAAAGTCACCGTACCAGCCAAGCTGGCCGAAAATCAACTGGACGACACTAAATTTGAAACCGGCAAAGGTTGGAGCGTGGGCACTGAGAAAATCAAAACCATTGTGACTCGCGCACCTACGCATGAGCCCTATCCTTATCATAACAAAGGTGTTGCCATTCAAACCAGCATTGTCAGCGGCGGAGCCAGTGAAACACCAGCACCGGCAGCCACCACTGCTGCACTGAATGGCGCGACCAACACGCCGGTCTCAGCCCCCATCACTGCCAGTAATGTTTTCACCGAACCACGAGCCACAGCATCAATTGGCTCGTTATCAAGTCAGCAGGTCACAGGGTTGCTGGCACAACAAAAGAAGGTAACTGGACAAAATGCAGGGGTAATCAGTGTTGACAAAGGCATTGGTGCCTATGGATTTCGGCCCAATCAACTCGAAGCATCGGGCTATTTGAAGCCAGGCACCCTACAAAAGATCAGTAATCTACCGGCACAAATACCCACTACTGCTGACATTGCACAGGCACAACAGATAGTCAATGGTGGCGGCCAGGCCACATCACAGTCGGTTGCCCAGCAAAGAAAAATCAATCAGCTGCTGACCTCGCCCACAGTATGGACTGGAAAGTCGGGTGTGAGTGATCTCAATAGTCTGCTGAGAAACCCAGTGTTGCAGGCCACGACACAACAGAATTTGATGTCTACTACATATCGTGGTTTACAAACTGCTGGTGTGATCAAGGGAACCGAAGGGGCCACACAACTTGGTGCTTTGGTACAGGGCGCTTCGGTCTTGGGCGTGGGTTCAATGTCGTCCTGGGCACGCGGCATAGCACCGCCAGGGCAGGTTTCTCAGATCAACAGCATTGTTAAAAACGCCCAATATGCCACATCGTTTGTGACCAAGAAGTTGGGATCGTTGCTGGGTGGTTCATCCAGCCTGGCCATACCTTCGGTTGACACTGTTGATCGGGCTGCCCTGGATCGGGACTTGATATCGTCTCTGGACAACTCTAAGATCCCACCGCCAGAATTTTCTCCCCTGGAACGACCTGAATTTGTTCCTTCGCGGTTTGAAGAGTCTAGGGCTACATTGCAAAAGGCCATAGATGAGTACAACACCTTGGCTGCAGACACACAAGTGGCGTTTGAAGGTATCCTGGATCAACTGTATGAGTTGCAAAGCAGCGGCATGTTTACCTATGCCGATATCTCTGGTGTTGAATCCGAATACAATTCAGTCAAGAATTCGTACGAATCCGAATATTCGGGATTGTTGCAGACAGTCAACAGCAGTGTCAGTAGAGCTTCTACCGAAGTACAGGGCGAGTTTGCATCAGCGGCCTACAGCGTCACACGTCTGGCCCAACTGATCAAAGGCCTCAGCGACAGCATACGCATACTCATTAGAGATCTAAAAGCCAGCCTGGCTTGATGCGATAAATCCTGCATTTTTTCGTCCGATAAATACAGCATGCCTAAATTTATCGGATTCAACACCATTGGTCAGAACAAAAAATTCGCGCTCACAGATTTTGAACTGATCAAGCGCGATCTCTCCAATGCACTCAACATCCAGCTGGGAAGCCTACCAGGCCGCCCCGGCTATGGAACTTTGATGTGGGGGTATGTGTTTGAGCCGCAGAGCCCGGAAACAGTACAAGGTATCACGAAAGAACTACAGCGCGTGTCCGCAGGCGACCCCAGAATTTATATCAGCCAAGTCGAAGTGTTCCCGCAACAAAACGGAATCCTGATTCAATTGCAAATACAGGTTGTCGGCAGCACCACTGCCGAGCGCCTGGCAATATTTTTCAATCAATTGACTCGAGTGGCCAGTTTTGTATAAAACCCCCACTTTTTACACTTAATAAATATTAGAATACAAGGGACAACATGCTAAAGACCACGAGACAAACAGCCATATTTGGGGTTGAGGATTGGAAGAGACTGTATCAAACCTATCGCGAGGCCGATTTTCAAAGCTATGATTTTGAAACCCTTCGCAAAAGTTTTATTGACTATCTGCGTCTGTATTATCCCGAGACCTTTAATGATTACATCGAGAGCAGCGAATACATCGCCTTGCTTGATGTCATCGCATTCATGGGTCAAGCTCTGGCTTTCCGCAATGACCTCAATGCTCGTGAAAACTTCATGGACACCGCCGAACGCAGAGACTCGGTGGTGCGCCTAGCTAATCTCGTGGGCTACACACCCAAGCGTAACACCCCGGCCGAAGGTTTTGTCAAAGTATTCTCAGTCAGCACCACTGAAAACGTAGTGGACTTTAACGGCGTCAATCTCGCCAATATCACCATCAACTGGAATGACTCGGCCAACGTCAACTGGCGCGAGCAGTTTATCACCATTATCAATGCTGCGCTGGTAGACAGTCAGAAATTTGGCCGTCCGGGGAATCGACAAAACATCCTGGGCGTGTTGACTGACGAATACAGCATAAACTTGGTGCCGGGTTTCTTACCAGTGATACCGTATTCGGCCACAGTGGATGGTGTAAACATGCCATTTGAGGTGGTGAGTTCAACTAGTCTGGGCGAAGATTATGTTTATGAACCACCACCACGACCCAGTGGCGGATTTAACATACTTTTCCGCAACGACAGTCGCGGGTTTGCTTCGGCCAATACTGGATTCTTTTTCTTGTTCAAGCAAGGTGTATTACAGGATCAAAATTTCAATCTAGCGGAATCCATCCCCAATCGAACAGTCAACATCAATGTCGAGGGCTGTAACGAAAATGATCACTGGCTATACAAGCTTGATGATCTTGGCAGCATCGCCAGCGAGTGGAAGTTTGTTGACAACATATTTGCCGGCGCAGTCGAGCAGCTTGCTCCTGATCAACGTGAACTCTACAGCGTCACAAGCCGAGCCAATGATCAAATCACTCTGGTGTTCGGCGACGGCGTGTTCAGCACCATTCCTGTGGGCACATTCCGGACCTATGTACGTGCATCCAATGGATTGAATTACATCATCAATCCCGAGGAAATGCAGAATGTCATCGTGCCTATTTCCTATATCAGTCGTGCTGGGCGTCTTGAAACACTGACTTTGACCTGCGGCATCACTGTGCCTGTGAGCAATGCACAGGCTCGTGAGACCATTCCAGAGATCAAACAACGAGCACCGGCCAGATATTACACACAGAACCGCATGGTCAACGGCGAAGATTACAACAACTTCCCGTTTACACTGTATAATTCGATTATCAAGAGCAAGGCTGTGGCACGTTCGGCCACGGGCATGAGTCGCTATGTTTACCTCACGGACATCACCGGCAAGTATTCGTCTACCAATGTGTTTGCCAGCGATGGTGTGTTCTATCGCGAAGATGTTGAACCCAGTTTTGAATTTGAGTGGCTGACTCGCAACGACATAGTCGAAGCCATTACCAACATCATTGAGCCGCAACTGTCTAGTCGCAGTATGCAGCAGTTTTACTATGCTAACTATCCTCGACCCAGTCTCACTGTGTTGAGCGCAGGTTGGTCAGAAAGTACCACCACGGTAAACGAGACCACGGGATATTTTTATCAAGGCACAGCATCAAGACCGCTGCCCCTGGGTAGTTACACCAACAACAACGCCAAGTATATCACCCCAGGTGCCCTGGTGAAATTTATCCCGCCACCAGGGTACTTCTTTGATCCTAACAACCGTCTCAAGGCTGGTGTGCCCACCCGTGCCGACGAAAAAGTCGTGATCTGGGCCACGGTATCTGCTGTGGTGTTGGAAGGCACAGCACAGGGACAAGGAAACTTGCCCGACGGCGTTGGACCAGTTACATTGAATAACTTTGTTCCCACCGGCGCCTTAGCCGAGCTGGTGATACCGAGATTCATCGACGATCTACCAACAGCAACCGAACAACAGATGATACAGCAGATCGAGCTGTACAGAAATTTTGGCATTGGTTTTGACAATAACAGTTCGACTTGGTACATCATTACCTCTACCAATCTGGCGGAGAATGCTGCATTCAGCTTGTCCAACGCTCAGAACACGCAAGGATTGAACCTTGACGCTTCCTGGCTGGCACAGTTTGTCACTGACGGACAAGTCTACACTGTGACCACTCGTGGACTAGATTACAAATTTGCCAGCGTATTGCAAACACGATTCTTCTTTGATGGTAGCGGTTCTGTTTACGACAGCAAGACTGGCAGCATCATCAACGATTTCGTGCGAGTTCTCAAGAGCAACAGCCGTCCCGACAGCAATGTGCCCTTGCCCAGCGACATCACCTGCGACATCATCGGACAACCGGTGCAGAGCGATGGCTTTGTGAATGACTATGAAGTCATCGTGAGTTACAGCGACTTTGACGTTGACAACGTGGCCGACGATCCCGACTTCTTTGATGTCATCGTGGCACCTGCAATCAACCCCAGCACTAAATTGGTGTTTTTCCAGCGTGTGACAGATTTTGACGATCTCGAAAGATATCTGCCCCTGGATCCCGGGGTCATCAACACTTCGTTCACCACGCTCAATGAGATTGAGCAGTACAAAAATGAATTCATTGGTGGCCAGGTCTTCTACGCCACCGACACCGGATTGTTCTATGTTTTGGAAATCACAGTGGTCAATGGTACCACGGTGCGTACATTGGTACCAACTTCGGATTATCAGTCTCGCACAGGACGGGGTAACTTGGCATTCCAGTATCGCCACAACTCGGATCTCACCAATGTGATTGATCCAGGCAGCAGCAACATCATTGATTTGTACGTGGTCACACAGAACTACTACACCTCCTATCAAAATTACATCAGGGATACCACTGGCACCATACCCGAACCAGTCATTCCTACAATTGCTGAATTGCAACAGGCATATTCGGGACTGGACAATTACAAAATGGTCAGCGACAACGTGGTGTTGAACTCGGTAAGATTCAAACCCTTGTTTGGCAACAAGGCCCCCACTGAATTGCGCGGTATCATCAAGGTGGTACGTGCCAACACCGTGGCCAGCGACAGTGAAATCAAAAGCCAGGTCGTGACCAAGATCAACGACTACTTTGAAATTGACAAATGGGATTTTGGAGATAATTTTTATTTCTCAGAACTCGCAGCCTATCTACACAAAGAGCTTGGAAGCATCATTAGTTCAGTGGTGTTGGTGCCGCTGAACCCACTGAAAACATTCGGCGACCTTTACGAGATTCGCTCGGCACCAAATGAAATTTTTGTCAATGCAGCCACGGTGGTCGACATTGAAGTTATAACTGCCCTGACTCAGAGCAACCTGCGCACTGAAACACCGGTGACAGGTTTTATAACTAGTACAACATCTGGAACAAGTGCGTAATGGTTAAAAAAAGAGCAATAGATCTATTACCAGAGATCTTTCAAACCCCGGCCAACAAGCAGTTCTTTGTGGCTACTGTGGAGCAGATGACACAAGAGGCTGCTCTGACTCGAACACAGGGTTTTGTGGGTCGGAGAATAGGCCCCGGGGTTAACCCCAACGATCGTTACATCACTGAACCCACAGCAACTCGCACTGACTATCAGCTTGAACCAGGCGTGGTATTTCAAAAGCCTGACACCACAACAGTTGAAGATCTTGTGACATTCCCGGGCATTGTCGACAGCCTTGAAGTTCAGGGCGCTGATGTCACTCGATTAGATCGTTTGTTTCAAAGTGAGTTTTACAGTTTTGATCCCTTTGTTGATCTTGACAAATTTGTAAACTACAGCCAATATTATTGGATTGCCGGCGGGCCATCATCGGTTGACGTGGCAGCGCAAGGTGTACCGCTTACCGATGATTTCACAGTCACCAGCAATGAGTTTGACTATACTTTTTCCGGGCAAGGCAGTGTCAATCCCACGATAACCCTGGCTCGCGGTGGCACCTACAAATTCGAAGTCAATCAGTCTGGCAAATTCTGGATCCAGGCTGCTCCAGGAACTAATGGAACTCTGCCACAGTCGCCCAACATCAGCAGCCGAGATGTCTTGGGTGTAGTCAATAACGGTGAAGACAATGGTCTAGTGACATTTTATGTTCCACGTAAAACTGCACAGGACAACTATTATAATCTTGAAGTTGTTACCGATGTAGATCTCATCGCCACTGACATCAAGATCGCCGACATTAATAATATCTATGTATCGGAGTTTTTTAAAAAATTTCCCCAGGGTATTGATGGTATTTCGGCACTAGATACCCGCACAATAATTTTTACCAATCGCATCAAAGATGCCGAGACTGGTGGTTGGCAATTGATAACTCAATTTGACCCATTGATACGCACAGTTGGTCCTCGCGTCAGTCGCCAGGTCGGCAACTATGACATGATAGATCGTACTGTGCCCAATCGAATTGCCACTAATGAATATTACGATGAAACCAATTTTGATACTATTCAAAGAGTTGAGCCAAATCAAATCAGTGCCATGTATGGATATTCGGTTAGTAACATTCCGGGTGAGTTTGGTACCTATGATGCTGATCTTTATGATGCACAAAAGGAATACATAGTCTCGGGCTTGCCTGATCCACTGGATGGCAGTGCTGGCACCTTTGATGCACCTGCGTTTGTCACTGTGGGGCCGGTAGATCCTGCCGACGGACTGCCAGGTACATTTGACACCACACCTTGGGATCAGATCTATGAAATCATTACTGGATCCGAGGATGACCAGGACGGATTTCCCGGCAGTTTTGATAGTTTGCCCTTCGATCAGGTCAGCGACATTACAATGCAATCACAACGCTATAGTCGTTGGCAAATAAACTACGTGCCCGACGATGACGGCGAGCTCTACATGACTTTGACCAGCATAGGGGATATTCCAAACCTCACACGTTGGAGAATTCTCTATGGAAATACTTACAGCAGCACACAATGGTTCAAGAATGCCTCGGGATATTTTGAACAGATTCCGCTGCTGACTGCCATTCAAGACACTCTCTATTATCAAGACGGCACCGATCCCAACAAGTTTGGTCAGATCCGTCTAGTTGAAAATGCCACCAGCAACACCATCGACATCGATGAAATCATCGGCGCCAAGAATTACACCAGCCCCAATGGCGTGGTGTTCACCAACGGCCTCAAAATTCAATTTCGCGGACCAACTGATCCGCCTGAATGGCAGGATCTTGAATTCTATGTTGAAGGTGTAGGCACCGGACCCGGGCGCGATGCGCGAGTGGGCTTCATTGACGGCGAGGCCTACTTTGGCCCATTCCACTTGTACAACGGTCGTAAAATGACCGGTGCTGCCCACAGCAATGATGTGTTCCAGTTGTATATCTGGGACACTGTGGCCGAGAGTCTGGCCAATCGTGCCAGTGGTGGTCCCGAAGGAGCGCCACTGCCTACCACACCCTTTATCGGACAAACCGAGGGCAATGGTATAATGCTGGTGCCGGTGAGTGAGCTGATTACTCCCGAGACCTATACCAAAAGCACACAGAATCCCTATGACTTTTTGCCATATGACATTGGCAACTACGATACATCGCTCAACGAACCGCTGGTTCAAGATTACATCACCATCAATCGTGCCAGTGAGGATCGCAACCCCTGGAGCCGCAGCAATCGCTGGTTCCATGTAGATGTGCTGCGTTACGGCGCCGAGCTCAACAACACCACCTTGGTGATTGACAACAATCTTCGTGCCAAACGACCCATCATTGAATTTCGAGACAGCCTTAAACTTTTTAATTTTGGCACCCAAGGAATTCAACCAGTCAACATCATTGATTTTGCGCAGACCGACGCATTCAGCAACATCAATGGTCAAACTGGTTACGGTGTTGATGGCATTGAATTCCTGCCCGGCATGAGAGTTATTTTTGCCAACGATAGAGACATCTTGGTGAAAAATCGCATCTACGAAGTCACATTCATCGACCCCAACAACAGTGGTACCTTGAGAATTGAACTGGTGCCTACTTTTGACAGCGTGCCGTCAATTGGGCAATGCACAGTCTGTCTACAGGGTTTGACCCTGCAAGGCAAGAGTTTCTGGTACAATGGTGAGACCTGGGTTGAAACCCAGCCCAAGACCGACGTCAACCAGCCACCACTGTTTGATGTTTTTGATGGTCGTGGTCGCAGTTTCAGTGATAGCCTGGTGTACCCCAGTACCACATTCCGGGGCTCGCAACTATTTGGCTACGCCATTGATCCGGCGTCGCCGGCGGATGAAATCCTCGGCATCACCTTGAAGTTTTTGAATATCAATAACATTGGTGACATTGTCTTTGAAAATTACTTCTACAACGATTCGTTTATCTATGTAGAAAATCGCACCAGCATCACGGCCAACATCAGCGAAGGATTTGTTCGTCAATACGAAAACCGCATCAACTGGCACAATCTCATTGGTTGGCAAGTGGCTGCCGCGCCCAATCGCAGTCGGCAAGTGTTTAAATTTACCTATGCCAACACTGCGTTGAGGTTGGATGTTCCCATTGATCTTGAATTTGTTTATGCTCCGGTACAGATCTATGTCAACGGAAATTTCTTAAATCCCAATCAATACACCTATGTCAACAATGCCGACGGTTCAAGCTCGATAACCATCACGGGTTCTGATGTTGCCTATGGTGATACAGTAGAAGTGCAAGTCATCAGCGACGTGGCCAGCAAAGTTGCCTTCTATCAACTGCCAAGCAATCTTGAAAACAACCCGCTAAACAAAAACAGCGGACAATTCACGCTGGGCGGAATACGTAATCACTACAACAGTATTGCACAAAATTTGCGCAGCCTGCAAGGACCCATCAACGGCGCCAACAATACTCGAGACCTTGGAAATATTTTGTTGTATGGCACAGACATTGTTCAACAGAGCTCTCCGTTAACACTGGCAGGAACTTTGTTGCGCAACCAACGGCTGCAGATTTTTGATTCAATTGCCTTCAACAGCATCAACTATGAAAAATTCAAAGCTCAACTATTGGATTATGCTGCCCGCGGACCCTACATCAATCTCACTCCCACACAGATTCTCGATGCTGTGATGCAAGAAATAGGTGCCGGACGTAACGAGCAATCTCCTTTCTATTGGAGTGACATGTTGCCCAGCGGTGAAGACTATAACGAAATCAATTACACCTACAGTTTCACCAGCGGCAACAAGTTTGATCTGACATCAACTTACGATTTCACCAGCTCAAACTATCGCAGCGTGTTGGTGTATCTAAATGGCAAGATTTTGACTCGCGGGTATGATTATACCATTCCAGTTGACACCGCAGCGGTGATTATCACAACACCGCTTGAAATTGGCGATGCCATAACCATCAGAGAGTATGCCACCACCTATGGCAGCTATGTGCCCAACACACCAACCAAAATGGGTTTGTATCCCAAATTCAAGCCAGAGATTTTCCTTGACGAGAGCTATGTTGAGCCGCAGTCGGTAATTCGTGGACACGACGGTAGCATCACTGTGGCTTTTGGTGATTGGAGAGATGATCTGCTGCTGGAGTATGAAACTCGAGTCTATAACAACATCAAGATAGTCGGTGAAATACCGCTGAGTGAGGCTGATGTCATCCCGGGATTTTTTAGAAAGACCGACTACTTATTGACTGAAATCAATGACATTCTCAAAGCAGACTTTTTGAACTGGGTTGGCTGGAACAAACTTAACTATACACAGCAAGTGTACGTTGAAAACAATCCGTTTACCTACAACTATTCTCAGTCAGGCAATCGTATCAACGGCGCACCTTTGTTGGGCGCCTGGCGCGGAATTTATCTTGATTTTTACGACACTATCGAACCCAGCACAAGACCCTGGGAACTGTTGGGATTCTCAGATATGCCCGCCTGGTGGCCTGAAGTCTATGGTCCACCACCCTATACATCAGGTAACTTGGTTCTTTGGGGAGATCTTGAACGCGGTCTGGTGGCCGACCCTGTTAACCCATATATTGATCCTAGATATGCACGCCCGGGCCTGACTCAAATCATTCCTTCCAATAGCGAAGGTGTCATGCTGTCACCGCTTAAAGCAGTGGTAGGAAACTACGATGCCACAAGCTTCCAACGCAGTTGGGTATTTGGCGATGATGGTCCAGTGGAAAATGCCTGGCGATCAAGCTCGGCCTGGCCCTTTGCAGTGATGCGTTTGTTGGCTCTGACCAAACCAGCTCAATTCTTCAGCTTGTTTGTTGACCGAGATCGCTACAAGCTAGATGCCCCCACTGAACAGTATCTGTGGAACAATCGTTATCGACTTGACGCCAAAGATCTTGCACCCTTGTACGGTTCAGGCACCAGCCGTGCCAGCTATATCAACTGGATACATGACTACTATCAACAAGATGGAGTTGATGCCACTGAGATTTTGTTGTCGTTGTTTGACAATCTAGATGTACGCTTGTGCTGGAGAATGGCCAGCTTTTCTGACAAACGTTATCTTAAAATTTATCTTGAAAGATCCACCCCACGTGGCAACAACACCAGCTTGTTGTTACCAGACGAAAGCTATCAGATCATACTTTACGAAAACCCCGTTGACTTCACTGTGACCTATAGCTCGGTAGTAGTCACCGAGACCGATTCAGGGTGGCAGGTGTCAGGCTACAATCAATTTGCAAACTATTTTGAAATACTGGCATCAAGGCCCAGCGGCCAAACTGTGATTATTTCTGCCGGTGGGTCAGAAGAACGTGTGTCAACTGAATATTACAACACCGTGATTCGTGTGCCATATAGTTATGAGTTTACCAGCCGTGGTGCAGTTTGCGATTTCTTGTTGAGTTATGGCCGCCTGCTTGAACAGCGGGGTCTGACATTCGACGATGTGGAAAATGGTTACACGCTGAATTGGCAACAAATGGCTCAAGAATTCTTGTACTGGAGTAATCAAGGCTGGGGCGCCGGAAGCCTCATCAACCTAAACCCCGCTGCCACACGATTGAAGGCCACTCAGCCATTCCGTGTGGTGTCCAGTCTGTACCCAAGCCGTCCCAATAACTTGATTCTTGACCAGAACAATCAAGCAGTCTCGGCCAACGATTTGGTGATCGAGCGAGAAAACAACAATTTCAGCATTACATCAATAAACAGCAACACCATCAATTACGCAAGACTTGATTACACGTCATTTGAGCATGTCATGATCCTTGACAATGCCAGTGCGTTTGGTGACTTGATTTATGATCCGCCCACTGGTGATCGACAAAGTCGTGTGCTGGTGTCGGGTTGGCTGAGCAGCGACTGGAACGGTACCGTTAATGCACCGGGCTTTGTTCTCAATCGCAACAACATCGAAGAGTGGCAGCCAGATCGCAAGTACACCAAGGGCGAGATTGTTCTCTACAAGAACAAGTATTTCAGCGCCACGCAGATTGTGCCGCCCAGTGCCAAGTTTGATTTCAACTACTGGTATGAAAGCGACTACAATCAAGTACAAAAAGGTCTGCTGCCCAACGCCACCAATGTGTCAGATCAGCTGCAAAACGCCTACAGTATCTATGATGCCAACTTGGAAACCGAAGTTGACTTGTTTAGCTATGGTTTGATTGGATTCAGACCACGACAGTATATGTCGGCATTGAATCTCGACGATGTCAGCCAGCTTAATTTGTATCAACAATTCTTGAAGACCAAGGGCACACGCCCTGCTGCCGAATTGTTCAGCTTGGCCAACCTTGGCAAAGAAGTAGCTCAATATGACATCTATGAATACTGGGCAATCTTGCGCAGCATCTATGGTGCCAATGCCAACAAGAGTTATTTTGAATTGCTGCTCAATGAAGCTCTGTTGCGCAGCGATCCCAGTGTGGTGTCGGTGATATTGCCAGGACAGACCAGCCGTGCCGACCAACAGATTTTTGTCAACGATATTTGGAAGAGCAGTTACAAAATTACCTCGCCAAATATCCTGCCCACCACGACCACGACATCTCCCGATCGAGACTTGCCTTCGGCCGGATATCCCAGCCTGGACGATGTTGACATCACTGTATTTGATTTAGAAGATCCCACAGCGTTGGCCGCCAACCTGGATCAAATCGGACAAGGCACAACAATTTGGGTGGCACGTGTCAACACCTATGATTGGAACGTTTATCGATCAACCAAGGTTCCTGGCCTGGTGGTTGAAGTTTCAGACAACCTCAATGCCACCAGCCTGGTATCATTCAACACCGAGCATGGATTGAGTGTTGGCGACATATTAATCATCCGAGAATTTTCTACCAATATCGATGGTGTTTATCGTGTGTTGTCTGTGCCCACAGTCAGCACCGTGAGCATTGCTTATGAATTTGTTGACCGACAAACAACTGAAACCGGTACTGGTCTCGGATTCACACTCAAGACCATCAGAGTCGCCCAGCCAGCAGACGTAGCCAATCTTCCTTATGCCACACAATTGCTGTCGGGCGTGAGAATTTGGGTCGATAACAACGGTGCTGATCGTTGGACTGTGCTTGAAAAGCAAGACCCCTATGTCGAGCTTGACACGCTGCAACCGAGAGACCCGGATCTCTACAGCTTGTTTGGTGAATCCATCAGTCAAGGTCTCTACAACCTCAGTGCCTTGGTCGGCGCACCAAATTACAGCATATTGGATTCAGACAACCCCCCGGGTGCAGTCTATACCTATGTCAAGACCGATCAAAACATCTACGAACAAAACAGCATCCTTGAACTCAATGCCCTGCAAACTCGAGGATATGGTAATTCATTGGATGTTGGAGATCAAAACTGGGCCGTGGTGGGAGCCAGCCAGAGTCGCAACAATGTAGGCTATGCCACCACAGTGTTTGTTGCTCCGGGCAGCAATGTGTTCCAGCAGCGACAATTGCTGATGGCACCCGATATTGATTTCGGACCAGCAGAATTTGGTTATGCTGTGAACATGAGCCAGGACGAGCGTTGGATGGCGATCGGTGCTCCGGGGCGTAACAAGACCTATATCTACAATCGCATCGATGTCGAAACTCAGCGAGTGGAATATACCACTGATGGTGTGACCGATACCTACAACTGGAACGAGTACATCAACATTGATCCTGCGCAGCCTCGACAGTTGGCAGTGGTGCTTGATGAAAATGTGTTGAAATTCCAGGTTGACTACACAGTTAATGACAAGAACATTGTATTTGTTTCTATACCAAATGCCAATCAACGTCTGGTTATTTCCCGACGAGAAAATGCCGATTTGGATCAAGAACTGTTTACAGGAGTGGTGGCCACCAGTCAGACTGGTGTGGGCACCGGTGCCACATTCAGTGTTCTCAATTCACGTGGTGTGTACTCAACTACTCTAGACAATGCTGGCCTAGGTTACGCCATTGGAGATGTTTTGACCGTCAATCAAGACGACATTGACAACTGGGATGCACCAGCTACTACCCCGGTGACTGCAACCTATGTAACAGGATATCCCGGCTCGACCATCGTGCTGACCACCAACACCGGAATCAAGCCCGGCATGGTGATTTCGGGCACTGGTTTTACCAGTGGGCAGTACGTTACCAATATCACAGGATTCAACACAGTGGTGTTGAATGCACCACCGGATTCTGTGCCCAGCGGCATCATGACATTCAGCAACGATCTCAATGTCATAGTGGCTAGTGTTGGCGGCCTTGGCAATATCTTGACATTCACAACTACTGGTTCGGGTGTCAATGATACCAGTGTGTTTGCATTGGACGCTTCATTGCGCACAGCAACAACAATCAATTCTTTCTCAGTCACAGTAAACGGAATATTACAGCGTCCTGAAATTGATTATGATTTCAACAGTGATAGCTCGCTAAATTCGTTTGATCTTGTGTTCAACACCGTTCCGGCCCCGGGAGCAAGGATCGTCGTCAGCGGTGGTACCTATTTTCAGTTTGTGACTTTGATCAACAACAACGTCGAAGGATCAAGATTTGGACACAGCTTGAGTCTGACCACACAGGGAAGAACCTTGATTGTGGGTGCGCCTCAACTGTCAAGCAACCAAGGCGCGGCCTATGTATTTGATAGATCCGTACAGCGATTCCTGGTGACTGATCCCACACAGACCACGTTTCAGACTGTGCAAAGTCTGTCGAATGTTGGTTATATTGCTGTCAAGGTCAATGGTGTTTATCTGACCCCCGAGTTTCCATATAACTTCACACCACAGTTCACAGTTGATGTCAACAATCCCGCAGACGAATTTGTCACAATACTAGTGCCACTCAACGTGGGCGATGATGTCGAGATCGAAACCAACCAGTGGACCGTGACCGAAGTCGTGCAGTCATCGTCCCCAGCAGCTGGCGCACAGTTTGCCTACGCTCTGGATCAATGTATCAATGATTGTAGTCTCTACATCGGATCACCCTATGCCGACGACGTGGGAGAAAATGCCGGTAAAGTAGAGTTTTATCAGGATCAGTGTCAGGTATTTGGTACCATCAGCAGCACTGTGGCCAACCCTGTACTGACCGCAGGCAACTATATTCGCATCAACGATATCTGGGTTGAGTCTACTGGAACCACTGTGGAAGAGTTGGCCAACGACATCGTCGCAGCCAACATCCCCAACGCCACAGCAGTCTTGAGTGCCAACTTGACCTTTACTGGTGATGGCAATACCAAGACCTTCTTTGTTGGCGATGTCTATTCCAGTGCCACTAGCTACAACACCAAGGTGTACCTCAACGATACTCTGTTGACGCCGTGGTTCAACTATACCTATAACAACAGCACCCAAACTATTAGCTTTATCATAGCTCCTGAACGCAATCAGATCGTCAAGGTTGTGTCAGGCAAGTTGACCATTGTTGTCAAGAATCTTGAAGCATCGGTTCCCGGGGACCGATTGGAAGTGCTGCCGGGATCGGGCACGTTGTTCAACGATCTTGCCCTGATAGTCTACGTACACGAACAAACCATTGTCAGCCCAGTTCCACAAGCACTGTCTCACTTTGGTGAGAGCGTGTTCATTAGCGACGATGTGCGATCACTGCTGATTGGCGCGCCTAATGGCAGCGCAATATTGCCAACCACGTTTGATGGCGGCGAAACATATTTTGATACACGAACAACAAACTTCACCGATACCGTTGTTCAAAGTGGTGCTGTGTATTTGTTCAACGGCTTGACATCAGTCAATCCATCAGTGGCCAATCCAACACAGTTTGTGTTTGGTAAACAGTTCTATCGCACTGACTTGAAACCCTTGGATAGATTTGGTGCTGCACTGGATTTCACCACCGGTACCATGCTGCTGGGTGCTCCAGGATCAGACCTTGGTGACAGTGTGCTGAGCAACTACGGTCGTGCATTGCAGTTCTCTAACAATGATAACAATCTAGTTTGGCAACCCAAGAGAATTCAGCTTCCAGCAGTGGATGTATCGCTGATGAACGCTGTTTCTATGTACAGCACCAACACTGGTCAAACCACTCAATATTTTGATTATTTCAACCCCTTGCAAGGTCGTTTGCTGGGAGTGATTGAAGAAAACATTGACTTTGTTGGTGCCATTGACCCGGCAGCCTACAATCGCGGTCCGCTCAACAACTACGGACGTCGCTGGGCACAGGAAAATTTGGGTAAAATCTGGTGGGATACCAATCGTGCTAGATTCATTGACCCCAACCAGGATGACATTGCCTACGCCAGCCGACGCTGGGGACAGTTGTTCCCAGGATCTAGCGTGGAGATCTATCAGTGGATCGCCAGCTCAGTACCGCCCGAGCAATACACCGGACCCGGAACAGCAAAATCTATTGACAGCTACACCGTTCTTTCCACAGTTGATCAGCAGGGATTCTTACAAACTGTCTACTACTTCTGGGTAACCGGCATCCCCGATGTCTCACCCTATGGTAAAAAAACCTTGAGTGTGACCACGCTGACCAGTTATATTGAAAATCCTCGCGGCAGCGGCATACCTTACATTGCACCACTGGCCGTCAACACCATTGCTATCTATAACGGATTGCCGTATATCAATGATACCGACACTGTGTTGAGTATCGAGTTTGAGCGCCAGGCAACTGAAAATGCAGTACATGCTCAGTATCAATTGATACCTCAAGATCGCAGTGATGGCTTCCTGGTAGATAGTTTGTATGCCAAGATGCAAGACAGCTTGTGCGGTACTGATCCCGTGGGTCGTGCTGTGCCTGATCCGTTGTTGAGCCCCAGCCAACGCTATGGTGTTGACATAAGACCTAGACAGAGCATGGTTGTTGACCGATTCAAGGCTTTGGAAAATTATCTAGGTCGTGCCAATACTGTGATGGCAAACTTCCCACTGGCTGATGGTCGTGGATACAGTTTACTGAACAGCGTGGATCCCGAACCAACAGCCGCATCGGGTTTATGGGATCTCAAAGTAGCCAACATTGAAGAATTGAGCTATCAAGATCTCAACGAAGTGCCTTTAGGATATCGTTATCTTGTTGAATCTGATGCCACCAACAATGGTCTTTGGACCATATACAGAGTAGTCGAGCAGATTGGCTCATCAATCAAAGAACTGCTGTTGGTACAGGTACAAAATTACGATACACGTCTGTACTGGGAATATATTGATTGGTATTTCCCAGGATACACGTCATTTATTGTGGTCAATCTGGAAGTGCCCAGAACAGCCAGCCTATCTACCCTGAGCAATGTGCCCGACGGTACACTGGTCAAAGTTACATCCAACTCACAGGGCAAGTGGGAGATCTATGTTGCCCGGACCGGTAACTGGCAACGTATTGCATTGCAAGATGGAACAATCAAATTTAAAAAGGCTCTCTGGGACTATGTTGCCGGACGTTTTGGTTTTGATGGTGAAGTTTATGATGCCCAGTACTTTGACGAGGCACCAAATACCGAGACTCGACAGATCATCCGAGCCATCAATGAACAAATCTTCACTGGTGATTTGCTGATTTATCGAAATCGACTGTTGATGCTGTTGTTTAACTATATCCTCAGCGAGCAAGAAGCACCAGCCTGGCTGACCAAGACCAGTTTGATCGATGTCGAACACACGATTCGAACTTTAGAACCTTACCAAGTGTACCGCAAAGACAACCAGGACTTTGTGTTGGATTATATCAAAGAAGTCAAACCCTATCATGTGCAGATACGTGAATTCAACCTCAAGTACCAAGGCAATGATACCTTCCAAGGAAATCTAGTTGACTTTGATTTGCCTGCGTACTACAACACTGATCTGGGACGTTTTGTCAGCCCAATCCTGGATGACAACAACAGTTTCAATTCCTATGCCAGCGAGCCCAGCACAGCTTCAATTTGGCAGCAATGGCCCTACATCGAGTGGATCAATAATTACACACTCAACATTGACAGCGTTGAACTTCTTGATGGTGGTTCCGGATACATATCTCCTCCAGAGGTAGTGGTCACCGGCAACTGCACAAGACCAGCAGTGATGTCTGCATCAATCAGCAGCGCCGGACGTGTGCGAGCGATAAGCGTGATTGATCCCGGCGAAGGGTATACAGAAACTGCTATTATTGATCTGGTGAGCAGTAGTGGTGGTGGCGCCCGAGCTGTGGCTCGCATGGGCAACAGCCTGGTTCGCTCGATATCAACAACGATCAAATATGATCGCTATCAATATCAAAGCACAGTTTTGCCCTGGGTGGCCGGACAAACATATACCACCGGTACATTAGTGCGTTATGTCAATCGAGTTTGGCAGGCCAATGTCACAGTGACATCTACTGAATTTGATCTTTCACAGTGGACACAGATTCCTGCATCAGCATTGTCAGGAGTTGATCGTACCATGGGCTATTATCAACCCACACCCAACATGCCCGGCCTGTCATTGCCGCTGTTGATTGACGGTGTCGAATACCCTGGTGTACAGATCTCGGCCCCGGGTTTTGATCAGAACACAGGCTTTGACGTAGGCAATTATGATATCAATCCCTATGACAACATTGACTACGGTCCTGAAGGATTACCAACCTATGATCCAGGAATTCTGGATACCATTTATGCCAGTAGCTTCTTGGATTCGTTCTTGGGAACTCGACCCACCGATGTCAATGTCGACGGTGGTGCGTTTGTTGATGCTTACGAAAGCCATGCACCAGAAGAATTGGTGCCCGGTATCACATTTGATACTTTGGATTTCCGCGTTTACACAACCCCCGGAGCTGATTGGCTTGGGGATGGACACGGTTTCCCGTTGGAAAGTCGAGCATACACATTCGATACCAACGTTCCCGAATTGAGTTGGGACGGTCTACTGAGATACCCAGTAGAAATTGAGGTGTTTAATATCACACGCGGTATACAGCTGACGCCTCTTCGAGACTATACAGTCGACTGGGTAAATTACACAGCAACCCCCGTTGTTGGAACCGATGTTGCCGATGGCGACTTGTTGCTACTTACAGCCTATTCATTCGGCGGCGGCAACCAACTCTATGTCAATACCTATGTCAGAAGTGACATTGTGAACAACCGAGTCATTGTGCCGTATCCATATAGTCTTGTGAATGACGTCACAGTTTTTATCAACGGCATTGAATACACTAATGTGACCTATGCTAACTCACCACCCGGTAACACAGTGATTGTGTTTGGCAGCGTATTCAGCAACACAGATAGAATCACTGTGTTGCTGTCCGGCGGCGCCACTAGCGAATCCGGCAGCACCTGGAGCGTGCCAGTGACTCAGTGGACTGTGTCAGACGGGGGATTGGTTTACGAACTTACCAACAGTGTTGTTGGCACAAACCCTGCAAACTTGATTGTCACCAAGAACGGTATTCGAGCACGTCCGCCCGAGGGCGCTGAGTATTTTAGCGATGGCACAACTACAGAGTTTGCTCTCCCCAACAAGGGAGGTTATGACCTAACCTTGGTGGCCGACAACGATGTTGCTGTCTATGTTGACGGAATACCTTTGACATTGGGTACCGAATTTATGCTGGAGCCAGCCGTGGATGCATCAACACGCTATGTGTTGTTGACAAATTCTCCACCCAGTGGGTCAACCATACTGCTGTCAGTGAGAACGCGAGCTCAGTACTGGGTGCTTGACAACTTTGTTGTGTTCCAGCCTGCACAGGGCTTGTTCCCAGTGATGGGCGACGTACTCGGCTTTACGACCTACAACGACACTCGAGATCAAGACATTGTCACCGAAGTGTTTGTTGGACCAACCACACGCGGAACTCAAATCTCCGAAGGCTTTGATACCGGACCGTTTGATCAAGGCACAGTTTCGGGTGATCCGGGTTCTTATGATTATGGCGTTGGTGAAATTATCTTTACCAACACATTTGACACCGGACGGGAGATCGTTGACCCCAATCGACTGATAGTCACCTTGGATGGACAGTTCTTGTTCCAGAACTTTGGTTACACAGTAGAGGGGTCCACTGTGATGCTAACCGGACCGGCCATCAACCCAACTCAGGTTGTGGTTATAACATTGTTGGCTCAGAATCCCGTGCCCGACGCCATGGCATTCCGTGTTTTCCAAGACATGCGAGGACTACAAACAGTTTACAGAATCACCCCCGAGACCACCACTGAGTTGACACAACCATTGTTGGCAACCCAAGACATAATCTATGTCAAGGACGCTTCCAAGTTGTCAAGTCCTGATTTGCAAGAGGGCATATTCGGCAACATAACAATCAATGGCGAACGCATCTTATATCGTACCATTGACTTTGCCAACAACACCATAAGTGGACTGCGTCGTGGTATCTCGGGAACCGGGGCTGCAAATCACCCTGTGGGTGCAGCAGTCTATGATATTGGGCTTGGAAACATGCTGCCAGAAGTCTATCAAAATCGTTATGTGATTGACAACTCCTTGGGCAACGGTGTACAGACAACTTTTGTGGCACCAAACATCAATGTATCTCAACTGGATTCTACAGAAATAGTGGAAGCAGTACAAGTCTATGTGGGCGGTCAATTGCAAACATCAGGATTTACGATCGCCACTAGCAACCCAGTTTCTGTGGTGTTTGATCAAGCCCCGCCCAATGGCTACCAAGTCAGCATACGAGTGTATCAGGGGCCAAGTTCCTGGTACCAACCCGGGGCCTTTACGCCCAGCAACGGGGAGCCACTGCAAAACACAGATACTTTCCCGGCAAGATTCCTACGCGGTCTTGCATGATATAAATATATGATCATGGATCCACGCAAACAACCCACAGCCAACACAGAAAAGAAGGTGCCCCAACCTTCGCGTCCCAACGAACAAGGAATAGTTCAAGTTGACTCATTTGTACGCATCACTGATCCTGTTACCAAACAAGTAATTCGGGAGATGCGAGGATGATGATTCCAGTTTCAATACAAGGGCATGTGCGCATTTTTGACCCCAACAGCCAGGAGGTTTTTGTGGACAAAAAGAACGCCATTCATTATGAAAACATGAGTCTGGCCCTGGCACAAAGCATTGCTGACAAAAATCTAGGCTACATATATGCCATGGCATTTGGCAATGGTGGATCCAGTGTAGACCCATCGGGTGTGATTACATATCTTCCACCCAATACAACCGGGCAAAATGCCGATTTGTACAACCAAACTTACAGCAAGGTTGTTGATGACAATTCAGCAGCCAATACCGACCCAGCTCGAAACAATCTCACAGTTTTGCACACATCGGGGCAGGTATATTCTGACGTTTTAGTAACTTGCTTGTTGGACTATGGTGAACCCCCGGGACAACAAGCATTTGATAACAGCACCAATTTTAATGGTGAATACGTGTTTGACGAACTAGGGCTCAAGAGCTGGGAAGGCACGGGCAATGCATTGATGCTGTTGACCCATGTTATTTTCCACCCAGTACAAAAAAGCTTGAATCGACAGATACAGATTGATTACACAGTGCGTATCCAGACTTTGACTAATCTGAGTGCCGCATGATGTTCTTGATGATAAATAACTCTAGCACGGAGTGACTAACACATGGCCTATACAATTAACTTAACTGATGGTAGTATCTTTGCAACAATTGCAGATGGTACCATCAATACCAGCTCTAGCATGATTCTGGTGGGTAAAAACTACGCCGGCTACGGCGAGTTTTTAGACGAAAACTTTATTCACTTGTTGGAGAACGGTTCCAACACCGTGGCTCCCAGCGCACCGTTGACCGGACAGCTTTGGTGGGACAAAACTACCAACACCATGAAGGTTTACAATGGTTCAACATTCAAGGTGATCTCATCGGCCACTGCCAGTGCATCGGCACCAGCCAGCAACGTAACTGGTGATCTTTGGTTTGATACCACCAACCAACAGTTGAAGGTCTACAACGGTTCCGGTTTCATCCTGGTCGGTCCAGCATCAACTTCGGGACAAGGAACATCAGGTGCAATCGTCAACACATTGACCGACAACCTCGGTGCCAACCACGTTGTAATTCAGTTGTACGTGCAAGATACTCTGGTTGGTATTGTGTCAAAAGACTTGCCGGCATTTACTCCGGTGCCCAGCATCACCGGCTTTGCAACAATTGGCCCAGGTCTACAACTCAGCACCTCGGTGCCCAGTGCTCTGTTCCGCGGTACATCAACTGATTCTCAATTGCTTGATGGCATTGACAGCGCAAGTTTCTTGCGCAGTGATGAGAACGACACCACTTCGGGAACCCTGGGTGTTCTGAACGACTCGGGTCTTACTGTTGGTAATGACCAAGATGCCAAGATTTCAGTCAATACTGGAACTTCGGAAGTTACTCTTTCCAATCAAACACAGGACGCCAACCTGTCACTCAAGGTCAATGACGGTGGCGTCATTACCACAGTGCTGACAGTAAACGGCTCCACTAGTTTGGTTACAATTCCTACAGCACTGACTGTGACTGGCAACATCACCTGCGGTAACATTTCTACCACAGGCGGTGGCGGTGGTCTGTCAGTGTCTACTTTGACTGCCACTGGTAACATCACCGGCGGTAACCTTACCACTGCTGGTGTGCTCACAGTGAACTCTGGAGCGGCCGGCACAGCAATCGTCAATGCTGCTGGCAACGCAGTTGGCAACATCGGAAGCGCCACCTCATATTTCAACACAGTGTTTGCTCGTTCAACATCGGCTCTCTATGCTGACGTTGCCGAACGTTTTGCTGCTGATGATGTTTATGAGGCTGGTACCGTGGTTGAACTAGGCGGCGCCGCGGAAATCACCCGAGCTCGAGAAGAACTCAGCGATAATGTGTTTGGTGTTATTTCTACCCAAGCTGCCTTCTTGATGAACGGCGGTGCAGGTTCAGACCTTACACACCCGCCCGTGGCCATGACTGGACGAGTTCCAGTGCGTGTAGTAGGTGCAGTACGCAAGGGCGATCGTCTGGTATCAGCTGGCGACGGCTATGCTCGATCTGCCATGCCTGGTGAAGCCACACATTTTAATGTGATTGGTCGAGCTTTAGAGAACAAAACAACTACAGAACCCGGTACAGTAGAGGCCATTGTTCGAACACATTAATAGGATAGATTAGAATGACTTACACCGCTGGCTCATTAATTGAAGCAACAGACTATAATGGTTTTGTCTCGACCAATGCTAGTGCCAACGTCAATGACATCTGGAGCACTGGTTCAGCAGATAAAGGATATGGTGAGACAGCATTGGCAACAGTATCAGTGGCTGGAACAGTCACTGCCACGCAATGGGCGAACCTAGTCAATACAATTAGCTCGATGGCAAGCCATCAAGGTACCACCATCACTTCACGCACAGCACCAGTGGCTGGAAACGTCATTGCTATCCTATCAAATATCAACACTGACCTCACTAACTTAACCACCAATCGTGGCAATGCTGCGGGAACTGGTTCGCAATATACATCCTGGACTGGCACTTCAAGTAAAACTACTGCAACTGGTTCGGGTAGTTCCGCTTGGACAATTACATTCACGCACACAGTAACATTTCCATCATCCAACGCTGCTAGATATTTCTTCAATGCCGGCGGCCGAGTCAAGTGGGAAACCAGTAAAACATCGCTGGGTACCGAAGCCGATGACGAGTGGAATGATTTGGCCAACAACTTAGTTGGCGACATCTTCATCACTGGTGGCACACTGACACAGACCATTGCCGGCACTGCCTACACTGGAACTACAAAATCCGGCGGTACTGGTACGCCGACTACCCTGACCACTACAACTGGTTTTTATGATTTGACCACCACCCCTGTCACTATCTACAAACAATTTGCTGACACAGCACCCTATACTGGTCAATACATCCAGATCAATGCATCAGTGAATTCAAATACTACGCCCTCGACCATGACCTTGACTACTACCTGGGTGGATCCAGGCGGCTCTGACGCTGGATCTTCGGATAACATTTCGGGCGGAACTGCAACATCTGGTATCACATTTGGTACAGCACCAGCAACTGTGGTCACCTATTTTCCACCATCAAGTACCTATTTGACCAGCGCAGCCTGGGGTATACCAACTGTGTCGGCCACAGTGGCCTAAAATTTCTTGACCTCTCCCGGCTGAATAGTATATACTACAGCCATGAGCCCTGATTCTATCATACAACATAGTCGTGCCCGATTTTCTCACGAATCGGCCAAACGACTGCTGCGTGAAAAATACGAAGCCAAAATGATCTTTGGCTACAACGGCGGCATGTGGCAAGCTGGACCCAAACTACAAACCACACTGCTGACTTGCCCAGATGCCGAAGCTGTGCTGCTGGACTTGTACGAAAATCCCATACGAGTTGATACCAAAGAATTGTATCGCATGAGTCAACAACGTTGGCAAGAGCAAATGAACGCTTGGCTAATCGAGTACGAGGAATCGAGAAAACAACGATGACCACAGGCGCACTAATTTTTGCCTTCAACAACGAGCAAACTGATTATGTACGCATGGCCGCCTGGAGTGCAGACAACATACGTCGACATCTTGACGTACCAGTGGCTGTGGTCACTGATGAAAAACATCCCAAGGGCAACTTTGATCGAGTGATTTATACCGCTGCCGAGTCAGGTGGAGCAAGATATTTTGGCGACTATGATACCACAGTGACATGGAACAACGCCAGTCGTGTCAATGCTTTTGAGTTGTCGCCCTGGGATCAAACTCTTGTGTTGGATGCAGACTATGTAGTGGCCGGAGATCAACTCAAAGTTTTGTTAGACAGCCAAGAAGATTTTATGTGTCATAGATTTGCCTATGACATCACTGGGCTACAAACATTCGACGATCTCAATTGGTTTGGTAGAAACCGCATGCCCATGTGGTGGGCCACAGTGATGATGTTTAGTCGCAGTAAAAAAGCTCAAGTAATTTTTGAGGCCATGACGATGATACGTGATCACTGGACGCACTATCGAAATTTATATGGCAATCCAAGGGATACCTATCGCAATGATCATGCCTTGAGCATTGCCCTCAACATTGAAAATGGGCATACATTGAAAACTTGTGACATTCCGTGGTCTTTGGCTAGTATTGCACCCGAGCACAAGTTATCAAAATTAGATGTTGATCACTATCGAGTTGATTTTGTTACTTCAGATAAAAAATCACGCTGGGTCGACATCAAGCAGGATTTTCATGCCATGGGCAAAAAACACCTAGGGGAAATTGTTGAAAATACTGCATGAGCGTGGCTATCTAATTCCAGCCATTGGTGATCTCTATGTTGCCTGCGCACAGCAATTGGCACACAATATTCGCCAATGGCATCCTGATGCCAACATCACCATCGTCACAGCAGACATGCTGCCGCACGGGGTTCAGCCGGGGTTTGCCAATGACTGGCAAATGTTTGCCATCAGCCCCTATCGACAAACCATCAAGCTCGAAGCTGACATGTATTGTGCCAGCCCCATTGATCACTGGTGGACCTTGTTTGAACATCGTGATGTAGTGATCAGCACTGGCTGTCGAGATTTTTATGACGGTGTTGCCACCAGTCGTCGCTACCGTAAAATTTTTGATGCAAACAACTTTCCCGATGTCTACAATGCCATCACCTACTGGCGACTGAGCAATACTGCCAGGGATTTTTTTGGTTGGGTAAGGCAAATATTTGAACACTGGGGCGAATTCAAGGCACTGATCAAATTTCCCGAAGATGAGCCCAGCACTGATGTTGTCTATGCCATGGCTGCGCAGATCATGGGACCAGAGAATGTGATCTTACCACAGGGGTTGGCGCCCAAGATAGTGCATATGAAACGATTCATCGCGCCCATTGTCGGGCAAGATTGGACCAAGGAGTTGGTTTGGGAAAATGCCGATCCGGGACTGCGCATTGCCACAGTGGCACAACATGGTTTGGTACATTACCATGTCAAGGAGTGGCGTGCATGAACAACACAGAAATTTTTCTAGAGTTCTGGCGCAGTTATCAATGGCCCGAGATTGTTCCTGTGGTTTATAGATTGTATCATGATGATGCTGGTGTGCCCATTGAATACAGCATGGAACATCGCCCGAATCAATACATCGAGATCACACCGGAAGAGTTTCGCTTGGCTGACATGCGAGCGCGAGTTCGTGACGGGGAGTTGACACATCCGCCACCACCGGCCTCTCCCAAGCTTGTGCCCAGCGACACAGGCACAGCGTGTCATCCCAATGATGTCACTGTTGTGGTGAGCCTTCGGCAGCCACATCAAAAATGGAGTTTGAAAAGAAATGAAACAAATTGACATAGCAGATTTAGATTGCATTTATCTCAGCTACGACGAACCGCAAAAGGAAGAGTTCTGGGCCAAAGTTAAAAACATGGTGCCTTGGGCACGTCGTGTTGATGGAGTCAAAGGCAGCGACGCAGCACACAAAGCCGCAGCCGAGGCATCCAACACCGAACGATTCGTGCTCATCGACGGCGACAATCTTCCTGATCCTGCCTTTTTCAACCAGACCCTAGAGTTGCCAACACCCGAGCATGAGCAAGCAGTATTTCGTTGGCGAGCTCGAAATTACATCAATGGTTTGATGTACGGCAATGGTGGCATCAGTTCTTGGACACGCGAATTTGTTCGCAACATGCGCACACATGAAAATACCGATGGCAGACAAGAAACCGAAGTTGAATTTTGTTTTGATCCTTTGTACTGGCCCATGTATGATTGTTGGTCGACAACATATCCCAATGGATCACCTTTCCAGGCCTGGCGTGCCGGCTTCCGTGAGGGTGTAAAAATGTGTCTTGATCGTGGACGTCGACCTTCGGTGAGCGAATTCCGAGATCGAGTACACCAACGCAATCTTGACAACTTGACCATCTGGCACAATGTTGGCAGCGATGTTGATCACGGACTGTGGGCCATGGCCGGTGCCAGACAAGGTACTTACATGACCATGCTCACCAATTGGGATCATCGTCAGGTACAAGATTTTGATGCTCTTGAAGAGCTGTTCAACGGGGATGTTGACCCAACACAGATAATTTCTCAGACCAACGATCCTCTTCGTGAACAGCTGGATCTGCCGATGAACTTTTTATTTCCCGAACAGAGTCGTTTTTTCAAGCATCACTATCGCAACAACTGGCAGAATCTTGGAATCATGGTGCGAGAGATTGATGTTATAAGGCAGCAAGAGGGATGGTAAAACGTTTGTATCTTGATGGATGCAGCCTGACTTATGGCCAGGGACTTTTGCGTGAGCACAGTCTTGGTGCATTGTTTCGCGACCGCGGTGGCTATACAGTGACAGATCTGTCAAGACCAGGCAAGAGCAACATGGCCATGGCTGTTGATACCTACAACAATTGGCAACATCACGATGTATTTGTATTGGGATTTACTTTCTCAAACAGATTTGGACTGAAGTACCAAGATCACGATTTGGATTTCTATCCAGGATATCAGGGACAGGATTTAGACTTTGGCAATGACATCAATGGACAAGAGTTGTCAGAGTCCTTCAAGAAAAACTATCGATATTTTTACACCGTGTTTGGTTATCCCTATTGCGATGATCTCAGCGACATGTTGATTGATGGGGTCACTGCGTTCTTAAATCAACAGCAGCGGAAAGTCATTGCCTACACCTGGGAACCGAGACAGACTCAGCACTCATTACTGGTACCATTTATTGGACCCGAGCATCGCCTGCCAGATCTACATCTCAATCAACAGGGCATGCAGTATCTGTACGACTTAATACAAAATCAACTCGATGAATAATAAAAAATCAAAATTCATGTCAGCTGCTGAGGAGATGCAGGAAAAATTAGGTCCGGCATTGTGCCTGGCCAAGTGGAAACAAACCAGCCTGCACCTCACCACTGGTCATACCAATAGTTGCTATCATCCGCCTTTGCATAAAATAAGGCTGGAAGATATCCAACGCACGGCCAGCGGACTCCACAATACCGAATATAAAAAACAACAACGTCAGATGATGCTGCAAGGTCAACGGCCTGCGGAGTGTCAATACTGTTGGAACATGGAAGATCTTGGGGAACTCAGTGATCGCCACTATCGCTCAGGCGAGCCCTGGGCTGCTGTTGATTTTGATGCCATTGTCGCGGCATCTGGAGATGAAGATGTCATACCTAGTTATGTGGAAGTTAATTTTAGTCACGGTTGTAATCTCAAATGTAGTTATTGCAGTCCGCAGTATAGTTCCACCTGGCAAGCCGAAGTTGAACGTCATGGTGCCTATCCTACGTCAACACCTCACAATGCCCCTGAATATTTTGTTCATGATCGTAAACCTATTCCTAATCGTGAGCATAATCCTTATGTAGACACCTTCTGGGAATGGTGGCCCAGCCTATATCCCCGACTGCAACATTTTCGCATGACCGGTGGCGAGCCACTCATGGATCGCAATACCTATCGTGTGTTTGACTATGTGTTGGCCATGCCCAAGCCAGATCTACATCTCAACGTGACATCAAATTTTTCGGTAGAACCCGAACTGTGGATCAAGTACATTGACTATGTTAAACGATTATGCAGCACCAACATCGAACATTTCATGCAGTATGTGAGCCTGGATTCGGGTATCAAAGAGCATGCCGAATACATCCGGCACGGACTCAGCATGGGCAGACTGAAATCCTATGTAGATGAGTATCTACATCGTGTGCCCGGCAAGAACAGTTTGACGTTTATCATCACCATGAACAATCTGTCAGTGCTGGGACTGCAACGTCTTCTGGAATATATTCTAGAGTTGAGACAAACACACAGCAAGACTTATCAAAAGATTTGGTTTGATACTCCACTGCTGCGCCAGCCCACCTGGCAGAGTCTACAACTGTTGCCGCCGGTCTACAGCGACATCCTTGAACGCACAGCCGAATGGATGGAGCTGAATCAAGACCCCATGACAGGATTTCGTGACTATGAAATACAACGCCTGCGGCGAGACATTGCCTGGATGCGAGAAGGGGAAAAACTTGATCCCGAGTATGTTGCCTGTAACAAGGCCGACTTCTATAGATTCTTCGCCGAGCATGATCGTCGCCGCGACACAGGGTTTGAACGTGTGTTTTGGCAAATGAAGTCTTGGTGGAAAGAGTGTGAGTTTCATGCTCGGCAGTCGTAATCTAGTGATCGACACCTTGTCAGAAGTCTATGACGAACTGTTGCCCTATCGAGATCATGAGTTTTGGGACTTTGCCAGCCATCAACCCATAGCCAACAGTGTGTATGTGTTGGGTCGTCAACAAGTGGTAGAAAACATTGGTAAGTTCTGCGACATGGCTCGGGACCCCAGATTTGTCATGGTACTAGGCAACAGCGCCGAAGGCAGCAGTACTCTGGTGGCACAGCTGAAACTTTTGAAGTTGGAATCGTTGGTATTGCAGGGCAAGGTGTTGCTCATCGGTGGCGGTGACATGGAGGACAAGTATCCTTACATTCAACATGATCACTTCTTGGTGAGGATTTTTGATTACCGGGAGAACCTGGCGGAAACTGCCTACACCAAAGAGATATTCAGCTACACAGCAAAACCCTATAAATTTCTTTTCTTGAATGGTCGCGCAAGACCACATCGAAAATACTTGTGGGAACGCTTGAGACTGTCGGGGTTGCTTGATCAATCGTTGTGGACTGTGCTGGATGGTCGCAAAATCAATGCAGATTGTTTTCGCCTGGTCGACGATCAATCAATCGACCTCATGCGCACCAACACACCCATACGATATCTTCCCGACGAGTACGAAGTTGATCGTTATGTGCATCAACCATCGCGACAGCAAGTTGACACAATATCGCCACATCAGTTTGTTAAAAACAATCTGTTTGCAAACGAATGGGGCGAGATTTATCTCAAGGCTCGCCCCTATATTGACACTTACTTTAGTTTGGTGACCGAAACAGTGTTTGATTATCCCCACAGTTTCCGTACAGAAAAAATAGCCAAGGTCTTGGCCATGGGACACCCTTGGATCTGTGCAACCGGACCGGGATTTTACCGGGACCTACGTAATCTCGGATTTCAGACATTTGAACCTCTGATTGATGAAAGTTTTGATCTGATTGATCACACACAGACTCGAATGGACCGTGTGCATGACATTGTGAAGGATTTGTGCAACAGCGACCTTGTTGCTTTCTTGGCTGCTGCACAAGACATCTGTAAATATAACCAACAGCATTTACTTGAGCTTGCCCCCAGGATTCGTTCTGAGTTTCCGGGAAGATTTGTTGAATTTATTGGAAAACATACATCGTGAAAGACCTAGAGTTTCGACAGCAAATTTTAGATAAAATTTCCACCAGCTTTTGTGCAGCCAAGTGGTACAACGCCACAATCTGGTTGGGATCCGGTCAGACCACTTCATGTCATCATCCGCCGGCACATCCCATCAATCTCGACGCCATCAAACACAATCCCAGTGCCATACACAACACAGCGCAGAAAAAAGATGATCGTCGCAAAATGATCTATGGCGAGCGCCCGGCAGGTTGTGAATACTGCTGGAAGATCGAGGACATGGGACGCGATGCTGTGAGTGATCGTGTTTACAAAAGCAAAATCTACCCCATTGAGTCCTTGCATCAGGCTGTTGATACTCCCTGGGAACAAGATGTCAACCTCCGCACACTGGAGATATCATTTGATCGCACCTGCCAGTTTGCATGTAGTTACTGCAATCCAGCTTTCTCTAGCAGCTGGGTAAAAGATATCCGCAATAATGGCCCTTTCATGCACTTGGTGAGTGATGGACGTAATCATTTCACGCATGAACACACAGCCAGCCAGTTGTATAAATTTGGCGAACACAATCCCTATGTTGAGGCTTTCTTCAAATGGTGGGAATCAGACCTGCATCGCACACTACAGGAGTTGAGGATCACTGGTGGCGAACCCTTGATGTCGGGCTATACCTGGCAGTTGATTGATTGGTTCAAGGCCAATCAAGGCAAGAGCTCCACACGCTTGGCCATCAATTCCAATCTTGGGATTGAACGTACAAAACTGTTTGATTTTGTTAACCGTGTGCGCGATATTCCCCATTTGGAAATTTATACATCAAATGAAAGCACCTGGGGCCAGGCCGAATACATACGTGATGGACTCAACTATGACTTGTGGACACATAATGTCATGGAACTACTGGATCACGATCATATTCGCGCGGTGCATTCGATGTGTACCATCACGGCGCTGTGTCTAGAGACCTTGCCTGAATATCTGGATTGGCTGGTGAGACTTAAAAAGTTTCATGGTCGCGAGCGTGTGAACTTTACTTTGAACATTTTGCGATTTCCCAGTTTCCAATCGCCACTGATCTTGCCGGAACACATACGCAAACATCATAGTCAACAGTTGAGCGCATGGTTGGTCAAGCATAAGGGCTACAATTATCTACACGATCACGAGATAGCACATGTCATGCGCCTGATTGACTATCTTGACGTGGTCAAGGCGCCGCACAATGATGCGTTTGACATGCCAAAGTTACACAACGATTTTCGGCAGTTCTTCACGCAGTACGATTCACGTCGCAACAAGGATTTTCGCAAAACATTTCCACATCTGGTAGAATGGTATGACTCAATACAAGTATAACAGCACTGATTTGGTGCGACCCACAGATCTCTCGGAACGAGAGGAATTCCTGTTGAAAGACAGCAAAGTTTTCTGTATCTATCCTTGGATCCATCTGCATGCCTATCCCACGGGCGAGGCCTATCCCTGCTGTCACGCCGAAATGGGAGTAGGACAGGTGGGCAATTGCCGCGATCAAACACTGGAGGAAATCTGGCACAGTTCGGCCATGAATCAACTTCGAAACAACATGTTGACCGAACAAACCAGCGCAGCGTGTCAACGATGTTATGAGCAAGAAGCCGCGGGATTCTTTTCGGGACGCCGCAGCGCCAACAAACATCACGGACATCATATTAAACAGATTGACCAGGCTCCGTTTGAGCTCAGTTACTGGGACATACGTTTTAGCAACCTCTGCAACCTCAGTTGTCGTAGCTGCGGGCACATCTTTAGTAGTTCGTGGTATCAAGATCAAGCACGTCTGGCCGGACCCGAATGGAAAGCACAAAATCGACCACTCAACTATGCCGGACGTTACGAAACTGATATGTGGGAACAGTTAGAGCCACATCTGGACTATGTGGAACAGATCTATTTTGCTGGTGGTGAACCCTTGCTCATGGAAGAACACTATCGCATTCTGGAAGAGTTGGACCGACGCGGCATGTATCATGTACGCCTGATTTACAATACCAATTTCACACATACCAATCTCAAGGATCGCAGCGTGTTTGAATACTGGCGCAAGTTTGACAGCGTCAGCGTGGGCGCCAGCCTAGACGGTGCTGAAGAATATGCCGAATACATTCGTCATGGTACTCGTTGGGGAGATGTTGAACGCAATCGAGTTGAGATGATACGTGTGTGTCCGCAGGTGGATTTTTATGTGTCGGCCACACTGAGTATCCTCAATGCTTGGCATTTGCCCGATTTTCATCGCAATTGGGTCGAGCGCGGATTTATTGCCGCACAAGATTTCAACGTCAACATCCTTCAGGATCCCAAGCACTATAGAATTGACGTAGCCACACAAACCTACAAAGATCAACTGGTCAAAAAGTATCAACAACATCTTGCTTGGCTGCGACCGCATGACAAACTACAGCGTGCTACAGTGGGCTTTGAGTCAGCGATCAATTTCATGACCAGCAATGACCACACACAGTATCTAGACACGTTCTGGATCAAAACTCGTCATCTAGATGAAATACGCAAAGAAGATGTGTTGTCGGTCATCCCTGAACTCAAGGCTCTATTATGAACATACCACACGATCGATTTTGTGTACTGCCCTGGGTCAGTCTTGAAGCCAGTCCCATCGGCACTGTGCGCCCATGTTGTCTGGCTCGCGACGAAATAGTCAACAGTGACAGTGAGAAATTCAATCTCAAAACAGCCAATTTTGATGATATTCGCAACAGCAAGTACATGTATCAACTGCGTGAAGAATTTTTAGTTGGGAAAAAGCCAGCCACTTGTACTCGCTGCTGGAATGAGGAGTCTGCCGGGCGAGTCAGCAAACGCATGCACACACTGGAAAGACTCAAACACATAGTCGATGATAAAGATTGGAAAGCAGATGCCAAGCCCTTGATGTTCTTGGATTTGAAACTGGGCAACATCTGCAACTTGAAATGTCGTATCTGCGGTTCCTGGAGCAGCAGCAGCTTTGCCACAGAAGAACTACAAGCCCTGCCAAAGGAACGCCAGCGTGAAAGTTTTCACTATCAGATGTTGCGCGCCGGAGCCTGGCCACGAGGCAGTCAAGAATTTTGGCAGCAGCTTGAACGTGGCATGAGTGAAATTCGATACATTGAATTCACTGGTGGTGAGCCCTTCATGATACGTGAACATTTTGATTTGCTGTCTAGATTGGTCGAACATGGTCATGCTGCCAACATAGAAATACATTACAACACCAATGGCACACATTTTCCCGACTTTGCCGAAGAGATTTGGAGCAAATTCAAGCACGTTGAGATCGCCTTCAGCATCGACGATGTTGGTGAACGTTTTGAATATCAACGCAGCGGTGCAAAATGGAACGAAGTAAATCAAAACATTGCTCGCTTCCGTGACATGCGTGAACGCAACTTCAACATGACTCTGCAGGTGTGCTGCACCGTCAATGTGTTCAATGTATGCTATCTCGAAGACGTAGCCAACTGGATACAGCGACAAGATTTTGATTTTATCTATTGGAACATATTGCATGACGCACCACAGTTCAGCATTGCCAGCTTGCCAAAAGATGTCAAAAAAATCGTGGCCAGCTATCTTGATCGCTGTCGCGTACCAGGACAGTTTCGATCTGAATTTGATCGCATACGAGACTTCATGATGCAAGGACACAGTACCTCGGGCGACCAATTGAGGCAAGACATCATGAGAGTTGATCTACGTCGTGGTGAGCAGTTGCGACTGGTGTCCCCTGAGTTGGCTCAATTGCTTGAACTATGAACGAACTGTTTTGTCATCTGCCCTGGACTGAGATGTTGGTACAAGCCGACCGTGCCATGCCCTGTTGTAAATTTACAACTCGCAGTCAGATATCAGTAGAGGGCTATGATCAACATCCTGAAATTGTGTCAGTGCGCAGTAAAATTCTAGCCGGGCAGGCACCCACCCAATGTCAAGCCTGTGTGTATGATGAACGTCAATTTGGGCACAGTTATAGACTGCTGCACAATCAATTTGATCCTGCCAAAAACTTTGACATCACTACGGTGGATCCACTCGATGAATATCAAGATATTCAATTCTTAGTCAGTGATACCTGTAACCTTAAATGTACCAGCTGTATCAACAACAGTTATGTTCGTGCCAAAGAACTTTATGAAATGGGCATGATGCCGTATGCACCAGTACACTTTCAACGCAATCCTCGTGTTGATGCCTTGCTGAAATTAAAGTTTCGCAAGCTTACGCTGTTGGGTGGGGAACCTTTTGTTGACAAGGAAACCCTTAGACTACTGGAACGCATTGTTGAACAGGACCGCTCACAAGATATCATTGTCAGCCTGAACTCTAATATGACAGCGATAAATCGGCAGCAGATGGATTTTCTTTGTGAGAATTTCAAACATGTGCAGATCAAAGCCAGCATAGATGGCATAGGTGCGGTCAACGAATATTTGAGGTATCCCAGTCGTTGGGAGGATGTTGATCGTAATTTACAAATGTGCCAGACCTATGACAATGCTTCGGTCATGGTGACCAGTACCTTGAGCAATCTCAGCATGTTGAGATTCTATCAGGTACTGGAGTATGTTGAACAGCGACAAATTCAAGACATTTTTGTCAACAACATTTCCAATCCCTATCAAATGGAACCAACGGTTATACCTCGAGAATTGATACCTGAATTGATGCAACAATATTGTGAAATCAACACCAAATCAATGTCGGCGAGAACAAAATTTGTTGTAGACACTTGTGTTACTATCTTAAACAATGCCAATGATTCCTGTTGGCAAGACAGCGTAAAATGGTATCAACAGCACGACCACCATCGAGGCAACAACATGTTGTCAGTATTTCCTGAATTGGAATCCTATGTCTAAGCCTGATACACTTTGTCTCGCGCCTTGGGTTCACACATATCTTTCACCACAAACCGAACGGCGTATGTGCTGTGCCAGCCGAGAACCTGCACAGAATTTTCAGCAGTATATAGATGTCAAGGCCGGCACAGGTCGGTACATACCCATCACTCTTGATGAACATTGGAACAGCGAACACATGCGGTCGGTGCGACGTAGGATGATGGCCGGCGAAACTCTCCCTGAGTGCGAAGTCTGTAACGATCAACTGCTTAACACCGCGGTGTATCGTGATTATTTTTGGCAGATGTTCTGTCAGCACTATGACCAAGCCATGCGATTGACTCGTGCCGATGGTCATACCGACATGCAGCCCATAAGCTGGGATTATAGATTCAGCAATCTTTGTAATTTTAAATGTCGCATGTGCGGTGACATGTTGTCGAGTGCATGGGAAAGCGAGCAACGTCAGCACGACATGATCAATTGGGCTGATGCCAAGAATCTCTGGATGCAGTCCGAGACACGCCAGGCCATAAGTAAGTTTCAAAACACTCAAATTGAGTCGGAGTTTGCCGAAGCTGTGGAGCAACACCGGATAGAAGAAGTCTACTGGGTGGGCGGTGAACCCTTGATGTACGAACAACATTGGTATTACATGCAACGCATCATTGAGTTGGGCGATGGGGGCAAAGTCTATGCAAGATACAATACCAATCTCAGCCGTGTGGCCTTTGCTGGTCGTGATCTTTTTAGTGATATTCTGGCTCATCTTCGAGATTGGCAGATTTGTGCAAGCCTTGACGGCACTGGAGAAATCGGTGAATACATTAGGACGGGTCTTGACTACCAAAAATGGAAGGTAAACTTTGCCCGAGGATTGAAGTTTGCTCGACATCGAAGGCAAATGCGCATCGACTTCACCTTGACCTTGCCTGGACTGTTTGAAGTCGAAAACATCCAGGCCCTGGCTCGAGAATTTGACGTAGATATCCTGGCCAAGGTGGTATTTTCATTTAGTCCAGACATTGTGCTGAGTCCCTTGGCTTTGCCTCGCGAATTGCTAGACCAACAAGTGGATCGCCTGGCCAAAGGATTGCCCGAGGGCGCACTGAAAGATGTTCTGCTGCAATTAAAAAAACGTCCGACGTTTGCCGAACAATGGCCAAACACCTGGCAGGATGGACTTGCTCGTGGCAAGGCTCGCATGCTAAAATTAGAAAACATACGCAGTGACAAATTCACACTGAATGACATACTCAAACAAGATGCAGACATTTATGACTGGTGGCAAAGTATTAGATCAAATTGAAATCAAGTTGGAAGGTCAGAGATCTACACAACAGATATCAGTCTGGATTGATGTATTTGATAATTCGCTGTCGCGCAAATGGCTGACTGCGCTGAATCATCTGCTGACCAACAATTATCACCTGGAAAAAAATTATTGCTTTCTGGGATTTTCGTTGAGTCAACGCAATGGTTGGTTTATTTTGAATCAAGTCAATCGCAGCATCAAAGCCATCAATCAGTCAAACATTGGCTATGTCATTGATGATTATTTTGACATGACCAATGTCATGACTGATGATCCTGTGCCCGGCCGCGATAACAATGTAGGCAGGAACATCAGGCAACATCGTCTCAATCAGCTACATCATTATTTTGAAGATCTACAGGGCACCTCGGGTCACATGAGTTCCTATTACCAACGTGCCGATGCTGCCACCCGGTGGCATATCCGGCAGCTCAATCTACTGTGTCATGAGTTTGAGTCTTGGGCGTTGAGCCATCGTAAAAAAATCGAAGCACCAGATTGGCAGCGTCCCAGTCAGCTGATGTGTTGGCTCAATGCTCCGAGATTCAATCTCGACGATGACGACTACGAGCTGTTTGGGATAGAAACACTGAATCGACCACTAGGCGGAGTATTTGTTGGGGTAAACAAGGCCATCGGCAAGCACCATTATGAAGTGTTCTGCGATGAGGGCCGTGACAGCAGGATTTCTGAACTCACTACCTCGGCCCTGCACACACAGACCGAGGCCGCGGGCGATTTTGACATCGAGTGGGGGCGCGACCCCAAGGCGTTCGAATTCCAACAGCATAGACTGGCTGACTTTAGAGCCTGGTTGATTCGCAATGGGTTTGACCCCGAAGACCCCAAGCTCACCATTGGTCATCCACAGGTGGGACAAGTAGACTTGCGACGCAGTTTTGGTACAGAAGATTTCCGACCAATCTGGGACGCATTAAATATTCATTTGGATGTGGTAGAAGTTGCCACCAGCCAGGCTCGTGCAAGTTATCAATATCATTGGGATGACATTGATTTTTGCCGACGTCAAATTGAAGTCATCGAAAAGGGAAATAATGAACTGGTTACGTAATTTAATCAATCGCATCAAGATCGAAATACGCTATCGCAAAAAGCTCAAAGAACTACGCAAACGCGATCCATTCATCTATAAATGAAACACATACTTGGTATCAGCGCCGGCTTCCACGATGCTGCTGCCGCAGTGGTGCGTGAGGACGGTGAGATAGTTTTTGCTGGACACAGCGAACGCTACAGCAAAATCAAAAACGACCCCGAGATACATTCTGGACTCATGCTGGATGTGTCTGATTGGCCTATAGATATCGTGGCCTTTTACGAACGTCCCTGGATGCACAATCTGCAACAGTTGATATCGGGGCAGTGTGATCTGCGAGCCTGGACCACTCACGGTCGCGTACGGCAACATCTTCGTGGTTGGTTTGGCGATGCCCGCACACAATCGTTTGCTCATCATCTCAGTCATGCAGCCGCGGGATTCCAAACATCACCCTTTGAACGTGCTGCTGTGGTAGTGATAGATGCCATTGGCGAATTAGATACCATCACGATCTATCGTGCCAGTTATGACGCACAAGGTCGAGCACAATATCAGCGCATGTGGCGCCAACTTTATCCACATTCAATTGGCTTGTTTTACAGTGCCATAACCAAAGCCGTAGGACTTCGTCCCATGGATGAGGAATACATCACCATGGGCATGGCTGCATATGGATCCAAGATTGGTGCGGGGTGGATGCGTGATCAATTCCTTGATGACTTGTATGATGTTCGATTCCGCAAAAATCTACACATTGGATTTGACGACAACGAACTGAGTTTTACCAACACCGAGGACATTGCTGCATCGGCACAAGATCTAACCGAAAGTCTTATCATGGCAGTGATGCGGCGCGCCCGTGAGATCACTGCTTGTCGCGATCTCGTTTACATGGGCGGCGTGGCCCTTAACTGTGTGGCCAATGCTCGATTGGGACAGATATTTGATCGCATCTGGATCATGCCTAATCCCGGCGATGCGGGATCAAGTCTTGGTGCTGCTGCCTTGGCACATGGTGGGCAATTGCACTGGCGTACAGCGTTCCTGGGTCGAGAAATTCCAGGAGAGTATCCAGTCAAGCCTTTGTTGGACGAACTGATAACAAACAAGATCGTGGGCGTGGCAAGTGGTCGTGCTGAATTTGGTCCACGTGCCTTGGGCAATCGCAGTCTCTTGGCAGATCCTCGCGGTGTTGACATCAAAGATCGTGTGAATGAAATCAAACGCCGGCAGAAGTTCCGTCCGTTTGCACCAGTGGTGCTGGAGGAGTATGTCAACGAGCACTTCCGCATGCCATCGACATGGAACAACAGTCCTTACATGCAGATCGTGGCCGAAGTACGACGCCCTGATCTGTATCCGGCCATATGCCATGTCGATGGCACCGCACGAGTGCAGACTGTACCGCGTGATGGATCAGGCATACGCCGCCTGCTCGAGGCCTGGTATGTGATGACCGGCTGTCCCATGTTGCTGAACACCAGTCTCAACATACGTGGCGAGCCCGTGGTCAACGATCGTGCCGACGCTGATAGATTTGAACAGTTATACAGTGTCAAAGTTTGCAGTTGATTTTTGCCAGCATTGATTCGATGCGTCGCCGTTTGCTGGACAAAAATAACTGTTGATTGTGCAAGAGATCACTGCGGCAACGACAGTAGAGTTCTCTTAGACCTTCATTGCCCTGATCGATTAATTTCTTTAACGTGTTGGTAGCACACCACCAGCGATCCGTGGTGTTGACAATGCTGTCGTACGAGTTGTCGATGACATCGTCAAATGTGCGATATCCAAGCTCGCGTAACTTCTTCAACGTGTATGGCGAACCAAACACCACGAATGGTTGGCAATGCTTGATTGGCTTGAATATTTTTTCTGTCAAAAACACACCGCCGCTTTGATCAGCATCCATGTGGGTTTCAATCACTACATTGACATAGGAATCACTGTAGTGTTCGGACACAACCAAGGTATGGTCATTGTGCTGATCGCTGTTCTGTTCGTCGGCAGTGAAACAATGTTGCAAAAACTTATAGACATCATCTTGCAGCCCAGGGAAACAAGATATCTCAATGGGGTTGTTTGATTCGCAATCGTTGATGGTGACCGTGGGATTGTAAGAAAAATAACCAAGTTGATGCCAACCGCGACGCCAAAACTCAGTCATCACAGTGGCACGCCACCACTTGTGAGTGCGTACCAATGCTGTAAACAAACGGCTGCGAGGCTGCTCGTGATAGGGCAAGGCAGTGACTTTTTGATTGCGATGTCGATACAATAGTTCATCGTCGACAAACCAAGCTGATCCCGGCAGTTGATCGGTAATGCTGTTGGCTGTGACCAATAAAAGTTGTTGAACAGGCACCCCTGCTTGACGGCATTGTTTTTCAAGGTGATCGCGTATGGCTCTTGGGTTGTCACCTTCGCTGTAAAAAAACATGAGATACAGTTGCCGTTGCTGCATGGCGTCGATGCGATGTTGTGGTATCAACGAAAACCAATCAATGTCGAAATCAAAGAAACTCAAGGCCACCAAGTAGCATCTTATTCCTCGATCTGTGGGCACACCTTCTGATTGACAGTATTCAACCAACATGGGAGGCTCACTGAAAGGCCAATGTCGACTGAATTCCCTCCAGGCCGGTGTGAGTGGCTGGGCCTGATGTTTTGCTAGATTGGGACTAGGCCAATTGTCAAATTCAAAAATCATGTTGTATCGTATCTAACAAAGTGGAAAGTTCATGCCACAGGATGTTTTCAAATCCACCATTGTAAAAATGCTGATAGTTGTGTTCGATGATGGGTCTACAGGTTTGATAGACATCATTTAACTGCTGTTGACTGAGACTGTCTAGTTGTTTGAGCAAGGCAGCAATTTTTTCCAACCTTGCAAAGTCGTCGGTTTCTTGGTCGTAGCTTTCGTCCCATACTGAGTCAAAAGTTTTAAACCCGTACTGCCGTAGATATTTCAAACTACCAGCCGTGCTGACCAACACAAACGGCATCTGTTGACAGATGGGCTTGAAAGTTTTTTCAGTGAGATGATGACGACGTCCAAAGTAAACAGTTTCAGTCACAACATAGGCCAGAGTTTCATTGCACTGATCAAACAAACTCAGCCAGCATGAATGCATGGGATGTCCAGTTTCTCCTGGAAAACTCTTTGGCAATGGTGCAGCGGCCAAGACAGATTCAATGTCTGGGTACCTGTTGTTGAATTTGCCAGCCAGGTCCACGATGTCGACACCTTCATAGGGACAAGTTCTGGGAGCCGAAATCCAGGCCTGGCTGACAGATTCTTTGAACAAATGATAAAGCAACAACACACGATGATCTCGACGCCCGCCAATGATTCGATTTGGTGCGATGAACGATCGTTGGATATTGCGTTCTTTTGGGTCGGACATCAGCCAAGTGCGATGGTATCCGCGATACCAATCCAATGCTGCCCAGCCGTGAAAGAAATAGTAGTAGTCCTTCCAACCATATTGTTGACACACAGAGTCAACTGCATCGCTGTCCAGTTCGCTGGTGATGATGGCACTGTGTTTGGCCCCGCGATGATGATCCAGATCAGAGTTGCGCCGCTGCACGTCAAGAAACAACGGTGTGTGTATGTCCAAATGAATTGGCTCTTGATCATGCATGAATATATAATTAAAGTCAGTGATGGCATTGCCATAGTTACTGAGACTTTTGGGATCGCTACGACCAGGAGGATCGCAAAAAAACAATCGAGTTCTCGGTATGTTTTTTTGTATATAAGTCCTAAAGGTATTGTTGTAGATCTCGTCTATACGAATCATGTTTGACGTATTTTATCTTGACACTGTCCCGGGCTTGTTCCCGCATGAGAAGCCAGCCAAATCAATTGAGCATGCTCGCAGTCTGTCACGCACAAGATACTTATGGGTGATAGACCGAGCCAACGATTATTCAAAATTTGATTGGCTTTGGGAGCCCAGCCCCTGGGAAGCGCATCAGGCTCATGTATGGCCCAGCCAGCATCAAGAAAATGGTGGCACCTGGTTGATACCATGTCATGGCCACACCGATGTCAATCGCAATCACGCCAGGGTGCTGCGACAGCAGTCAGCACCACGGTTACACATCAAACACTCGCCCGACAGCCGGGATTTCGGTGATATCAATACCAGATACATTTCGGACTACCTGGGAACCATGCGGCGTGCATTGAGAGATGTTGACTGGCAATACTGCTGGATCACCAGTGATGTGTGCGACTATGCAGATTTTGATTTTACCTGGCATCCCAGTGAGTGGCAACAAGAACTTTTACATGTATTCGCCAGCGGCGCACAAAAATTTGGTGATACTTTTTATGTGCATGTACCTACATTTTTGGAGCGCAGTCGCGATCTCAAAATACTAGAATGGTATGATGGTCTCAACTTTGTCAATGACATTGCAGTACCACGACAGCCCATGACATGCGTAAAGTACTCCACAGACAGCATGGTTCCTGCTATATGGGCGCACGAATTCTCCACGCCCTTGGTGCAATTCCATCAAGGACAATCCATGGAGCATCCTCCTGCCGTGAGCCTGTGGCAGGAAAGCACCAAAGTGGTCACGGCATTGAGCTCAGGAAATGCCACAGCCATTGTGCCCAGGGAGTGCAAGAATCATTTAAGGCAACAGGTTTATGATTACCCCTATGTGGATCGAGATCGCGCCACCATGAAAGATCCTGAGCTGGACATAGTGTTCATCTCCAATGGGGAACCACAGGCCGATGAACACTGGGGTCGTTTGATGTGGCGCAAACAAGGCTATCCCAATCGCCTGAGGAGGATAGATGGTGTGAATGGTCGTGCCGCCGCTTATCATGCCGCTGCCGAAGCCAGTGAAACACCATGGTTCTTCGCGGTGTTTGCCAAGCTGGAAGTGGACTCGAATTTCGACTGGACATGGCAGCCCGATCGTTGGCAACAGCCCAAGCACTACATCTTCCATGCTGCCAATCCTGTAAATGGTCTGGTTTATGGACACCAGGCCATGATCGCCTACAATCGCAGCCTGGTACTGTCCAATCCTGGTCGTGGACTAGACTTCACCTTGGACGATGCACACGAAGTGGTGCCTGTGATGTCAGGAGTGGCTCGATACAACACCGATGCCTGGACTGCATGGCGTACAGCGTTCCGCGAAGTGATCAAACTCCGACACAGCCTGCCTGACGTGGAAAACGAATACCGATTGCAGCAGTGGTTGGAAAATGGATGGGGACCGTATGGCGAGTGGTCTGTGTACGGCGCTGAAGATGCTGTGGAATACTACGAATCAGTCCAGGGAGATTTTGAACAGCTACGCAAGAGCTACGAGTGGTCTTGGTTGGCTAGTTATGCTTTGATGAAGCGTGGGCTAGTACCTGACTAGCGATGTATTCAACTTCGCTGTCGGTGAGCTCGGGATAGATGGGCAAGCTCAAACAACGTCGACTCAAAGTCGATGCCACTTCCAGAAACGCCTCACCGTGATACATGTGTTCAAATGCCGGCAGTTCCCACAACGGTTGTGAATAGTGTACTTTGGTTTCGATGCCGGTAATTTTGAGATGTGCAGACAAGTGATCTCGATGATCAACGTCTATCACGAATTTGTGAAAACAATGTTGATCAAAATTGCTGTCGTCAATCAAACAACGAACTGACGTATTCTCAAATTGTTGCATCCAATACCGGCTGATATTCCGCCTGCGTTGTTGCCACTGATCGATGTACTGAGTCTTGATCATGAGTTGAGCACAGTCAACTTCGCTCATACGCGAATTAGAACCAGTTTGGTTATGACCGCTGTGTTTGCCGTGCATGACCCAGTCACGTGAAAAATCGGCCAACTGTCGATCCTGAGTGATCACAGCACCACCATTGCCATAGTTGCCAAGATTCTTGGTGGGATCAAAACTTATCGCAGCCGATGATCCAATGCGTTGGCATTGATTGGCCAGCCAATGTTGTGCAGCATCCTCGATCACATGCTCGGTATGATAGATTATGTGATCAGGAATGGCTTGTCCATACAGGCCCACAGCACACAGAGCAGTGGCTTGATGTTGTTCGGGCGTAATCCGGGAAATATCAATCATGCCGTGACGATCAACATCGATCAACTCCACTTCCCATCCAGCTCGTATAAACGCATTGGCTGTGGCCGGAAAGGTCAATGCCGGGATCAACACACGTAGAGACTCATCATGATGCCATGTATGGAAGTATTCGGCGATGATTTCCAAGGCCTGCGTACCTGAATGACAGGTTATGGCATACTCTCGAGAGTTACGTTGCTGTAGCCATAGCTCCAATCGCTGAGTCCAAACATCACTCATGATCCGACCCGAGCTCAAGACCTGATCAGTGACATCTAAGATCTCTGTGCGCAGAGTTTGATATTGCCTTGGCAGGCCAGTGAATGGAATGTTTAGTTTTGACATTTGGGCGCCCAGAATGGACTGGTACTCAGCCACTCATGATAGCGTTGAAAGCCTTCTTCCACGTCAACCTTGGGGTCAAACCCAAAGTCTCTACGAGCAGCATCGATGTTGAGTGCGCCACGACTGGGAAAATCTGCATCCTTGCCGCGCACTTCTAGTTCACCACGACCGGCGATCTTGATGGCCAAACGAGCAGCATCCAGCAAGGTGCGACTGTGGCTCTTGGTGATATTATAGGTTTTGTTGGCCGCAGCGGCACTCATGGTGGCAGCTACAATTCCGTCGGCTGCGTCATCTACGTAGGTAAAATCCAAGGTCTCGCCTGCACCATTGACTTTGAGTATGCCACCGCGCATGGCAGTGAGCAAGAACTTGGAGATCACTCGATCCTCCACATCCAAAGGACCATACACAGCACTGGGACGAATAGTGGTGTAATCAAACACACCACGGCGTGCATAGTCTCGTACCAGCCACTCCCCGGCCAGCTTCATGATACCATACTGCCCTTGTGGGCGACACACCGCATCCTCTCTCACTTGATCTTCAAAGTCGCCGTAGACCATGCTGGAACTGATGTAAACAAATCTGCTGACCTTGTTTTTACTAGACGACTCTAACAAATTAAGCAGCCCTTCCATCATGGTGCGAGCACCAAGTGCGGGGTTGACGTTGACTACCTTCTGCCGCGGGAAACTGGCCAAGTGGATCACAGTATCGGGGAGATAATATCTAAACAGCCAATCAATGTCGGCACCACTGGCAATGTCTACATTGTGTACTTCAGACTGTATCTTTTTGGCACGTTCCTCCATGAGATAAGTGATCTCGTTGTGCGGTATGATACCATAGTTGGTTTTTGTGTCGGCAATGATCACACGATGCCCCTGTTGCTCCAGGCGCTGTACTACATTGTGTCCGATCAGGCCAAGCCCTCCGGTTACTAAGATTCTTTTGTGTTCCATCTCAAAAAATACTCTGTAGCTCTTGCACCTTCCAATCGTCCATATATGGCACAACGATGACCCCAGTGCAGTAGATCAGGTTCGATGGCATATTTTAGATCTTGGGCATGTTGTTTGACCCACTGACCTTTGTCAGTCTCCAACCATGATCCGATTTCCAGCCCAGCACCGATTTCGGGATCGCCGCTGTCGCCTAGATTGAATATGTGGAAGGTAACCCGCATTACAATATTGTAACACAGAATCTGTTATTCAGTGACGAATTCGGCTGCCATGGGGAAGATCTTGGAGATCACTTCGGCACAGGCACGTGCAATCGCCATGTGTTCCTTTTGAGTACCATGTCCACTGCGCAGCTCAATAAAATGAATCCACGAGCGCAGGGTGCCATTCATGTACATTCGACTCACTGTGAGTCCTTCGGGCAACACAGCACGAGCCTGCTCCTTGGCTATGCCATTGGCAATGGCCCACTGATATTCTCTTTTGACTGCAAACAGCACTCGCTCTTGAGCACGATGCCACTCAATGGCCAACATCTTGTCATCGGTCTCTATACTGTTTTGTCGATTTTTGGTGTCCTGGAGTCGGCACTCTCGTAGTACAAATGCACTTTCGAGTTCGGCGGTGGGGTCGGCATATCGTTGGCTGAATTCCTGGAAGCTGAAACTTCGATGACGGAGGATTTGTCTTGCGATGTCCCGGGTAGTAACAATTTCCATACATGCTGAAACCATTTCCAGAGGACTCCAGTGCTGGTGTCGTATGAGGTACCTAATAAGTCGATCTGATGTTTCGGTGTTGAACTGATTGGCAGGGTTGGAGACGCGGGCACAGTAGGCGATGAGTTCCTGGGCATCTCCAATTCCCTGCTGGGCAAATTCTTCTGTAGGTTGTGAATAGGAGACAAGTTTGACATCCATCGTTGACCTTTTAAAGTTTAAATGACCTAAGTAATTTATCAGTTTCGGGCTGGAGCATTTCAGCAACAGCCTTGATATCCAACACAAACTCAATGTTGGCGATGTCGTCGCCAAATGTCTGTATCATCTTGTCTATTATGACATGAATGTCATCGCTGTCCAAGCCCTGTTGACGCAGACGTTGCAAGTTTACAGTTTTTTGTCGACGATCAACAAACCGAAAAACTATCTTGCTTACACATTCAATCGGAACGTGGTCTTTATCGACTTGATCAACGATGATTTCCCATGATGCCAGCCAGTCGTCAGCCAATCGCATCTCGTGCCGCTACATCTGCTTTGGTGGGACGACCGCGCTTCTTGGTTGTGGTCGTAGCAGACTCAGCGACTGGTGCGATACCAGACATAGAGGCTGCTTCTTTCTGCAATCTGGCACTCTCGGCCAACAAGCCTCGAGCCTCTCTCTCCATGCGAGCAGCCTGTTCGCGAAGATCATTAGCGATGCCTCGATCGTCAAGAGCCTTGGCAGCGTCACTGCCGGCGACATAAGCACCGCGAGCAAATTCATTTGGTGCCCCGACTTCTCTACCAAAATCATCGCGGGGACGCACCTTGCCAGTCATGCCTCGATTGGAATCTAAGTCAGCCATTTCTCTGATGGCATCTTCTCCCATTTTCATCTTGCGAATGATGTTGTTCATCTCTTCAAGATTGACATGGCTGGTGGCGTTGGGTGTGACAACAATTTGTTTGGTCTGTACCTTTTTCAGCATGCCCTCGGCATGCAAAGTCTGTAGGATGGGACGACCATCGTTGAGCAGACTGCGGAACAAAGCATCTCCGAGATTTTCCGAGGTTTGACCAACTTCAGACTCGATCACTTTCATGATCGTGTCGTGCATGGCCACTGGCAGTGTGTCGGGATAAATTACCAGAGCCATGTGCTCTTCATTAGGCACCTCACGGAATACGATGGCAACCTTGCGGTCACCTTGTTTACCGATGTGTTTAATCATGTGATTCTCCTTGTGGATTACCTGTTGGGGTATCGGGTGTGAGCTGTGGTGCTTGTGCGAGTATAGCATCCACAAAAGTGGACAAGCGGTCATAGACCGCTCCCACTGCCTGCATCTCTGATGCCTTGAAAGCACCGCGTGTGCAGGCTTGATCTACAATTGTACGAAGTGCAACTAGATCATCAAGTGTAAGTCCAGCGTTGGTATTTTCCATGTAAGTATTTAATACCTCTACTACCCCACCCTATTATTTTTCGTACAAAGCCCACTGTCCAAAGGGCGGGTTGGGATTCTTGTCCCCATGAATGATCCATACAGTGTCGCAGTAGTCGGCATCGCCCCATGAACCAAACGGATAGCCATCTGTGAACACCACCAAACGGCGCGGCTGGATATCTTCGTTTTTGAGGTAACGGAAGATAGCATCAAAATCAGTGCCACCTCCGCCCATGAGCTCATAATCGGTGATACTGGGAAGGTTATCCGAGTTGTATTGTTGCGGATTGTAAGTGTCGGTATCAAAGCAGAACACATGGATACGATACTGATCGAACTCTTCCATGATGCCATGAATCTCACCCAGGAAGTCTCGGCCCTGTTCATCACCAATCGAGCCCGACATGTCAATGGCCACAGCAATGTCGATCATGTCATCATTGTCCATGCCCGGCATCACCGCATCCTGATGCCATCCCTTGCGGCTGGCTCGCATCCAGGTAAAATCGCTCTTGATGGTTGACTTCAGTTCCATGCGCAAAAGCTCGCGCCAGTTCATCTTGGGCTCGGTCATGTCCTGGATCATGCGTTTGACACCGGCTGGGATCTGACCAGCGTTGTCGCAGGCATTAGCCGCAGAGATCACAGCTTCTTTGATCTCGTCACGAAGCTTGTCGCGTTCTTCTTGGCTCATGGCTCGCGGACGCTTGCCATTGCCATTCTGGCCACCCTCGCCCTCGCCCTCACTTTCGTCACCTTCCATGTGATCGTCCAACAGTTTGTCGATCAAGGCATCGAGGGAAATCTTCTCAGCATTGGCATACAGGTCGTCGTAGATTTCTTCCGAGCTCTTGCTGTCGTATTTGGAATCATACAGACACGGCACCGAAGTAATAAACTCGCCCACGCGGTGTTTCTTGAGATCACCGTTGACAGCAAAGTCATTGGCCACGTTCCACAATTGATGTTGTCGATCACCACGACGACCAAAGTGATCATAAACCACATGCAGTACTTCATGCCCAAAAAGGAATTCGATCTCCTTGGGACGCAACATTTGGATGAAACGGCTGTTGTAGTAGAAGTTACGACCGTCTGTGGCTGCTGTGGCACACCACTCGTCGGCGTTGACTAGTTTGAGTCGAGTGGCCAGATTGCCAAAGAAGCTGGCACGAAGCAAAAGACCCACACGGGCCGTGACCAGCTTCTCGCGCACTTCACGATCGAGCTTGGGATCAGTGGGGCCAATCAGATCGGCAAATCGCTTGGCATCATCTTTGTTTTGTGTACCATTACGGGCCGGGGCTACAGTAGTCATAACACGCTCCTTAACTGTTTCATTATTATAACAGGGGTTGAATTATTGGTCAACCTGGGAAATCCACTGTGAAATAGCACGATCTAGTCGATGATCCCAGGAACCAGTGAATTCTGCCAGTTGTCGATAGTTGTGATCAAGCCGATCTCGACATGCCCAGTAAAAAGCATTGGAACCATTTTTTACAATGTGTTCCACTCGATCCACGATCATGCGCACACGATCATGTATGTTTTCCACGCAGTCGTAACTTTCGTCCACCATGTCATGGAAAGTCTCAAATCCGCAATTCTGTAAGAACTGCAAATATCCCGGTGTACTCAGCATCAGAAACGGTGTGCAGGTCGCCATGGGTTTGATGGTTTTTTCTGTGATAAAGAACCCATCTTGACAGAGAGTCTCGGGCACGATTTCAAACCAAGAATCGCGATACAAATCCATGCTGGGGTGACCATCGGCCCAGGTATGATGTCTTGGTCGCTCGCCGATCCAAGGTTGTTTGCGATCGTGATAGTTGACATGCCCACGCTCGACCAGTCCGTGTCTACGATTCAACTCTTGCCACAATATTTCTCGATGATGGCGGTCGCTTTTGCGAACCATGGTCAACAAGAAATCTTTCCCAGGAGAAACTTTTTCAAACATTCCTCGATTGATCCTGGGCATGTGGACAAATCTATTGATGGGGAATTCTAAAAATTTTGTACGGCACAGATCACGACTCCAGTGATTGCGTACTGGCACTCCATCAGTGAAGATCCAGAGATGATTGAAATTTATTCTCCCATCGATTCTCCGAATCTCGGCCTCGTCGGTGATGACCTGAGTGAGGCCATCGCTGGTATCCCACACCCAGACATGATTGTATTGATTTATAAATTTTACCAGACGATCTTGTTGTTTGATATTGCGTACCATGTATCGCAAAATGTGAGCAGTGATCACAAGAACCGAACCAATTGACTCTAGGAGATCGTCTGATACTACATAATCTCCACCGTCACCATGCCAAAGGTCAACACTGGTGTATGGTATTCCGTTGAAGTCGAAATAGTCCTTGAGCAAGGATATGCTACTGTTGTTCTGAATATACCATTTGGTCATTACTGTCCTTGATGAGCCAACTCAAAGAATGCCAGTTCTTTATCCGATGCCACATAGATGCGGAGATCATTGAAGCCATTGGTCCAACTCCAGTTGGGATTGCACTCCTCGGGCAACACAGAAGATTTGACCCAGCCGCCCTTGACTGCAATCAACGGCACTGATTTGTTGTACCAGTCGTGTATGTCCTTCCATTGGCGCACTTCGGCACTCCAGCCATAGGTTTTAAAAAACCATTGTTGAGCTCGAGAGAAATTCAAAGGACCTTCGTTGTAGCTCATTCTTCCCGAGAAGCCGATGTAGTAATCAAACCATCGTCGGTAAGTGAATCTGCCGTCTAGTCGGTGTATGGTGTACTTCATCGGCTGTATTTAAGACCAAATAACAAGGCTTCATGCGGATTTTTAAACATGAAGTCTATGATCCAGATGTTAGTCTCGGTGTCGGGCGTTTGCGCAGTCTCAAAACGCCAACGCTGTCCAGGCCTACCAAAATCTCTTGAGATCTTTCTCAGGTAGGTCTGGACTTCTTCGTGGCTGTAAGGGCGGAAAGCCACCCTTACAGTTGTCTCCTCCGGATCAGCCTTCCTTGCTGCCAAGGATATACTTGCCGTACCGCTGATGGAACTCATCAAAGTGCTTGAGCTTGGTGGGCTGGAACGGAAGGTTGTAAGTGGTCAACGCAACACGAGCACCCATCACAGTGATCTCAGTTTCAAAATTGTCCATCATGAACCGGAAGAAGTTGTCGGCCATGGCGTTGAAGTCCTTGTCCGAAACTTTGCTATCAACTGCGGCCTTGAGCTCGTAGCACATGGAAATCACCAGCGAATACATCGCCGACACTTCCTTGACGTTGAGTTCTTTGACCTTGCCTGCCAGGATGTCCTCGGGCTTGGGCATGCGACCGGCAATCTTGCGATGTGCCATGAACTTCACAGCAAGACCCTCACCCACAGCACCGGCAATGAGATCAGTCAGTGTGGTCTCGTCGGTGTCGTCATCTTCTAGAAGCTCGCTCACAAAGCTCCACGAGCGCGGAGTAGCAAATGCACGGCTAGCACTCTTGGCATCAAAATCGTAGAGATCTTGCTTGGCAAAAGTGATATAACCGACCACGTCTTTATGAATGCTGTGAGTCACAGCCCAGTTCTGCCAAGCCCCAAAGTCAGCTCGCATTTCCAAATGCACAAAGCGATTTGCCAAAGGTGTAGGCATGCGATAGGTAACACCTTTGTCCGACTCACGGTTACCTGCGGCAACCATGACCACATTGTCGGGCAGGCGATACTTGCCTACGCGGCGGTTAAGGATCAGCTGATAGGCTGCACTCTGTACAGCCGGTGCTGCCGAATTCATCTCATCTAGGAACAGCACCACGATGGGATACTGGCTGGCAGTTTCCTCGTCGGGGAGATCAATGGGCGGAGCCCAGTCCATCTTGTTAAGGTCGCGATTGTAAAACGGAATGCCGCGAACGTCGGTGGGATCCATCTGGCCCAGACGCAAGTCAATCATGAGACCGCTAAGTTCTTCGGCGATGTCTGCAACGACTTCGGATTTGCCGATACCGGGAGGACCCCACAAGAAAACCGGACGCTTTTTGTTGAAAGCCTTGATCAGTGCCCGGCGGGCGCCGACTGTGGTAACGGTACGATGATCACTAACGACTGCCATTTGGGGCTCCTTTAAAGTATGTGTGTATTGTATGCGTTGTTGAATTATTCGTCAACCAGGTCTACCTGAACCTGGAATCCTCGAGCGTCCATGAGCAGACCAATGGGCACGGGTTCACCTTTGACTCGAGCTAGGTATCGATCGCGGCCTAATTTTGCCAGAGCATCCCAGATTGCCACTCGAGCAGTGGTGGTCGCAAAGTCATTGGCCAATTGCTTGATGGTGATGTACATGCCGACCTCGCTGCCTTCTACACCAGGACGGCGCAAGATGTAGCGAAACCGTTGTCCGTTACGAAAACCGTCGATGATTGTTTTCTGTCTCATGTCTGCTCCTTATACAGTGATGGTACGACCAGTGAAAACATCAGTGACTCGAGCACCTGCACCAAACGCGGCTCGCATCTCAAAACGCTCTTCGTCGCTGTAGCCGGTCTGGGCACGGCGCGCCACGTAGGCTGCGATGCTCTCGGCATCCTCTTGTCGACGACGCCGGAGGCTGTTTTCCAGGGTGAGTTGGTCGATCCAACCCTGGCCCACAAAATACTCCAGCATGTCTTGGAACGGGATCCGATCGTTGCTGTTCCAACGCACCACGGGACCGGTTTCTTCGCGGGTCTCGTCAACGTAAAACTGGGTCTTGTAACTGGGGTTCATCTTTGCTCCTTGTTTTTCACTATGCCACTAGTATAGCAAATGATTCATTTTGGGTCAACCGGTATTTTGGGGTGTTTTACAGGGGATTTTGGGTGTTGTTTTTGCGCAACACAAAAATCCCGCTTAAATACTGCATGATCAGCGCGAAAAAACACCTAGAAGACAGCCAGATGGGCTACTGGTACCATTTTGGGCACAGCATGGGCAACGGGTTCAGACTGCTGGGCTTGGCTGTGTCAAGTTTTGTGCATGCCATTTTCCCGCAGATTTGGCCACAGCACGCCGCACGTGGTGTGATACGCATCTACAATCGCATGAAGCGATATGCGCACCTTAGAAAACTACAGCAGGATCTAAAAGACTCTTGACCGACTTTGGTCACGGATGCTGGCCACAGCATCGTCGGGCAGGCTCTGCATCACAGTGACGCTGGGATGTATCAGCACACGGTTTCCAATGGTCATTGCTCGAGCAGTGGCTCCACGGTGTATGATGGTAGAGTTGACCCCAATCCAGGCATGTTCGCCCACATGCACATCGCCTGTGATGGTGGCCTTGAGTTGTACGATGCTGTCGCGCCCGACGCGCACACCGTGACTGATGTAGCATTGTTCCTTGATGTTGACATCATCATGGATCTCTGCACCAGCGGTGATCATGCTCATGGCACCAATCCTGACGTTGCGTCCCATGCGAGCCTGCGGTGATATCACACAGGTGGGATGTACCAAGGTGGCACCAACTAGACCTTTTTGGTGCATGAGATCGATCAGCTGATCGCGTTTTTGATTGTTACGCACAGTTACCGGATGACGACCGGGATTCCAGCCTGTGGCCACAAAGAACTCAAATTCATGATGGAAATGAAACACATCATCAGTCAACACAGGCAATCCATACAGTTCGCCCGAGTAGTCGGGATCATAGATGCCGATCACTCCGCGGTTGGCAGCTTCACAGGACTCGATGATGTTGTACATGCTGGCGCAAGACCCCAGAAAAACTACCGGGGATCGATCGAGTTTGATATCATTGATTGATCTCATGCCTTCCCTTGAAAGTAGAAGCCCGCCGAAGCGGGCTGGTTGTTTCTGTTGCTAGGTATTTCCTACCCCAGGCGGGCCTTATCAGGCGGCAAAAGCATAAATAAAGTTATGGACTACCGCAAGCATTACAACTATTTAATCAACCGAGCAAAGACTAGAAATATTTCTACGAGCAAAGAAAGTCACCACATTATACCAAAGTGTATGGGTGGCACAGACGATCCTTCTAATCTAGTAGACCTTACTCTGCGTGAGCATTACATAGCACATATACTTTTGGCAAAAATATACGGGGGAACTCTGTGGCATGCTGTGAATTTAATGGGTCGCAAAAAACAATACACTAACCGACACTATGAGCGGTCGAGAATTGAACATTCTAAACTGCTGTCAGAACAAAACAAAAGAACTAAATCCAAACCAAAAGAAGATCGGCATTACAAATGCACCAACTGTGGGAAGGATCTAGTGTATCGTGAATTTTGCCATCATATGCCCAAAGAACATTATTATTGTGATGCTACTTGTAGAAATCAATACATAGCAAAAGTTCGTCCATCACAAGTTGGAAGAAAACATAATAGAGTGGCACCTGCGTGGAACAAAGGAATATCAAATCCACAAGCCGCAGACAATGCCAGAAAAGGTGCCGCCAAGTTGTCTGCTACAGTTAAAGGACGGACTCGACTATACAGAGAAGATGGGTCATGGACTTGGCGATATCCATAAAAATAGGGACCGAAGTCCCTATTACTATTTTGGGTGACAAGGCATAGTTGCCTCGGAGATCATGCCGCTAGGGCAAATACCTCATCATTAGCTGCGTTTGCAGTTACTTTTTTGCTTCTACGGCCAGGAAGTCCCAACCCTAACGGCTTCTGCTTTGCCGCGCTGTCCACTCTGTTACTCTTTGCCCTGTCGAAACCAGG
>JACCDP011466688.1_pt1 | contig 59915 bp, 83 predicted proteins | sample 7445841 | NCBI WGS metagenome assembly JACCDP01 (sample SAMN15323441, study PRJNA562643) | freshwater metagenome | isolation source: river surface water | place: USA:Blue River Watershed | collected 2017-08-17 | reverse complement strand
TTCGGCTAATACGTGGGAGTACAAAACGGTCGTGATTCCAGGTGATACGACGGGTCAGTGGATCACGGGACAGGTTGATGGCGTCGAGTTCGGTATAGAACTCTGGAACGGCTCTACTTTCCAATCGACGGCCGGAGCTTGGGCCGCTGGAAACTTCACCGGTCCTTCGGGTGGGACGGCGAACTTTGCAGGGACTCTTAATTCGTACTTGTATCTCACAGGATTTCAGGTTGAGTTAGGTCCGGTGGCGACTCCATGGGAACGTCGACTTTATAATTTCGAACTTGCGGCGTGTCAACGCTACTATGAAACAGCAATTATACGTATCGGTGGATACAACACAACTGGAAATTATTTACGCGGTTCAGTCTATTTCAATACGAAGAAAAGAGCAGCCGCTTCCCCGACATTTACAGTCATTTCCCAACTCGAAAATAGTAACTTGGGAACTTTGAATTTTGACAATTCAAATTATGATGGCAGTTCGGCGCGTTACCTTATATCAGTTACAACGACCGGAGACGCGTACGGTCAATGGAAGGTCGCTGTAGACGCCGAATTTTAGTTTATGTGAGTACTAGTAGGAAATGGCTGACGACTCGCAGCCAGTCAAGTACGTCTATGTCGACTCGACGAATCGTGACGTCACAATCTACCCCCACGGAAACAGCTACGTCCTGCATCTGACGGCCCCGCTTCACTCCGTGGTTCAGGTGGATCTCGTCGCCGCAAAGGTTCCCAATACCATGTACAACCTCACGAATGGTTCGAACGTTTTCATATTTACAAATTCAAATACAGGTGCCACAACCAACGTGAGCATCTCCCCAGGATACTACTCGGCGTGCGGCCTGACTCAAGCGCTCGTGAACGCCGCCGGGTGTTCGCTCTTTTGTATGGATTTCCTCCAGGATGAGGGAAGGTACCTCTTCTCATCGAACATCCAGTTTACGATAGAAGGGACCACAAGCGAGATCCGCTCTATGCTCGGTTTGGATCCAGGGGCCCATTCGAGTTTCTACTCGTCAACAAGCCCAGTATATGCAAACGACACGAATTACCAAGGCCGGTGGCTCTACAAATCCACAAAGATCATCGATCTTTCAAAAAACGAATACATCTTCTTGGACATTGATGAACTCCGTACAACGAGTGTGATCGACGCCAAGAAGCTCGTGGGGGCCACGGGCACGACCGAAGGAGCCACAATGAGATCGACCTTTGGTCAGGTTCCCATGGACGTCCCTTCGGGTTCGATCAAAAACTTCAAGGAGACGTCAGATTACAAACAGTTTGTTCAATTTACGACACCAATTCCAAAACTCCAAAGGCTAACGGTCCGGTGGGTCGATCACCAAGGCCAACTCATCAATTTTCAAAGTTACAACAATAATGCATTTACTCTCAGGTTTCACTGTGAATACCAAAAGGTTCCAGATCCTACACCCCCCTTGCAGGATGTTGAAATCAAACGGATCGTGGAGGCCCTGACTTTTCAGGTTCCCAAGAAACCTGAAGAGCCAAGGAGGAAGATTCCTTGGTGGATTTTGTTTTTAATATTTGTATCGGTCGTCGTGGCCTGGAAGACGTTTAACGGCCAGTCACCGCGTACGCCACAGACGGCTCCTTTACCTCAACCTTCGAGAACTTCTTGATCAGCATGAACACGATGATGGACAGCAGGGTCGTGAACAGGGCCGAGAGCAGGTAGTACTGGCCGCCGTTCTTGCTGACCTGGACAATCTGGCTAATCAGCCAGCGGACCACGTCCATCCAAGCAATGGCGCTTGCAAAGGCGAAGCCGGCAACCACGGCGTTCAGGGACTGGGTCTGGAGCTGGGTAGCAACATCAATCACAACAGAAGACATTTGTTACTATTGAAGTCGAAAATATTCATGATCTCCTGGGTTCCAGCCGATAATATCAGGGGTGGGGTCCTCGGGTTCGAAGTTGTCCTGGAGGGGCGACACGCCCTGTGGGGTGTCGCCCTCGTCCTCGTACTCCTCCTCCTCAAGGATCGTGAAGTACTTGGGGCGGTCGTCTACTTCAAAATCTGAAGTTTCCTCCTCGTCCTCCATCCCTAATTTTGGTCCCGAATCAAAACACACCAGCCTGGCCGCGCGCCCGGACTGTATCTACGGCATTCTTGAGAGCCCACTCGGCTGGAGTTTCGGGTTCCCAAGAGTCCCATGTATCTGCACACTCGTTCATTTTGAGGGCCATGTCGTCCTCGGTACCTTCGTACCGTGTCCATTCAAGTTCGCCTTCTTCGACGGTTTCCCATGAACCCGAGTCTGAGTCTGAATCGTCCGAGTCGGCAGACGCCGACTCGTCCCCCTCCTCGGGAAACAAAGTCCCGAGGTGCTTCCCAGTGACATTTCGGGCCGCATACATGAGACCCATGTGAATATCCTGAGCCAGAACACAGTCTCTGCCGCACGCATCAACGTATTTTGCAGCCAAAATCATCGCCGATTCCATAACTGGACGAAAAATATCCATCGCCGCCGCCTCCATTACGATGTGAAATTTTTAAATAAAATCTGCGCCGACGCATCCTGAACCAAAAGAAAATTGTAGCTTTGGGCAAAGATGGTCACGTACCTGTTCGCCGTACTCGGGTTCATAGAAAGGACCAAATTTTGTTTATCAATTCGTGAAAAGTTGACGTGACCCGTTGGTACGTCACTCTCTGGATCGAGGCTGAATGAGTACATATAAAAGAGGTATGATGGGGTCCTCGTGTGGAACTCGAGCGCCTGAATATTTCTTAGAAAAAGTGGAGTCCCTATTTCGGTCGAAATTCGGTCTGTCGAATTGAAGAACATGACCAGATTATTCAATTGGTCGGTTGTTCCACCAGTCACGTTTGAGTAGTCGTATCCACCGGCCGTGTCATTTTGGATAATAAAATAGAGCTCCTTGACCGGGTTGACAAAATTGAGGGGACACGTGACGGTGTCCGTTCCTTGGAGCGTGAAGAATGAAGCCTTTTGGATTTGTTCGAAAATGTACAACTGGGGGTTCTTTTTGACAAAGTCAATCTCATTGTCCGAAAGGTACGTGTATTCCACATCTAAATTTGCCTTGATCTGTGAATTCATATTTACGGGTGGGTTTGTCGTGAAAAAACTGGAAGGGTGCAAAATCAAACGGATCGTGACATCCTCGTTGAAGGCACACAAAGGCAGGCCCTTTTTGAAAATTGAAAAGGGTAAAGGGATTGTGTAATTTGAAGCGGGAATTGCAGTTCCTTTTCCTATGAGCTCGACCAGGGACCCCTGTTTACTTTCCGGAATTTCAAGATCCCATTTAAGGGCCAAAAATTCACCCCACAGACGCTCGACGATTTCTTCACCAATGTACAGCTCGACCGAGTGAATCATGAGGGTACCGACCGAGTCGCGGATGGTGCTCGAACCGAGGTCGGCCACAGGAAAGTTTATTTTAAGATACATATCCGTGACGAGGTCCCCGATACGTGGAAGGGTCACGGTCGCCTCGGATCCAAAGGAGAGCCAATTTTGATCAAAATTGACTTGGTCAACGCGTTGTGCAAAAGGGGTCCAGCCTTTGTATTGTTCGACAAAGTACGTGACCTGAGGGTCAGAACTCAAAATTACATCCTCCTGGCCCAAAAAGGCTAAACTGGCACGAGCGGCCATCCCTAGTAACTTCAAAGAAAAAACAGGGCGCCGCCAGGCGCCCTCTTTAAAGATACTTACGCCGTAGGCCCACCACCAGGCGCCCTCTTAAAGATACTTACGCCGCCAGCCGCCCTAAGAATTGAACATGAGACCGGCCAATCCATTTTCAAACCGGAGCACGTTGTGATTCACGGCCAAAATTCTCAGTTGCCTCGATAGGGCCGATGTCCCCGTATTCAGTTCGAGGAGAATCTGGCGTATCCTACTCATGTTAATGTAGCCAGAAGGGCGTGCACTTACCGGCTTTTGACAAAAAGAATACATGTAAAAATCTCTTGTCGGGAAATTTGGATAATGTTTGAAAGGCTCGAGGGACCCCGTATATATATGATCGGTTGTGGTTGGCACGAGGGCCTCGTATCCATTGAAGAGCAGACCGAGGGACTCGAATCCGTTACCGGAATAGTCGTATGGCTGAGCATCGTCATTCTGTATCACAAAGAAGAGTTCACGTATAGGGTTCTTGAGATCCAGGATAAATCGACCTGACGTGAAATTTGCAGGTAAATTGAAAGACTCGTATTGACACTGCGTGATAATCTGTTCAACCTTATTCGAGCGGAACCAGCTAATCTCTGGTTCAGACAGATACACATACTCCGTAATGATGGTCGCATCTAAAGTTGGGTTCGTGACTGATGAAATTGCCGTCAAATTTGAAAAGGTCCTGAACGTCATGTGAACCTCCAAATCTTGGCGATCAAGGGAGACGAGCGGAATCGAAAGTTCAGGGTAGCCGAAGAAATAAAAAGGCAAATTGATGTAGTAGGTTCTGGCAGCGGACGCAGTTGTGGTGTCACCCTTTCCTGTGAGAAGCTTGAGGGCAGGCTGATTTTCATACGGGACGTAAAGGTCATTCCAGAGCTCTATGAATTCACCCGTCAGCGACTCGATGAGCTGGCCGCCAATCTTGAGTTCGGCAGTTTGGATCGCCCATGTACCGACTGAATCGTAATACACGTAATTTGCAGGTGTGTTTACATTCGAGGCCAAGGGCATGACGGCCAGGAACGTGTTTGAAAAGAGGTTGGGTGGGCCCGACGATCCGTTGAGATTGACTGAAATTGTGAACGCATTTGACACATTCGAGACGTGAAAAGGAATGGAAAATGTAAACGGAGGGCGTAGACCCAAACTCACTGGGAAGATCTTTTGGAGGCTCGCGCCCTCAGTAACGGTCAAAGAACGCACCTGATCGGCAGTACACATGGCCCCCGTCAAAAGATACGTCCCCGTATTTGAAAACTGGAGGGTGTTTGAACTCGTCACATTTGAAACGGCGAACGCATTTCCATACGTCGTGTAATCCGTCGCGAGTGGCAAGGGACTACTGAATGTAGTTGTGTTTGCAGTCAGCAGCAGTCCGTTATAGGGTAAAACGATACCCGGAACGGCATTTGCTGGTACACCAACCTGATTGAATATGATGTAAGAATTTGAAAGGATAAAGTTGGGTCCTGATCCAGACAGGGATACCCGAACCTGGGGTCTGCCCGGTGGAGAGTTGCTGTTCAGGGCGCGCGTGAACGCGACGCGGATCCAGCGGAATGCGGGGGCGTTCGTGATGCTTAGCGTGTCTGTGGTTCCAGTTAGGGCTGTGTTCGACCGAAGAACTGTCCACCCATCGTTCGACTCGACGCTATTTCCAAAGACGACACACTCACCCGGGGCGGATTTGGGAGATATGGATGTGATGGTTACGGAGGTGAGGCGGATTGGTACCGGTGATACCATCTGGATCCATTCACCTGGATAAATGAAGAGGGATGTGTCGCGTGTAAGATACGTAGGTCCTATATAATAATAAGGGGCCGCAGCTGAATACAGATTGGTTTGGGCCATCCACGTCCCGTCCGGTGTGAAGGCCCTCCACGACTCGAAACTCGACGTTTCGGTACTTGCATTCATAGAAAACTGACCCCAGGTCCCTAAAACGGTCCATGCACCGGTAATACCGGCCCCGGATGGCACCACGTCTGGGAACGTCACAGGGGCTGACCATGTATTTGAAACGGCCACGTTGATCGAGTAGTTTGCGGTCGTGTCGGTTACGTTGTAGGGAATTGAAAATGCAAATGTGGGGTCACGACCCTGGCTCGACATGTCGTATGTGTATACGAGATTCGAACCTTCCCACATGGATACGTTCGATACGTAATTTGAAGAAAGATACAGGGTCCCCGTGAGAATCTGGGGCCCTAGTACATTTACTTTGAATGTATTTGGAGATGCGCTTGCCAATGATGTGAAGGCGCTAAATGTTGGCGTCACATTCGAGTACCAGCTAATTTTGTTATCAATTAGGGGAACTGAAACGCCCGAAGCCCCAGTCGTTGGATTTACAATGAAGAAATCATCCGCCTTGTTGATGGCCACGTATGAATCAGCCGTGAACTTCGTTCCTGTGCTTTGGGCATAAACGTAGACGTTCGCCGCAATCGAGTTGATAATCATAGGAAATACGGCAGGGGATGAAGGATTCGGGGCGACGCGCCATGGGTAAGAAAAAGTGAATGTAGGCCCACCAGGAACAGGGCCGTCTTCAATTGCGTTCGAACCCCATGCTACATTTGAAACGGAACCAGTGTCACACCCGAGGCCGACCCGCATGATGTACAGGCCTCCCTCGTTGAAATGGATCCGGCCACCCGGCGTCACCGAAAAGTTCGCCGTTTGATCCCAGTACGTCCATGGCGTCACACCCGAAACCGTGCCAAAATTAAGGTAACCGTTGGCAGGAACGGCTACATCCTGATTGAGTTCCAAAAAAAGGCCCGAACGAGCGGGTGGGTCTGGCATACCTGTTCCTGGATTCCTGAGCCACCCGACCTGTTCGAGAGTAAAATCGGCTGTGCGTGACCCTGAGATGTTATAAATCAGGTATGTGTTTCCAGAAACGGAGGTGGTCCCGTCGGCGTAGCGTGGATCCAGACCCCAAAAGACACCTTCATTTGTCGAGTTGGTATACGGAAGGACCCATACATTGGAGGCACCCGTGAATATAAATTTGTTCGCCACGGCACTATAAGAAACGTACGGTCCAAAAACCCCTGCAGCACCAGAACCGTTCAGCCACGATGAAAAGTTGAATGTTGAATAATAATCGATACCAGCCGTCACACCTACGATAGGTGATGTGGTATTTCCATTTATGTAAAGGGTCGCTGCATTCGAAAAAGAGGGCTGGATCGGCCAATACCAATTCGTCCCGGTTGTTTGAAGGGCCGGGAGGGTCATCTTGAGTGTGAGACCCCTGACGAGGTCACCTTTTCGAGGGATCCGGCAAATATTGTTTTGGCCATATTGTACCCTTTGATCCAGAAATGGGATATCATACGCCTCCAGGACAAAAGGTGTGTGGCGACGATACACACCCAGAAAGTAAGTAACTTGCGGGCTTCCTGTAAGATATACGTCCTGTTGACCAATTGCGGCCAACTGGATAAATCCAGCTGACATCTCTATTAAGTTCACAGAACTTAATTGCGCCCGATGCGCGCTGCGCCCAGAAGGCTACTCAAAAAGCACCGCCTACCTTAGGATGGCACTTCAGCTCAAGAAATTTGACCCTTCGAGTATGGGCGATGACAAGGTTTGTGTGTTTATTGGAAAGCGTGGAACTGGAAAGTCTACACTCGTAACCGATATCCTTTGGCACAAGCGCCATCTACCAGCCGGTATCGCAATGTCGGGTACGGAAGATGGAAACGGTCACTACAAACAGTTTATTCCAGATCTGTTTGTTTACGGAGACTATAACCGCGAAGCCCTTGAGAAGCTCATCGAGCGTCAAAAGCGCCTCGTAAAGACACTCGGGAAAGAGCGGACCCCGAGCGTCTTTTTGCTCATGGACGACTGTATGTACGACCGATCTTTCATGCGAGACGTGTGCATTCGTCAGCTTTTCATGAATGGCCGTCACTGGAAGATCTTCTTCATGATGACCACACAATATTGTATGGATATGACTCCTATGATTCGCACAAATGTAGATTACGTTTTTGCCCTACGTGATAATGTACGGCAGAATCGTGAAAACCTCTACAAGGCTTTTTTTGGGGTTTTTCCAACCTATGATATGTTTAGTCAGGTTATGGATGCCTGTACCGAAAATTACGAGTGCCTGGTCCTAGATAACACGGCCAAGAGTAACAGAATCACGGATTGCGTCTTTTGGTACAAGGCGCCGATTCGCCGGAACTTCCGGGTCGGCGGTCCGGCATTTTGGCAATATCACCAGAGGCACTATAACGCCCGAGCCGCTTCACAGGCGGGAAGTGGCCCCCAACAAGGGCTCCCGCGCCCACGCGGGTCTCAAACGGTCCTGGTTAAGAAGCGCGGTTGATTTTAGAATCAAAAACCTCTTTCAGTTTCAATGAACTCGTACGACCCTATGACGGCCGACACGATGTCCACGCCGATTGAAGAAGTGGTGCAGGAAATGGCGCCCGAAAAAAAGATTGACGAATCTCAAATGGCAGATTTCTCCACTCCAATTGAGGAGGTTATGGCAGGGCCGAGTGGTATGATCCAGGATGAGGTGATGGGCCCGGCGATGCCAGTCCAGAGCAAGAAGGCGCCCCGGGCGAACAGCGAGAAGAAGAGCTCCAAGAACCCGTTTGGTCTTACTGATGAGCAATTCATGGCGGCAATTGCCGGCGTGGCGGCTGTGATCGCATTTTCAAAGCCCGTCCAGGGTAAGCTTAGTGAGATGGTGCCCAAGTTTACGGTCGAGGGTGGTGATGCCCTATCACTGACGGGTATGGTTGTATCGGCCCTGGTCGCTGCAATCGTATTCTACTTTGCAAAGCAGTTTTTGGCGGAAAAGGCCTGAATCGCGTAGCCCAGGGCCTTTGGAGGTCCCTAGTCCCGGACCGTTTCCCCACAGTACTTGCGCGGCCCTTTGGCTTCATAAAGACCCGCCTCTATGCACATGCTTTTGAGCTTCTTAAAATTTTCCCAAAATTTGTCCGTGTGATCATATTCGGGCACTGACATGTGTGCAACTTCATGGATCAGCACATACATTGCCGAATTTACATCGTCTCCATCCAGACAGATGTAAATTTCGTAACCCTTATTTACGTTTGAACCTATTACACCGTCCTTTTTCCCCTGGAGTCCCGTAATAATTGATGGCTTGAGAACGGGTATCCACAGGGGATCTCCAGTTTTACGGAGAATTTCAAGCATCTGCATATATCTTTGTTTGAGCTCCGTAAGCATGGGTGGTTCATGACTCATCAGGGTCGAAAACAACACAAGGAACCCCCATAGGACCACAACTAGCCACATCATTTACTACTCTTACGGAAGACAAATTTCGAGTACATATCAGACACGAGGCCATTGGGCCTCTCGAGCATGGGTTCCCAAACGAGACATTCGAACCCTAGACGCGCGAGTTTATCACGCAAGATCTGAGCATCAAGAGTCGGCTCTTCGCGGCCACCTTCAGCGTAAAAGGGACCGTCAACTAGGCGGACCAAAAGGCGGCGGCCACCCTGGAGTAAAGCAATTTCGTTTCCCAATTCGTCTTTGAAATGCCCAAACTGATCAACAAGTGACTCCACCCGGGCAAGTTCGGGTACTATACCTATAAGAAGGCCATCAGGCCCAAGGGAAGCGCTGATGGCCCGAGTAGAAAGGTCGAAGATCTCGGGTGTTTCGAAAATGTAGTGTAAAGAAAAATTGTAACACACGATGTCAAACGGGCCTGCAAATGCCGCCTGACGGATGTCACCTGTACCCAGGAACCACACACCAAACTGTGCCGTCAGGGCCCGTTCTTCAGCCTCCTTGAGTGAGGCCTCATCTGGATCGATTGCGGCAACGCGCGCCTGGACCGCTTTCCATTTCCACCAGTCGCCACCCCGTCCACAACCACAATCGAGAACAAAGGTCCTGGGTTTGACCCAATCCACGATGAGTCTCCGCTTACAATCATTGTGAAGTTTGCGGATTTCCATTGCGTTTACCAACTTAAAAAATAAGGTAGTATATGTTTTAAATGGGTTCGCTCGAGCAGGATTACCTGACTGTTCCAGGACAGCTTTTTGCATGCATTTCGTTTGTAGGCCCTGATCAGCCCCAGAAGAATGAGAAGCTCGGTATGAAGATCCGTGGTTGCTTCGCAAGCAAGGATGAGGCGGCGAGCCACGCCAAGCGGCTCCAGAAGGAGGATGCCCTGGTCGATATTTACGTGGTTGACATGTACAAGTGGCTGCTGATCCCCCCTGACCGTGAGCAGATTAACGACGTTCACTACCAGAACGAGAAGCTCGAGGAGATTATGACCAAGTACCGTGAGAGCCAGACGGCCGCAGCGGCCCTGTTTGAGAAGCGTAAGCGCGATATGATGGCCAAGCCCCTGCCGGGTGACACGCCCTACATCGATCCTGCCGATGAGAACAGCAAGTATTATACCAAGCCCGACGTGCCCCCAATTCCTCACCCATCAGACTTCCTGGATGACCTCAAGAAGGAGCATCCAGAGGCGACGATTGAGGAGCTGGTTGCCATGGCTGATATCCGCGTCGCGGCCGAAGTCAAGAAGCGCAAGGAGGCTGAGGAGGCGGCTTCTAAGCTCACGACGGTCACCGAGGAGGAGGCCGAGCCCTGAAAAAAACTAGGTCCGTAATAGTAGGACCATGATATATATATTATTGGCGCTGGCGATTGTGAGTGTACTGGCCTGGCTGGCCTGGGCCCACCTTCCACCGCCACCTGCCCGTATATCTCAGACTGTTGCCGCTTATGACAGCCAGTATGAGCTATTCAGGGACATGGAGCCGGCCGACCAGACCCGTGAAAATTCATGGGTCGGGTTCTTGCAAGAACCTGTATATAAAGGACGTACGGGACCAATAGGTGATTTTACAGGAAACGATTCGAGATCGGGATCTGCATCTCTTTATTTTGTTGATTTGATTCCAGAGCCATCTGGAAAAGAACCAGAGGTCTCACCAACAAAGGGACCTAAATCAAAAGCTCGAGTTATCGATTCTGTGACTGGAACCGAAACAGAACTCGGCCCGGGAACGTATCCGCTCAAATCCACGACGACGGTGATACAGGTGTGGCCTCCGCTCGTCGTAGTGGCTGAGAATGCGGCTGGAATAAAACAAACAACCAAATATCTTTCTGGATCTTCATATAGTAATTTGGTCCTCGACAAAGCATATAATTTTAATAAAATTACACTTTCGCTGCCGTGATTACAACTGGACGCATATTTACAAGAATCGCACCTATAATGATACCCAAAAGGATGAGAGCCATGGGGTTCGCACCCTTGAGGCTCTCGAACGGATCGGCCCGAGTCTGGACCATAGGCTCATCTGGAATGAACCGCTGAGGCGGCTGCTGAGGCCATTCACTTTCGGACGGGGCGCTTCTTGACGGCTGGTCGCCGTTTTTGGTCAGGAACGGCAGGTTTTCCATCACTGTCCTCTTCGTCACTCTCGCTTTTATCTGGTACAACAAATCCGTCTAAATTTCCATCTTCATCTGCGTCATCATCGGGATCCTCTTCATCCTCGTCATACGAAACCTCGGATGAGATATCAGAAGACTCATCTGTATCATAATCTTCCGGTGCGTAATCATCCTCGACCTGCTCCACCGGCTCGTAACGCACTGGAGGCTTGGAAATGCGACCGGACCGAGTAGTCCGGGTAGGCTCACTGATCTGCACGTCTACGGGGGAAGGGTTCGCGTCTGACATCTTCTGTGTAGTCTTTGAGCGTCTCGTTTAAGTACTTGGGGAAGAAGTACAGACCCCGACTGATTGCATTTTGATTCAAAATAAATTCACCTTCATATCCAAGATCCGCTGCGATTTTCGCAAGTTCTTCTTGAAATTCGCTTGTATCGGACTGTGTGATACCTAGACCCATGGTTCGGATATTCTCGAGGGCCCGGTAAAGAGCTTGTGCCGACTCGTCTATGCGACTCGTGTCAATATAAAATTCAAATGTCTTCATATTGATCAAAAAATCTTTCCAGGCTTCTGGGTCCAATCCTGAATATGGATGGACCATCTTTTCATACTTGAGAAAGCGTTTACCTTGAACCCCCGGGAAAAACATCCATAAGAAAACTATGAGAAGGACTGCCCACAATAGCAACATCATTCAGCTTCTCTACTATTGATGGAGGAAGTTTATGTTTTGTGCCCTGAAACTCACTGCAGTCTTCATCAAAGCACCTTTGTGAAACAAACCCTGAATGTATCGAGAACCACACGTGATTCGACTTGTGCTCAGTCTTGATGCGTTCACAGTACCGTGAATCCGTCTGTGCGTACCATCCATCATGCTCGTGTCGCTGGACCTTTTTGAGATGGGCCCGTCGCTGACCTGGAACGTACCGTTGGATCCACGATTCAAGTTCTTCACAATCTACAAAATTTTCAGCCTCTCGAGGTTCCTCATCTGTACGAACTGAAAAGAGATCCAGAAGTTCAGCCGATGGTTCGCGATTAAATTCCTTTTCACAATTGAGGTCTCTCCATGGAAAGTACGGGTCACCAGTTGGTTTTTTATGGGACCAGAGCATGCGAAGACCAGAACCACCGTAAACCGATCCGTCAATCACCTTGTCCCACTGAAAATCACATGCGCTAGAAAGTTCCATGATGATTTTTGTTCTCAAATTGAGAGCCTGGGTCCGTGATACGATGAGATCCGGCCAGTGAATATGGACCCCCGACTTGATGAGACCTTCAGCCACGGGCCGCGGCCTGGCACGGGCAATGAGACACCGTGATTGTGTATTAAGTGAATCATGAATTATAGAACAAAATTTGAGAAGGTCAGCATCAGACAGTTTTTCATGGGCCTTGTAGTCGAGGTCCACGAAAAATTTAAAATGTTCGGTCTTCTGTTCAACCACATACAATTTCGTTCCCGAATTTATGAGGTCCACACAAGCCTGGTAAAATTCTTTGGTTTCATCACGGGGAACTGAAAGGATCCCTCCATCCATGAGAACATGGGTCGCGACCCCACCAGGTACACGCCATCTGTCCATCTTACCTAGTCCTCGTCTGAGCTCTCTAAGGTTAAAAATGCCCAAAATGGCTTGATTTTCGTCTTTTTCTGTTTAGCCGGCTGGGGAGGCGGAGGAGGAGCCTGGGCCTCTAGTTCATTTTCGATCTTCTCAATTTCGTAGCACAATTTACGGAGAGTCATTTCTTGGGCGAGTTTCTGAGGATCCTCGCCTTGGCCACGGAGGCTGGCGAGAATCGTCGCAAACTCGAGTTTAGACCGAGTCATCTATAGTAAGGGCGAAGCACTTATTTGTGCGGAGCTGGGCGCGGGGATCACGAGACGAAGGGACCCTACGGGTCCACCCCCGACTCGGTCTCTAGACCCTTAAATTAAATGGAACTTTCGATCCACCAAGAGCCTGCTGAAATTCAGGATTTCCAAGGACGTGCTGTCGAATCATCGGCCAAAGGTCCCGGCGGGCCGTGATCGCGTCGAGGGGTTCGAACCGGCACTCATCATTTTCATCATAATTTTTGCGAAAAGGAACTTGGGCCCCTTCCATCTTCTCCTTTTCTTCATTGAATCTCCTGACTATATGTTTGTGTTCAATAGCCGTCATTGGCAAATCAAACACATACACGTGGTACACATTCATGACGTCAACGCCATCCTCGATGTCTCTTGGTTCGGGTGTATTTGTGATAAATTTGAAATAGGCGTAAGACCCCCTTTTCAAATTGATCATACCTCGTGTTTCTTCTTCGAGTTCACGAACCGCGCAACGGAGCGGGTTGTAGACCTCGCGTCGGCGACACCCGCCGGTGACAAACGTCCATTCTTTGTATCGTCTATCATGGACGATCAAAAAATGAGGTACGTCATTCACTGTGCTCATCGGTATCGCTATTGCTTTGTGCCTTTCGCGGGGCCCCCGGGTCGCCATGAAGACGGCCCTCTATTATTTCTGGACCAAAATATTTTCCGATATTTCCCGTACGTGGGTTGTATGTGATCAAAAACACGAGGCCCAAAAGAAGGATCCAGTGCCACAATTGCATTTCTAATTTCTATAAGGAAAAGATGTTTACGAGCTGTACAGCAGGCCACCGAGGCCATTCTGGATCCGGAGAACGTTGTAGTTCACGGCGTACAGGTACGGGTTGGAGATGCTCGTGGTGGCCAGACCACGGACACCGTTCGCCAGACCCGAAGGCGTGACGAGACGGAAGGTGTCGAGGCGGGAGAAGTTGAGCGTACCGGTCGGCTGGAGCTTGGACGTGTCCAGGCAATAGTTGATGATCGCCACATTCGCCACCTGGCCGTTGTGTACATAGCCGAAGGGCGTGTGGTAGTACTGTGGTGCGTCAACCCATGATGGCAAGTGGCGGAACTCGCCCACATCGATACCGTTGATCTGGGTCTTGAGTTGGTAGTTGACCGCAGCGGCCGAGTTGGCACCGTTGGCGTAGATGGTCGGGTAGTGAACCGACGGGAATGCCAGGAACTTGATGGGGTGGGCCAGAGCCAACTCCTGGACAGGGTTGGTCAGGATTGCCACACGGTTAACCTGGGTAATCAGGAGATCCTGAGAGTTCTTGGCGAAGTAGCTGCGCTCCGCATCATCCAGGAACACAAAGTTGGTCCAGCACAGGAACTGCAGATCCGAGTACTTGGTAGCGCTCGTAGCCGTACCGTTGAAGAAGGAGATATCAGTACCAGCCAGGACAGCCGTAGGGGCAGCCTGTGCCGGGAAGGTTACGGTGACAGTCTGACCAGATACGGCGGATACGTAGGCCGGACCAGTTACTGGTAGACCAGCCACGTAATTGCCAATCTGTGGGCCACTGCTAGAGCTCGTCGGGCTCGAGAAGCTGGAGAACAGCAGAGATGCGCTCGTGGCACCCGCAGCGATCGACACCTGGAGAGGCACGACACCGGTCGTGACTGGTGCGTACACATTGACCACTGCGTTGGCCGGCACAACCGTGGCGGTGGCGTTCGAGCTCGTGAACAGATTAGCCTGTCCAGCCGTGTTCGCGAAGCTCACGATCACGTTAGATCCAACCAGAGACGCCGAGTTCGAAGCGACCGTCTGCACCACAGCCAAAGACGTCTGGACATTAGATCCAGGTGCTACGATCAGCGAGCCTGGGAACAGGGGACCCGTCACCGAGCTGAACGTCAGGTTGGCCGAGAGGTTCGAGCCGGCCGTGGCGCCCACCTGGAGTGACAGAGCGACATTTGCCGTTGCCTGTGGGATCGAAGACAGTATTGGGCTCGTCGTCGCACCAAAGTTCACCGTGTTGCTAAGATTCGAGCTCCACGTGATGCGGATCTCAACATCATGGAATTGCAGGGCAACCAGAGGCAGAGACACCGACCAGTCTTTGCAGAAGAAGAATTTGAAGGGGTAAAAGACATTCTTCTGGTTCGTGGGGGTTGCCTGGGACACCGCCTGGTTGTTCAGGTAGCGCTGAGAGAACGTCTGGGCACCAGTCAGGGGCTCGATATCCGTAGAGTACTCGAAGTCCTGGGTGTCAATCACCTGGCCACCGATCAGCAGCTCAACCTTGTCAATAATCTGGGACCAGTCCAGGTTGCTGATGGTCGAGCCGTTGTCATCACGGGCTGCAAGGTACATGTAGTTCACAAGGTCACCCTTCTTTTCGAGGCGAATCGTCGAGATGCCACCAGGAGTCGGCTGACCCTGGATGATTTGGCGCTCCACAGAGTGAGCATAGTGGGTATACCGGCGATAGTTGGAACGGAAAAACGAAACTTCGGGCTTACCGGTCAGCCACGCGTCCTGAGCTCCAGTCGCGACCAGTTGAACGATACCACCGCTCATTTTACAATTGAGCTAGATTATTTTAGACGACAGTCAGCGGCGGTTGGGCAATTGGGTTTTTCTCAAGCTGTTGGATGGCAATGTCCATAGAGTCCGTTGTAGACAATGGGTTTACACGAGACTTTTTCTCATTGAAGCGATCAAATTCTGGCTTTTGATACTGCTGGAAGCGACCTCCATCAGCGGGGGCTACTGGAAATGGTACAGTCTCGGCACGGAGCGTAGAGGCAGCACCACCCTGGTTCACCGGGTCCTGGCGAACATTCATGCATCCAGCATTACCTGGACGATCTTCCTTTGAACGATTTTCACTCACCCGTGTAAGCGACTTGTCTGTGTAAGAGATTGCACCACCCTCGGCGTATGGCTGATACACCTTGTACTGAGCCGGACCGTTTTCGAGGCCGTCGTCGCGCTTGCCCGTCTCATGACGAATAGTCGAGCGCCGCGTCTTGAGAAAGTCTGGACGACCCTCAGGACCAGACAGCGCCCCACCCTGACCCTGCCCGCGATTCTGGATAGGTGCGCGGTGCCACGTCTTGGTGTCTTTGGCCTGATGAGAAATGGCGCCAATCGTCGTGCCACCATTCTTGACGACGGGGTTGGCCGGGCCAGTTCGGCCTTCGAGTGTCGTGAGGCGCTCTTCGTTAATGTTGTTCGGCAATGCGCGGAAATAGTCGTGGAATCCACCGGCCGCTGGAACATCTGGATCCACACCCAGACCCGGGCCAACGTTCATGCGTTCGATCGGCTGGAGGTTATTCATTTTGTTCGTCACATTTTGGCGGTTATACAGGTCGTAGACGGGCTGACCATATGGAAAGCGTCCGGCATCTGGAGCACGATCCTGAAGCGACGGAATCTCGTTCTTGGGCTGGAGGCGCCAGTCACCAACACGGCGACCCAAATCAGGAGTCATGATTTTCAAATCAAAATAGTCCTTGGAGTGATCCCGGGCATTTGCCATGAGATCAACATCCCGACGAGTAATTGGTTTTGTGGTCGCGGGTGGGGTCTGGGTGACTTCAGGTTCTTCCTTCTGATCACTCAGACGTTTTCCAGCAAACACAAGACCCACGACTGCAGCAAGGGCCAAAGGGTCCATATTACTATTTACTTGGCAAAATATCTCTGAACGAAACGAGTGTTTTGGTCTTCTACATACGTGCTCATGGGATTCCAGTTCATCACACGCTGGGGGATTTTCACGTAGCTATTTGGGAAATCATATGGAACCTCGGTTGGATTCTTTTTCCACGCCGTCGTCGTGCGCTCGCGCAAGAGGCTCTCAACGTCCGTCTTGTCGGCGAGGACCACCGTTGCAGGGCCCATCATCACTCCGTCCTGAAGGACAAGAGAACTCGTATCCAGTGGTGCAACCATTATTACTGTAGACTTGGAAAAAAACTATAGTTCTAAAGTAAATAAATGCCATCTGCACCACCCAGACTTGCTCAAGAACCACGCCGCCGGCGCTCGACCGGTGAGGTTTCTCGCCGTGAACGAAATACACGAGGCTCTGCACCGGCTCGACTCGGCTCTGCCGGTCGAGGACCTCGTAGGGCCATTTCTGCGTCCCCAGGAGCACGCCGTTGGTCTGGACCTTTTCGCGCTACAGCGCCTGGGCGAAAGGTTCGTCCAACAACGCGCCGTACCGTCAAAGCAGGCCTCCTCGGTCTTCTGGCCCTTACAGGAGGAGCTGGAGGGCCATATGTCGGTGCACCCGGAAAATCCCTTGCCGTGTGGCCTCTGGGTTCTTCCGGACCCGTCATGAAACCCTCGACGATGACCTACAAGTACGGCCCCTTACCACCGGCTCTGGCAGTTGAGGTTCTTCCCAGAGCGAAACGGACCCGTCTGTCCCGTAAACTCTTTCCCGGGAGCTATGCACTTTCGGGAATGTATGAACCTGAAATGCTGAAAGGTCCACGTGTGTCCCGTAAACTCATGGCCGGGCGCGCAGAGGCATTTCCTTTGCCGACAATCACATCTGGAGATGTCCGTTACCTTGAAAACAAAGGATTCATTTTTCCAAAAAAAGTTCATAACCAGGCCCAATTAGGTCACGCCATCATAGGAGACGCCGCCATACCAGAGTGGGCGCGGGCCCCAGAGTATCGCCGGACCGTCGCGGCCATGCTAAGTACGCGGAGCCCTGCCCGTAATAAATATTCGATTCAAAAACAGCTTGCGCTTCCGGCGCCTGTACAGAGGAAACTCAAGGCTCTTGAGAATCGTGCAAAGGCGGCGGCAGTGAGAAGTACGGTCCAAGTTGTGACCGCACCCTGGAAAGTTGCAGCCGGCGCCCGTCGGGCAACTGGCTATATTTTTGGTTTGCCCGGACGGGGACTTGAAAAGGTTCGGCAGACGATAAAGGCGGCTCGTGAGGTGCATAATGCAGCCCGGCGACGGACTACACGCCCAGTCGCTTAACGCCCGTTCCCTGCACGCATTTGAGGGCGCTCAGGAATATACGAGTATGGACGATCCGGATCGCATGCAGCACCACCCTGGTCCTTGCAGATTGGAGCAAAGGGCCGGCCGTATGCCGCCTGTGCGAACGCCGCCTGATCATTTGGGATGGTGGTCGAGGCAGTTGTGTAAAAATTACGCTCGGCATCACGCTTGCGTTCAAATGGATGAATCAAACTCCATTGAGTCTCCACCTCCTGACGCACGCTCGGGTACCACGCGGCACTCGGGCGGTCAGGATAATCTGTATAATCCGACAAAAGTACATTTCCCATTGGGTTATTAAAAGAAGGCATGTAGACCTCTTCACGGAACGGTCCGGGGGCGCGTCCATCACCGATGGTCGGCCGGACCTTCCCATCCTTGACGAGGTTCGCACCCCAAAGATAATATAATATCGCGAGAACCAGTACCGCCAGTGCAAAGACGCGTGGGTCTCTGTTTATAACATATACGAGAACTGACGCGTACAGTACAAACCGCGTCGTCGCGGCAACGCGCTCCCGGCTGGATTGACGGGCCGTCGGCCAAAACTCGAGAAGCTTGTCGTTCCTGAAAATCTCACGCGGGTCCATTCTGTAATATGAAGAGAAATTACTTTTTGGATTTCTTGGACTTTGGTCGGCGCTGAGGTTGAGCCGCCCCCATGAGACCAGCGAGGGCACCCGGGCCACCACCCATCTGGGACAGAAGGTTATTCATACCAGCCATGAGGGCCCGTTCATCGAGCTGATTCGTACCTTGGGAACGCATGTTCTGTGCACAATTTTCAGCGGCCGCCTCAATCATGCGAAGGGTATCCGGGGGAAACATACTCATCGTGTTTCCCAGAATGTACAGTGTCTGGAGATATTGCCAGATAGCCTCCTTCGTCTTGGGCGTCGCTTCATCAGACTTCCAGATTGCTCCAAGGTTCAATTTCTTTACAAAATCATTCTGGTCCCCAAAAAAGTCATCTGACTTTGTCATCATCAGTGACGCGTGTGGACCGATGCTCTTCATAAAATCGTCGAAGGCCCCCTGATCCTTTGGTCCATCCAGAGCCGCCTTCACAGCCGCTTCCTCGGGGAACGTTGCGTGGAGTTCACCGAGGAACTGACTCATCATCTCATGAAAAGCCTTGAGCGTGGTCATTAATTTACATTAGTTTTTAATCCTTTAAAAGGGTTCTTTGGACAAGGGCTCGTGACTCGCTTGCCCTGAACTCACGATAAAGTATACGAGGATACCAGTGAGGAATCCAGGTTTGATAAATTCGGAGTTCTTGAGTGGACCCTCATTGTTCATTTTGGCCCGAAAATAGACATAGGCCATTACAACGGCCGCAGCGATCATTGCGGCGCTTGCTGGATCCCGGAGGTAATGGTCCATTATTACTATACAAACTCATTTATTTCGTAGAGCCTACGCGCCGAGTTTTTCGATGCGCTGAGGACCGATGATTGGCACCGATTTAGACTCGGCTGCGTCATCAAAGAGGTTCTGTTCCATTTTTTCGACGTTTTCAGGGGCTGGGGTGCTTCCTGGAACATCTGGAGGCGTGGCCGAGTTGTTCACCGTGACAGTCGTGTCTACACCACCGGGTGTTTTTCCAAATTCCATATTTGGTGTGTCCTCATTCGTTGGCAGAGGGTCCTCGTTCATCACATCAGGTACATCATCGTCGCCTTCTGGATCCTCATCCTCGTGGTCCAGATCGAGGTCCTGACCAGGCGCGGGCATGGGCAGATACGTATTAAGAATTTCGGCCGTTGGGACGAGGTCCTCAATGACCAAGGTGATGTGCTTTGTGAAGCGTTTCGTAAGCTCCTCTGTACGCTCCTCCTCTGTGTGAGGCTCGGTGATAATAAAGGGGCGTTCGTACAGGTCCTTGGCACAGGCTTCGTAGCACCGCTGGACAAACACGTCATTTGCAGGGAGCTTGATACATATCTTCTTCGACTTTTTGTCGGTCCGGATAGAACTCAGGATCTTGACGTGAATCACAAAGACGGCCGCAAGCAAATTGGGGAACAGAGGCTGGTTCTTGATGATCGCCTCTGTATTTTTGAGGGAAATTGAAGAGTTCCATGTCTTGATGCCCCGCAAGAGCTCCTGAAAGACCAGGCCTACGTTCTTTGACTTTTTGTCTGCAACCTCCTTCTTCGCCTCGAGCCAAATTTCCCAGAAAGCTTCAATCATCACAGGAATCATAGCATCACAGAGCTTTTTGGTGAAACGGCGCTCGGACTCGTTGAGAAGGTCCATGCTTTGGTAAATGCGCAGCATTTATTTGCGCGAAGCTTACGCGTAATTTTAGTTAACATACACGCCCTCACACGCCACCTTCCAATAGTCCCTTTCATGTTCGAGCTGACTGATCCGCTGAAGTAGGGCCGCCTCGACAGCCTCCTTGTGGATGATGCGCGCCTTGAGACGCTCAATTTCATTTTCAAATTCCTTGGACCGAGCCCGATCGTGTTTGAGGTTCTGGGTCGCCTCCCATGCGGCGTGCATCTTTGAACGCTTGTGTATATGCAGGGACGCTTGATTTTTGTATAAAAATCCAGGGCGACATGGACACTCGAGTTTGAGAACGAGTTCCATTTATCAGTTCTTTTTTTGAATCCTTATCTGTTGAGCAGTCTTTTGAAGGTTAACGAGCCCTGGTAAAAGATCAATAGGGCCCTCTACAATCTCAGGGTCCTTGACGGGTCGAGGCTGATCCCATCGAACCCTGAAACTCAGAGGGCCGACAAGATCCGCTTTGTACCCTAGGAGCTGGTGTTGGCGGATGAGATACTTGAGGGCCTGTGCCAAGTCGTATTTTGGAAATCCAATCACAAATGGCGGGACGGACAGTATAGCTTCGCGGTGCCCAAGTTCATAGGAGGCTTTAATTTTCCTAGAAAATTGGTCAAGGATCGCACGGTACGTCTCCTTTTTGACATCCCGTCGGGTCTTTTCCATTGCAGCCATCTCTTTGGCGGTCAGGACCCCCATCTACTTTCAAAATCTATTTTTCTAATGACGATATGACTCGAGGGACGGGACCTCGATCTTCTGGCTCAGGGCCTGCTTGAGTTGTTCATCCAGGCTATTCTGGATGGTTTCCCATGATTCGTAACGGTCGGGCTTGTATGCATTGGAATATTCAGCCCGTGCAGTCCCGGTAAGTGCGAGCAAATCAACCGTACCGTTTGGGTTTATCCGGGCCTGAACATCATACTGGGTACCGTAAAAGTGTTTCGTGTTCATAAACATGAAACGAGCATTGTAAACCTCATCGCCCTGATGATTAATGAAAAGCGTCTCGAGGGGTTGGATATCAGGGGACAGAGTTCGGATCTTTTCAATAATGACTTGGGTCACGTCAGGAGAAACGCGTTCACCGGTGGTACCAGCCATTTCAGCGTCATAGGTTTCACGTTGACGGCCGTTCCAGAGGAGAAAGACCGCAGTGGCGAGCAGGACGATCGTCACAATGTCCTTCATTATTAAAAGGTTGCGAAATTATTCGGTCGAAAAAATAGTCGAGAATTTCAATGGCCTTGCTGGTCTACTCGGACAAGTGTAAATGGTCGGCTGAGACAATACAGTTTATCAAGTCTCAGCCCCATCTCCTTGAGATTGTTCGGTTTCACAATATTAACACAAATGGTGTCCCGTCTAAAAAAATAACGCGGGTACCGACCCTCGTGACGAATGAAGGTAAGATGCTCGTGGGTGCAGAAGTGAAAAACTGGCTCGAGTCCATGATTCCATCCGACTTCGAGTCCTGGGACTGTTCTGGTAATTTGTGTTCGAATCTGGACGGTTCTGAAAATGCAGGACTCTTTGGTCTCGATCAATATGGAGAGACCCTCGCTCCCCGTATGACCTCTGAATTAGAGGAGAAAATTGCCGCAAATGTCATGGAAGCGATGCAAAAGGCCAGAACTTAGAGAATAAAACACAGAAATTGATAATGTACCTCAGGACGATCCAAGCGGCCGCACTCAAGTCGGTTTTTGAGGTCCTCAAAGATATCATTAATGATGTCAATGTATACTTTGATGATAAAGGCGTCCATGTTTTGACGCTCGATACGGCTCGGGTCACACTGGTTCACATGACACTCGGTGCCGAGAATTTTGAAGAATACGAATGTCAAACACCAATCGCCGCTGGACTCAATATGGCAAATATGTACAAGCTTCTCAAGTCCATCTCGAGTACCGATGCTATGAGTCTACGTGTCATGAATCGAGACTATATGGAAATTTCAATTGAAAATTTAGCCAAAAAGTCATCGACAAATTTCAAACTGAAATTACTGGACATTAACGAGGACCTTCTCGAGCTGCCTGATATCAAGATGAACGTCGTGACGACCATGCCCGCGGTCGACTTTCAGCGGCTCGCTCGAGACATGGGTAATTTGTCCAATGAAATGTCTATTATCCGTGAGGGACCATACCTGATCCTAAGTTGTCAGGGCGACTTTGCAGACCAGACGACCAAGATTGAGTTTCCAGATTCGGTTACCCGGACTGGTTCAGTTTTTAGTCTAAAATACATTAATCTATTCACCAAAGCAACGAATATGTGCGCAAGTGTTCAGCTCATGCAAGACTCTGTAAACGAGAACATGCCAATTATATTCCGTTATACAATTGCTAATTTGGGTGATCTTCGATTCTATTTAGCCCCTAAATTAGAAGCTTAAAAATAATTTAGTTTAAATAAGGATGGAGGCCCGGTACAAAGAGAGGGTCGAATCATGTAAGTCGGAACAAGAACTCGTCGATTACCTTTTGGCGTGTGCCCCTATTATTAAAGAATATGGGGTCCGTCCAACTGAACACGTCCAAACTCAAAATGTACTAGGATTCGAGATGAATATGAGAAAAGGTGTGCAAAGACAGGATTTATACAAGAAGTATCTAGCCGAAGTTGAAAACGTTCACGAAATCCCATCAGGGCGGGACCCGCACATGACCCCCTGCCGGTCATGCAACAAACTTTGGACCAAAATTTTTGATGAAGTAACCTCCGAAGAAATATGCTCCGAGTGTGGAACGGCCGATTTTATACTGGGGGATGAGGTGGGATTCAAAGAGGAACAGGAAATGGAGAAACACGTCGTGTATTCGTACAAGCGTGAGAATCATTTTAACGAGTGGATCAGTCAGTTTCAGGCAAAGGAGTCTACGAGCGTCCCCGATGATGTGCTCAACCAACTCAGGGCTGAATTTAAAAAACAAAAGATTAAGGATCTTACCGAGATTACCCATGAAAAGGTCAAAGCCCTTTTGAAAAAACTCGACAAATCAAAGTACTATGAGCACGTGCCATATATAGCAACTATACTCAGTGGAATCACTCCTCCAACGATGCCTCAAGCACTCGAAGACAAGCTCCGTCTCATGTTCCACAAGATTCAAGCACCGTTCGAGAAGGTCAAACCTCCAAATAGAAAAAACTTTTTAAGTTATTCTTTTACCCTATATAAACTATGTGAATTACTCGGGGAAGATGACTATTTACCCTGTTTCCCACTTCTAAAGTCCAAAGAGAAGCTTTATATCCAAGACCGTATATGGGAAGGGATCTGCAAAGAACTTCAATGGGAACATATACGTACGGTCTAGCGGTCAAATGGTGCAGTGACCACCTCTGGCTCGGCCTCAACCTTCTCATACTCGAGGGCCCCTGATTTGTCTGGAAAATTGATGAGGACCCCGGACTTGAGACCCGTCAGTTTCATATAATTGCGAATTTGATTCCTAAATTCATCCTTGAGCTTTGATGTCGACTTGAGCTCCAAGATGAACTGACCCGAAACGATCAGGTCCGCCCGGAGGTTCCCGACGTTGAGTCCTCTGAAAAACACCGGCAAAATGCGCTCGGACTCGTATGAGAGACCGGCTTCACGCAGAGCAATTTCGAACGCGTTATGGTATACACGCTCGGAATAGCCCGGACCGAGGGTCGCCCATATATCATGGGCAATCTCAATACAGGTGTTCATATGTTATTTTGTTTTTAAATTCTTTACTTGAGGCGGGCCAGGAGTTCGGCATTTGTAGGCATGGGACGACCGGCTCCCATACGAAGAGTACGACTCGCTCCGCGCGAACGACTTGGCGCCGGGCCAGCCATGAGGGCCGGACGTGCAACGGCTGCGAGCGTGGGGTTTTGGCCCCGCTCGAAAGCAGCCACGAGTCGTTCGACCGTGCGTGCCTGTGTCTGAAGTGTCAGCCGGGCCAAATTCTGGTTTGTCCGGCGGACTTTGTAGTGCATATATTCACGGACCATATACGCGATCAGGGCCAAAGTCAACAGAAACTTGCCGTAGTTCTCTTGCCAAACTGAGAAAAGGGCTGTGGCGGTCGCGGCAGTTCCGGAACCAGTGAAATACGCGACCCATGCAACATTGGCTTGTTGAGCGACCTTGCCTGCGGTACTCGCGGCACGGGACTTTGCGGCCGGCTTGAGTTCGGTCGCGGTGCCGTACGCTCCCCAGTTAATGGCATCGGCGGGTTGTGAAGCGACTATAAGCAAAAGAGCAAAGAGATACAGACCCATTTTGCCTTTGCGATACAGACTGTTGAACGTCACGTGCCGGACGGCCGAACGCGCCTGAGCCGGCGTCATGTCCAGTATCGATTCTTTGTTTAGTGAGATTGCGGCCGGAGCCGACCGGCGCCTGGATACACGACTCTTGCTCCGATTTGCGGTTGGAGCAGATCTTACGCGAGAGGGCATTTCTCTTTACTTAGTCTTGAGATATTTCTTACTTATCCACCGAGCATCCGCCTTGTAGATTCTGGACGCACGGGGCAGGGTCCGCTTGGTCAGGGTGCTGATGGCGACCAGACGGCGTAAGACCGAAAGGGGTTTTTCACCCTTGCTTATACCCTTGCTAAGAGCCTTGTGACGGTTCGTCATGGCCTCAACTGGGTGGTATCCGTACATGGTCAGCATACCCGCCTTCAGCTTGCCAATCACTTTGGGTCCTTTGCCGATCGCACCGACATCCTTGGTTGGTACTGGGCGGACACGAGACGTGCCTGCTTTGCGCACATACGTGTAGGACGTCCCGTCTTTGCGCTTGACGCGAATCACCTTGCGTGTGCGATGCTGTATGTATCCTGAACGGATAATAGAACGCATTTTGTAATCTAAAAAGAAAATTAACTCGATAGACCCTTGACGAACATCTTGAGTTTGGTCTCTTGATCCATATTAAAATTGAAAACGTCCATATCCCCGACGTCCACAATTTGAATTGGAAAATCATATGAGACGCGATTTCGCATTTGAGATACGACCAGGGTAGTGACGTAACTTTTGAGGTCCCGTATATCGATGCGAAAATCCCAGTCAAACGCCAGAGCCAGTACCAAATCCGCTGGTCGACCTAGGAACGGTCCACATGGAATCGACTCGGCCATGGCGCCATCTATGTAATGCCATCCATCATTGAATTTTGAAGACGAAATGATCATTGGTAGGGCGACTGAAGCACACACGGCGTCTATGACGTTCATGGTGGGGCTCGTGTCGACTGAAAAATAGACGGTCCGGGCCGTGTTCAGGCAATACGAAGCTACATGAATCTTGACGGGGAACCATTCATAGAGTTCCTGGAATGTAACTGAATTCTTTCCCAAAAAGTATTCGACTGTAGTCTCGAACACCTTTTTAATTCTACGACGGGACACGAGACCCCATTCTTTGATAAAGTCTTTAACACTCGGTTTCATGAGCTGTTTTATTGGTACAGTCAACGTATAATCCAAGACCTTTGTGGTGTCCCCTTTTGACAGGGCAAACACAAACGCCAAAAGGGCACCAGCTGATGCACCCGAGATTTCTTCGAGTTCATCGAGACGGCCCGCTTGTTTTAATTTTGCAAGGGCGCCCAAAAAGGCAAAGTAGCCCATGGCTCCTGGACCTATGGCCAGGTACCGGACCATTCTACATTTTCAGGAAGAATTTAGTAATACTGAGGGAACGTGGAGCGCAGGGTGGCGAAAACCAGTGCGAACACCAGGGTGTGGGCACCAACAGCCATCGGGGACGTCTCACCCGACATCAGGATACCCTTGGCGCCTGGGGGCAGGGTCAGCAGCACACCTGGCGTCAGCAGCACGAACAGCAGAGCGGGCATGAACAGATCGGCCGTCGTCAGGCTCAGGCCCAGCACGTACGTGGCGATCGCCCAGTACAGGACGGACAGCACGACCGCATGGGTCAGGGCCTGGACGAGCAGGCCGGCCCCCTTGGGCAGAGCCAGAAGCAGGCCTGGGCTGAGAATCGCGAACAGGAGCGCTGGGGTGAGAACCTTCGGGCCGGTCACGTCAATCATTTACAAATAGTCAACATAATTTTCAATCCACGCATAAAAGTTTTCGGAGCGGACGCGTTCGGCTATGAGAGGTACGCTAGAAACCTCTGTCCAGAGCCGCTCCTGGACCGTTCCTGGGGTTTGGTTCGTGTACCACTTGGAAGGCGCCAACACAAGATCACAAAAGTCTGGGAACTGAGCCTTGCATTGGATATAGTTCTCATCAAAATACTGACGAAGATACATCCAACCATCTAGAATCTCCTGTGAGTACATGTCGAGCCAATCTGCTGGATCGAGCTCATTATCAAACTCATCGGGGTCGTCCGAGTCGTACACGTAATGGTCACCCTGATACGCATCACGCGAGTACTCATCGTTGAGACCCATTGTTTTGACTTGATAATACAGAGTTACATATCCTTAAGCCCCGTCACAGTCACGCCGGCCGTTTCCTTCATGGGTGCCGCGTCCATAATTGCGTTAAACGCACCCTCTGCCTGGGCCTCATCACCGCCAAAGAATGTCAAAAGACCCCTGCGGATAACATCCTTGGTGATTGGGGACTTGGTCTTTTTCTTTTTAAAATTAACCTTGACCTTGTCCTGAACCTTGACTGTATCAATTTCGTTTCGCGCCATATGAGAAGTTACAAACTGGCGAAGCTCTTTCTCGCGCTTATTCAGCACCTGAAGATCTTTGCGAGCTGCAGCAAGTTGGGCCTTGAGACCGACCCATTCAGTCATGACCGTCTTGAAGTCAGCCATTTAGTAATAAATTAGGTGTTATTTATGTAAAGCGGGCGCGCGGGGAGTGGGACGACTCACTGGTACTCTGGGCTAATCTCGAACTTGGGACGCATGGTGTCAGGGGGGATCGTGCTGAGGTTAAAGATGGACACGGGCGTGCGGGGGTTGACGGGCTCCGAGCGGAACTGCAAGTTCGCGTTACGCAGAACGCCACCCAGGGTCTCTGGGTAACCAATCTGGCTGCGTGGGTCCATGTAGTTTTGGCCACTCAGAATCTGCTCGGGGCTGAACTGACCGAAATCTTCGGTCTGGACAACCTCACGAGGAATGAGGCCAGCGGAGGAAACGTCTGCCGGCTGACCATTACCCTGATCAACACCCGCTGGACGGGCATTACCATAGTTCACTTGCGATCCCAGAGAGTTCTGCGTATTCATACCGACTACACCCGTCTGCTGGGTAAACTTGCTCTTCTGTGGGGCGACCAGAAGAAGGAGGACGATGGCCGCCAAAACCAAGATTGCCAGTCCCTTGCGATCCATTTATTATTAGTGACCAATAAATTTTTAGAGCCTTAGTCCAGATAATCGGCTGGATCCTCGTCGGCCTCGACCTCGTCAGTGAAAAGATATTCCTTGGGGACCTGCGCGCGCTGAGAGTCCCGACGACGGACCTGAACGACCCGCCAGATCGGGCCGAACGACTTCTTCAGGAACCACAGGCCCGAGAGCTCGAGAAGCACGTCACACTTTGTACCCGGCTTGATCTCGCTCAGCTCAAGGGCATTCTTCTGGCTATCAAACGCGGTTGTGACCACTTCCCCCTTCACAGTCATGAGTGAAGCACCCAGGATGCCGTCAGTGACGCTCTCCTGGAAAGCGTTCTGGATCGTCTCGTCGCTAAGCTCCTTGCCGAACCACTCAACCTTCGACTCCTTTGCACGAGCCAGGAGTTCCTCATCAATCTTCTGGAAAAGATTCTGCGAATCACCTACTGCAAAATTGACCGCCTTGGTCTCGAGGCCGTCCTGAGCTACCACATTGTTCACCTGCTGACGAGGACCAGACACCTTGAGAAAGTAGCGACCATCGGGAAGTTTCTGAGGGGTTCCGTACTCCATTATACTCCTTACTAAAATATTCTTTAACTCTAGATGAACACGTGTAAACAGGAGTTCTTGAACAAAGGATGCATGTGCCTGGCCAATCCACTGAACCCCTGGAAGACTGTATGTGGATACATAAATCGTGAAAACGGCCTGGTATTTCCATGCGACGAAGGGTGCTGTGTTCCCCGTTGTGACGGTCCTGCATTTGGACCGAGATTTGATCAAGAGGTTAGGCGATCGGCCGGAACGGAACTACCACCTGGATTTGGTGAGAATCTGGAACAGAGTGACGAGCCAACTTCTGCATGCTCCGCCAAAACATTCAAGAATTCAGCAGCTTCAAATGGTATATGCAGTTCTGATTTCGACACACAAGGCGGGGTGAACGGACCTGGTTGGAAAAATGAGGGACTTTCACCTGATCGCAAAGTATGGGAACTTGCGTTGTCTGGTGGAATCTTACTTATTTTGATACTAATCGCGGCCCTTTCTTTGGCTTAAAGAGACGGCCTGTAGAGTGGGTAGAAATGGCCGTCACTCTTGAGACTCTTGAGAAGGAGCTGAAGGCACTGCGCAAGGACGTTCGCAAGATTCGCCAGCACTTGGAGGATCCAACGGGTGAGAAGCAGGCGGCCCGTGCACAGAACAATGGTTTCAACAAGCCTCTGGACGTAACGCCCGAGCTGCGCAAGTTCCTGAGCCTTGCGGCGGACGAGAAGATTTCCCGTTCTCAGGTTACCCGTCGCATCAACGAGTATGTCGAGCAGAAGGGCCTGAAGGCGGGTCAGAACATTTCCCTGGACGCCACCCTGAAGGAGCTGCTGAAGGTACCAGAGGGGACGCAGGTCACTTTCCTGAACATCCAGAAGTACATTAACCCGCACTACGTGAAGGAGCCCAAGCCTGAGAAGGCGCCCAAGGCACCGGCCGACCCGAACGCCCCACCCAAGGAGAAGAAGTCGCGCCCCAAGGTTGCCAAGCCGTCTGCGTAAATTTCTAAACTAAAAGTAAATGGTAATGCGTCGTTCCAGTGGAGGAATCGCCGACTCGGGAATCTTTGGAATGCTCGGTACGACCGTTCAATGCAAGGCTGATGATAAAGGCCCCTACTGCACTTTTGCGAAAATTATGAATGTTCTTTTGTGGCTTTTGATCTTGGTTGGTCTGTTCTTGATCGCCAAGGACTTCTTCAAGAAGTGAACCACTTAAAAATATTGACAACGTGTAATACAAACAATATGGAAACCCCACCCGAACTTTCAGTCGAGCACCTGAATGCTCTGGTAGGGACAAAAATCAAGGATATCAATTTATATAAACGGGCCTTTACGCACAAGTCAGCTTTGCGCCGTTACGCAGGACTGACTGGTTCATACGAGACCCTCGAGTTCATGGGGGATTCTGTCCTCGGATTTATTATTACAAAACATCTGTTTGATCAATACGAAAAGGAGCAGGAGGGATTTTTGACCAAGGCCCGTACGAAGATGGTTCGGGGGAAGACGCTGTGTGAAATTTCAAAGGTTCTTGGTCTGGATGCTCTCATTTTGATGGACGAAAAGGGTGAACGCAATGGGTGGAACACAAACGAGCACATTATGGAGGATGTGTTCGAAGCCCTCGTTGGGGCGATCTACCTCGACCTTGGTATGATTCACGCCAAAAAGTTTGTTTTGGACGCGTTTACCAAGGTGGAGACCTCTCTGATTGATGATAATTACAAAGATCAGCTCATGCGATGGTGTCAGGCTCTCAAGTATCCACTGCCTGAATATCAGGCAAATCAAATTGGTGGTCAATTTTTCGTGTCCGTGTTTGTTGACGGGCTCAATTGCGGTGCAGGGGTTGCGTTGAACAAAAAACAGGCCGAACAAAATGCGGCCCAAATAGTGCTTAAAACAGATCCTCGGTTTAAGAATAAGAATGGACCCCCGGTGCGTCGAGAGGGCCCGAGAGCTCCTTGCGGCTGAATACGCAGAACAAAGGTCTCCCGAATGGTTAGAGCTACGTGAAAATATGATCACGGCAAGCGATGTTGCGAGCGCCCTAGGCGAGAACAGATATGAATCCGTTGACGCATTTGTTAAAAAGAAGGTACTCAAGACGGTCTGGGCTGGAAACGCGGCGACTGAACACGGGACGAAACTCGAGCCTCTTGTACGGGCTCTCTATGACGAAAGGACCGGGCGGCGTACCCATGAAATTGGTCTTGTCCGGCATCGTATGTACCCGTGGTTGGGTGCATCGCCTGATGGAGTTACAGAGGACGGGATCCTCGTGGAAATCAAATGCCCTCTGACGCGAAAAATTGAACCCAAGGTGCCCAAGCATTACTTGCCACAAGTTCAGCTTCAGCTCGAGATTACTGACCTTGAAGAGTGTGATTTCGTTCAGTACAGACCACCCAGTGAAGAAGGGGTGCTTCCACAAAGAGCAGAAGAGTTTGTTGTGGTTCGAGTTCCCCGTGATCGCAAATGGTTCGAAGCCAACTTGCCAATAATGCAGGCCGCATGGAATCGCATTTGTGCTGGTCGAACGTCTGGGCTGAATGAAATTTGTGAAGATCCAGTACCTTTCGATCCTCAATTTAAGAATGAAATTGCATGTCTAATAATAGAAAGGGATGGAGACGTGTACTCACCGACCAAAAATGTTGACGTGTCGGGAGTGCAAGGGGAATTTTTGTACGAGGTGCATTCAGCTCGAGGCGCACAAGTGCCCCAAGTTGAATGAACGGATCCGTACTGAAAAGGAAAAATTGTCTTCAAAACTTGTCAAGGTTGTTGCATCAAAAGTTCAAGCCTTCTGAAGCCCACGGTACAAAACAAACAAAAGGACCAAAAGAGCCAACCAAAAAAGAAACCCATCGAGACCTTTCACCTGGATCCATCGACCGAGCGCATCCCCGGTTGGTTTGGACATCCAGGACCATGGAGCGTCTGGACGGATCCATGTGACACGGCCATCGGAATATTCAAACTTGCGTGCAGGAAACATACGAAATGGCGCTGGGTTGTCACTCACGGTCTTTAAGTACATAGCACCCGAGTTGTTGAACTCGGGTGCGTCTGTACCCTCGGGAGGTGTGGGTAGGTCCATGGGCGTCTCGTCCACCTGTGTATAGTACGAACCGTCCATGTAAATGCCCTTTGGAAAGCCATCTGTATTGACACCATACGTCCCCGACCATGTATACGGGTCGAACCCGTCAATTTGGAGACGGTCGTCAATCATCCAGGCCGTGGCCATCTCTTGTAGTTACTTGGGATTTATTTTCAACAATAGACTTTGGTCTGGACCTTTTGACGGTGGAGCTCCCACATTTCATCCAGATCCACATTGAGCATATGGGCCAACTGAAACATATAACTGAAGACGTCACCCATCTCCATCATTATGTCCGTGCCGCGGTCCTTCTTGAGCCCGGTCTTCTTGTAAATTCTTTGCTTTTGGCGGATGGACGAAGCCAGTTCGCCCATTTCTTCGTTGAGTAACATCCATACAATACTTACTGGGGCTTTGTCCCACCCCTTCGTTCGACACATTGCAGCCGTTTCATCACGGTATTTGTTCATTGTATACAAAGTGACGGGCTGCCTTAAGTCCTGTTCAAACGACTAATTGCTTTTTGGTTCCAAACGACGAAAGCCAGAGAAATGAGCAAAATCGCAAGTTCGGCACCGATCTTCCAATTTTCAATGACAGACTTACTGGTCGTGCGATCTTTGGCCCATGGCTCGACTACGCTCCCGCTGATCAGTCGAATAGAACGATCGAGACTGAAAAATATCAAAAACCCAATGAGGATATCATCAAGTGCTCGCGTCATTTATATACCAATCTTGAAATTACTAGGGATTTTATTACCGTATGTACTCGTGCTGACGGGAGTGCCGAGTGGCACTGGGTTACGGGAAATATCACGCAGGTATACGATCTGCTGAAGCATACCGGTCGAAATGGTCTCGGTCGCCTCCTTGACCACCTGGGCATTCATTTTTGAAACCTGATTACGAACATCCGAGTAGGGGTCGCCAGAAACATTGGTCCATACACGACGCATAAGCGCCTGAAGATCCTGATCATTTTGACGCTCAATTGTGTACCCAGTCTTGTCCCTGAAAGCCCGGATGATGGCCTCATGAAGGTATTCGCGATTGAAATCCGAAAAGTACGCGTCGGATAGAGGGGTCGGCAAAGCCTTGCGAATCGGCAAGGTATCCATTGAGATAGACGAGGATAAAAAAAAGAGGACCCTATTTCACAATGAAGGTCATCAAGAGGTCCGGGGATGAGGTGCCCATGCTCTTTGACAAGGTGACTCGGCGAATTTCAAAACTCAATGAGGGCCCAGAATTTGAGACCCTACAGATCCAGCCTGACAAGGTGGCCCAGAAGGTTTTCCAGAGTATGTATGATGGTATCACAACCGCCGAAATTGATAACCTGACGGCTGAAGTCGCCGTGAGTATGATCACCGAACACCCCGACTATGAGACCCTAGCTATGCGCGTAACCGTCTCAAACCTCCAGAAGACGTGCCCCAAGACGTTCAGTGATGCGATGCTGGCCCTTCATACAAAAGGGATCGTGTCAGATTCTTTCATGAAATGTGTGAGCCTCGAGATGGATACGTGGGTTCAGCCGAAGCGCGACTACTTGTTCGGGTACTTTGGTATCAAGACCCTACAGAAGGGGTACCTGAACGTAGGTGAGACGCCTCAGTACCTTTTCATGCGGGTAGCTCTAGGGATCCATGGGGCAAACACAGCCGAGGACCTTCGGCGCGCACGCGAAACCTATGATCTCATGTCCCAAAAGTACTTTACACACGCCACGCCGACCCTGTTCAATGCTGGGACGAACCATCCACAGATGTCGAGCTGCTTCCTGGTCGCAATGAAGGAAGACTCGATCGAGGGTATTTTTGAGACGCTCAAGGAGTGTGCCCACATCTCAAAGTGGTCAGGGGGTATCGGTATCCATGTAAGCAATATCCGCGCATCAGGGACACCAATCAAAGGTACAAATGGTATCGCCGATGGTATCATCCCTATGCTCCGCGTCTACAATAACACGGCCCGGTATGTGAATCAGGGTGGCGGGAAGCGCAAGGGGTCGATCGCTGTGTATCTCGAGCCGTGGCACGCGGATGTCATGGAGTTTCTTGAGCTGCGCCTCAACCAGGGTGACGAGGAGGCCCGGTGTCGCGACCTGTTCACGGCACTTTGGATTCCGGATCTTTTCATGGAGAAGGTCCAGGCTGATGAGGATTGGTATCTCATGTGCCCACACGAGTGCCCGGGCCTGCCCGACGTTTACGGTGAGGAGTTTAACGAGCTCTACAGAATGTATGTGGCCCAGGGCCGATACAAGAAGAAGGTACGGGCCCGGGACGTGTGGGACCGTGTCCTCAAGAGCCAGGTCGAGACCGGAACACCCTACATGTGCTACAAGGACTCTGCGAACGCCAAGTCGAACCAGAAGAATATTGGCGTCATCAAGTCGAGTAATTTGTGCGTCGCACCTGAGACGAAGATTCTTACGACGAAGGGATACCAAAAAATTGCAGAACTTGTAGGAGAGTCCGTCACAGTATGGAATGGTCAGGAGTGGTCCGAGGTTACCGTTGAAAAGACGAGTGAACGGTCGCATCTCGTCAGGATCAACTTTAGTGATGGAACGTTTTTGGAGTGCACGGACTATCACAAGTTTCATATTCAGGTGGGGTATGGTTCAAAGACCGAGGTGAAACGCGCGCATGAACTCGAGCCAGGTGATAAACTCATTAAATGGATGCCACCTTCCCCGATTGAGATAGAAGGTTCTTTCAAATATCCTTATACACACGGGTTCTTTTGTGGCGATGGAACCTATCACGCCACGTATCGTGGCGACAAAACGATTCCAGGAGTTTCTCTCTACGGAGACAAGAAAAACCTCATTTCATTTTTGGATATCCGTACAATGTCTGGAACCGAAGATGCACAGGGTCGCCTCAACACTACTCTACCCTACGACCTTCCCAAAAAATTTGAGGTACCCCTGAAAGCATCCATCAGCGATCGCCTTGATTGGTTTGCGGGTCTTTGCGATGCGGACGGAACTGTTCAAAAGTGTCCAGGAAATCCTACGCAAAAGACGGTTTCCATCTCATCTATTCACCTCGGATTTCTGCGTGATGTTCAATTTATGCTTCATACATTGGGTGTGAGCTCACAGATTGGTCAACTTTACGAAGCTCACCGTCGTGAATTGCCTGATGGAAAAGGTGGTAAGAAAATGTTTGATTGTCAAGAGTCTTGGCGTCTTACTATTTCGGCACTAAGCGTTGAAGTTCTTCTTCGTCACGGATTTGAGACGCATCGCCTGGATCTCAGTGACTTCACACCGGTAGTGCGGGACTGTCGTCAGTATGTGCGCGTTGTATCTATTGAGGATAATGATCGGTATGATGAAACATACTGTTTTAACGAACCGAAACGTCACATGGGTATCTTCAATGGTGTCATTGCTGGCAACTGCACCGAGGTTTTCGAGGTTTCAGGACCGGACGAGACGGCTGTATGTAACCTCGCGTCCATCTGCCTCCCAACATTCGTAAAAGGTAATCAGTTCAACTTTTCACAGCTCTATGACGTGACACGGGTTGTGACGCGCAACCTGAACCGCGTGATTGACAAGAACTATTACCCGACGGAGGCGGCCCGAAAGAGCAACATGCGCCATCGTCCAATCGCCATCGGCGTTCAGGGACTAGCGGATGTCTTCATGATGCTCGGCCTTCCGTTTGATGATCCAAAGGCCCGCCAGCTCAACAAGGGTATATTCGAGGCAATTTACCATGCGGCCCTGACCGAGTCTTGTGAGCTCGCAAAGGAAGAGGGATCATATGAGACGTTCCAGGGATCACCCGCGTCCCAGGGAATCCTTCAACCTGACATGTGGGGCGTCGAGTCGAATGAATTTTGGAATGAAATCCGGGACAAGGTCAAGACGCACGGACTCCGTAATTCCCTGCTGGTCGCACCGATGCCAACGGCTTCGACCGCGCAAATCATGGGGAACAACGAGGCGTTCGAACCATACACGACCAATATCTACTTGCGGCGTACACTAGCAGGAGAGTTCGTCGTCCTGAATAAGCATCTCGTGCGGGACCTGGAGAAGAAGGGGCTCTGGTCAAAGGAAATGAAGACGGAAATTGTTCGGCACGGTGGGTCGATCCAGAATATCCCAGAGGTACCCGATGATCTCAAGACGGTCTATAGGACCGTGTGGGAAATCCCGCAAAAGTCCCTGATTGAGATGTCCGCCGATCGCGGGGCCTTCATCGATCAGTCTCAGTCGCTCAACATCTTCATGGAGGACCCAACTGTGGCGAAGCTGAGCTCGATGCATATGTATGGCTGGAAGAAGGGGCTCAAGACGGGTATGTACTACCTCCGGACGCGCCCAAAGGCCAAGCCGATTCAGGTTACAGTTCCAGTTGCGCAACAACTGTCTACACCCGTGCCCACAGAAGAGCAGGTCCAGGCGTGCCGACGCGACAATCCAGAAGGGTGCCTCATGTGTTCGGGCTAAGCCATCTTGAAATACTTCGCCTTGGGGCCAAGTCGCCAAGTGTACCCGTATGATCCCTTTTTCATTGTGGGATCAAGTTTAATCCATTTACGAAGTCTTGGATTCCACGCTTCTACCCATACATGATCAAATCCGGGCTTGTATGCCAGGACCATGCGAGATTTTACACCCATAAATTTGAGTACAGCATGTAAACCCTGGGCGAATTCTGAACATCTACCGTATTTCCTTTTGAAAAATTCACTAGGGGTTTTTGAACGAACGAAAACTTTTTTGGTTCCATTTGGACATTGGTAAGTTTCCGTGCGTTTTTTCGGGTTCCATTTCCCACGTTTTACAAGCGCGCCATTTGGACATTTCACAGGGTGAAAAAATGTGAATCGTTTTGGAAATGCTTCGGTCACACCACGAACCCTCTTGGCCCAAGCCCCCTTTGTCGCCATGACATTTTTAAGAACTTTTGGAGGGTGTAAAATGGACGCGTCACGGACCCGACGTTTCAAGGCCGCAACATACATTATTATTTTATATGAAAATATTATGAAGCCGTGCTGCAAGGCGGGACCAAAGAACAAAAAGTGTATTAGGTCATCTAATAAAAAGGTTTTCAATTTACCTCGTAAATTCTCAAAACTGAGATGCCTCATAGGCCCGATAAAAGGTTTTACGATGCGTTCAAGTTGCGCAGCTTATAAAAACTGTAAGAGAAGGTGAGAACATGGAACCTATCTGGTGTCAATTACCAAATGACGTGGCTCTTCATATAATAGGGTTCTTGGATGATATTGATACTAGAAGAATATTTGGAATCAGGCCCAGAAGACTCGTTATAAACAAACACTTGAATTTTAGAAGTGAATTTGTTTATAATAGGGCTACCCAAACCATGTTTGATTTTTCAGGTATGAATGACGAAACACAGCCTTACTGGATCATCAGAAGGGGAATTCCGTTTTCACAATTTAGGACACCTGATATACACATTTTCAATATGGGCTGGGAAAACTACGATATGACCATGTTCTCCGATGAGCATCAGTTGGGACCAACAACCTGCCGTAATCATATTGTACTAAATAAAAGAGTAAAATTTGTTTAGAACATGGATCCAATAATATGGTCGAGATTACCGACCGAACTGATTAGGAAAATAGTAGAGAGCTCCAGCCCTACGATTGATACCCAATTAGCTTTCAAAATTCTACCCAAGAAACTTGACGAGGCAAAAATCTGGCGACTATGGTACCTCCTCAAGTCTCATGATGGACTTGTTTACAATTTAGAAACTGATTCACTCCATATCTTCAGGATCCCAGGGCATCATATAGTTCGCCGCCCTTATGAACTTAGTTACATTGATAAATGGCTGACGTGTTTTAATGAAGACGCGAAGGAACACGTGGTCGAGGTTACATATCCTGATGGAAAATGCGTTGTTGAACCAAATCGTCACGAGCCGTTCTATACGGAACTTCGCGTCTTGCTCCGTGGATCCGGGCTCGCACGGACCCTCAACTTTTCCAACTGTTCTTTTTAGAATGGCAACTCGCGAATTTTGTAAATGATGTTACTAATCTGTCGCTCAAGGTCATTGCGTTTGGCCTCGAGGTTGCGCTTTTCGGCCATCAAGTTTTTGCGAATTTGTGCCAAGTTGCGTGCTGCCATGTATTTTCGCAAGTTGGTTGTGTTGCGTTTCCCACCTGAACGGGGAGGGGGTGCGGATCTCGAAACTTTAGGACTTTTTTTATTGTATTGGGCAATGACGCGTTCTTCAGCAGCCGGACCCTGACGCTTTGCTTGGCGGATTTTCTCAAAAAACTCAGACTCTTCGCGTCGGCGTTTCATATGTTCGGTATGCACCTTTTTCAGCCACGAACTATATTCCTTGTTAAAGTTCACAATCACAGCTTTGCGTTGCACGGGAGTTTGCGCATTGGACCACCGTTCTCTAAAATATTTAATTCTGTTGGCAAAATTCGACTGGTTGCGGACATACGAAGGCCGCCATGCATTATACATCTTATTTTTCAGATAAGTTTCATGCACCATATTTAAAAGAAGAAAACATTTATTTTGATATGGTGCGCACCTGCATCCTAGATTTCCCGGGGGCTGACCTATAAGTACTTAAAAAACACAATAATTTATTTATCATGGTGTTCTGGACGGATATAGACACGACCCAAATCGAAACCGTCCTGGCCGGCAGGGATCGAGTGAAATTTCGCTATCAGGGCGGCCCCCTTCGATTCCAGATTCCACGCGGACTTACTACATGGGGTGTCTCGGCCTATAAAAGTTTTCAGATTGATCTTTCGAATCCAGAATTCTTCGAGTGGTGGCGCAAACTTGAAAGAGAACTCTGTACACAGGAGCCATTCAAGTCAAACTTGTCTGGGTCAACCCTCCGTCTCAAAGTGGATGATGCGACGTATTTTTTCGATGAAAATTCAAAACAGACCAACCCGGAGATTCGGGAAGGGCTGTTGAGAGGTCAAGAGTTGAGTGTACTAGTAGATGTAGATTCTACGTACTTTTTTAACGGGATTTGGGGCTTGACTTGCCGGGCCGCACAGATCCGGTCCTGGAGCGTCGTAGAGGCGTCACCCGCCGAACCGGAGACGCAGACCCTCCAGCCGAACGTCTGTGCTTTCTTAACGTGAATATAGAACGAACGACCCGGCGCGATGTGCGCGTTTTGAGGCCCAAAACGTCCTTCATTTCTTACTCTTGACCTGGAAAATTTTACGTAAATTCCCAAGCAAATTCTGGACTTTTTCACGCGAGAGCTTACCCGACCGAGACTTTTTAGAGGAACTCGGCCGTGTACGCTTCGATTTAGTTTTTGGGACGCGTTTCATTTACTTTTACTTGCCATAAATTTCACGAGCACGGGTCAGGAGCTTGCCCTGGACGAGAGCGAAACCCTTGATGCCAAGCTCCTTCTTGGCCTTGGCGACAGCCTTTATCCATGGATTGGTCTTCTCGTCCTTGGACTTGGCCTTGCTTACAATCTCACCCTTGACCATCTTCAGGTCCTTCTTGGTGAGACCACCGGCGGTGCGATCCGCGTTGCCGTGATAAACCTGAGCGCGAGTACCAACAGTCATTTATGTTTAAGGCCGATTTTATTTTTGAGAGCCGTGAGCTGTACCTCGAGAAATAACCGATCTGCACGATTCATGGCGCGCAGTCGGGCTTGGCGGGCCCTGTTCGCTTGGGCCATGAGTAGGGCTCGACGCTTGGACGCGGGACTGAGTGACTTGGGCATTCCTTGACATTACACGGCAAATATCTTGCGGAGAGTCTGGATATTGATCTTGGTCCGCGGAAGGTTGGGCACCTGCGTCGCGAGCCGAGGATCGTTGAGTACCTCTGCACATACGCGTGCCTTGCCCTCCTGAAGCTGCATGATTGACTGCTCGACGCTGCTGAGATCGCCGTCCCCCACGTAGATGAGTCGCCGTACGACAACCTTGCGCGTTTGACCCGTTCGATGAGCACGACCAATCGCCTGAAGCTCAGTCGCTGGATTCCAGGCAGGGCACGTGATGTAGACGCGAGTCGCCTCTTGAAGATTCAGACCGACACCACCCGCCTTAATTTGAATCACAAATACAGGTGCTGGCATTTCAGCCGACTTTTTGAAAGCTGCGATGCGCTCATCACGCTGCTCTTTTGAGACACCGCCGTCTATCCGCAGCGTCGGGACGCCCTCCTCATGGAGCCTCCGCTGGATCTCATCCATCTCACCCATGAACTGGGTGAACACCAGGGTCTTCTCCTTGGGATGCGCCTTGATCGAGTCTACGAGCGTCTCCATCTTCCGCGACCGACCGAGCCAAGGCTCGGGATCCGCCTCATTCTTGATCGCCATCCCATCAAGGTAGAGCTGAGGCCATGTCATCACCTGACGGACCCGCAAGAGGCACTCGAGCAGCTCCATCTGGTGAAGATGGGCCGTTCCAGTCTTGAAAATCTGCTGAACGATCTCGTGACCCGTATCGAACACATCCTTGTAGAGATCCCGTTCCTCAGGATACATTTCAAGTTCGAAATTATCAAAGTCGCAAGGCGGAAGGGCCAGACGAGCGTTATGTGACGCCACGTCATCTTTGGTGCGCCTGAGCACATAGGTCTCGCGAATCTTGTCGGTGTATCCCTGGACGGCCTGACGCGGGATACCGAGGAAGCTACACAGGGCTACGAAATCCTTCATAGAATTGAAGATGGGCGTTCCAGTGACAATCCAGCGAATAGGCGCCTGGAGTGCACGACAGGCCACGTGCGTCTTGGATCGAGCCGTTCGTATCTCGTGGCCTTCATCGAGGATGACGCGGTCCCATTGCACACCAATAAGCGGGCATACCGGCGCGCCCTTGCGATGACCCAATACAGAATAGGGTGCAATCACCACATTCGGGATGTTATCGGGTAGTGTTCGCTTGGCACCATCAAATGTATGAGTCGAGAGGCTCGGTGCAAAGCGCTCGATTTCACTGACCCACTGACCCACAATAGATTTAGGGACCACGATAAGGGTCTTGGGCTTGGGATTCACAAGCATAGTTGCGAGCAGCTGAACAGTCTTCCCGAGACCCATTTCGTCACACAAAAACCCGCCAGGGTACGTCTGGGCAAGCTCGCGACTCACAAGCCAGCGAACACCCTCATGTTGGTACGGCGCAATCAGGCGGGTCTTGAGCATTTTGAGACTTTGCATGGTTTCTATGCCTGGGCAGGGCTTACCTGGCCTGTACATGACACAAATTTTTCCTATGGTTCTAGTAGAGATGGATCCCGAAGAGACGGTTGTAGAGGCGGCTGCACGGCGGGAGAACACAGTTGCCCGGGCACGTGCAGCCGCGGCAAGTGCCAAAGCTATAGCAAATAATATGAAAATGATGGAGGCTGAGCGGATTATCAGGGCCAAGCCTAGGAACACCTGGACTCGGAGAGAGGAACTGTTTATGAAAAATCGTGGTGGGAACCGTGTGCGTGTGCCAGCCGCTCCCGTCACGAAAAATAACCGCGCGCGCCAGTGGAAAAAGGCTATCGAAGAAGAGAGGGGGCTGGAGTCTCACCCGTTGACGGGTCCCATGGGGAACACGTCATTCAAAGGGGTCGGTGCAGCTGTTCGTGGAGGTTTGCGTGCACGTGCCGCCGCAAGAGCTCCACGTGGTCCAAGCACATCCAATGCGAACCTTTCTGGTGCCATGGCCAGCCTCAACGAGGCGATGTCTAAATTCCCTACTATGCAGCAGATGCAGCGACAAGCATCGCAGAAGGCGACGCGAATCCGCCAGGCCTCAACGAGACAGGCTGCAGAAAAATGGCGGGGTGCCGCGGCCCTCGCGATTAATCAATCAAAATTGAAAAAAATAGGCGAAAGGGAATTTCTTTCAAACAAGTCTATAAATGCTATGAGAAATATCAATCTTGAAAAAGCGACAAAAATGCTTTTGAGTGTCCAGCCTCTCAACATAAACACGGCTACAAAACTCAATATAAGATATCGCAAAATTCATCCGCGCCAACCAAATTTTGCAAATGCAAAATTTATAAAAGAATTGCGTCGTGCAATTCGCAACTCTAGTTCAGTAAATATGAAAACGCCGCCATCTCGTCCGACCGATACTTCAATCCAAAAAATGCTCAATCAATTGGCAACCGCAATTACTCCTGCAAAAGCACTGGCTGTTAAACGCACAATGGGCTGGCCAAAACTGCGCTTGGCAATGTCCACGGCCCCCGCTGCCATCCCCGCCGCCATTCCAAAGACCTTGAGTAACAAGCAACTGGCCCAGATTCTCGTCGACGCGTTCATGAAGGACATCAAACCCGTTGCGACTGTCAAACAAGAAGTGAAGGTACGGAAACCAGAGGAGGTTATTCCGGAAGTTGTGGCCGAGGCACAGAGGGCAGGTGTGGAACCCGCCAAGGCGGTGAAATTTGCTTTCCCGACAATTGATTTTTCTAAAATTCTAGGCGGCTTATTTAACGGACCGGGTGCCGCCCCTTCCCCCAAGGGGGGACCGTCTTTCTGGGAAAAATTGATTCGTGCATTTGAAATGGGTTCTGTATCTTTACCCCGTCAGGCACCCCGCCAAGCCACGCGTCAGGCACCCCGCCAAGCCACGCGTCAGGCACCCCGCCAGGTGCCCAGCCAGACTGGAACCACCATTTCTGGTCCTACCATTTCTGGTCCCCAAATTACCGGACCTACTGTAACTGTTGCGGCTCCAAATATTAAGATCCAATTGAATGGCTTGGCCAAAGCTACAGAGGCTGCACGTAACGATCCTTCAAAGCTGAATGCCCTGATGCGAACTGTCGAAAATTTGAAAGCGAAATTACCATCTGGATCAGAAACCGTCAAAGTCCTGGAAACCGTTTACACCCCAGCCGCACCCCTTCCAACACCCTCGAATATTAAAAATAAATTGAACGTTGCCGTGAAAAAGGACATCCAGCGCCAAGAGGTTCGTCAAAGCCTGAAACCCAAAGAGCCCTCAGCGGGTAGAAAATTCAAGAACATGAGTTTCGGTGAGCTCATATCGATTCGTCGTAAGGCCTCGAACCAGAACAGAAAGGAAATTAACCGGTACCTTATGGAAGACGTCGAGTCGGCCCTTAGAAAGATTGACCGGGCATCGTCAACTGAACGTGGCTGGCGATTGGCTGATCTGTACAAGTCCCTCCCGGAAAACTTCGAGGGACGGCGACGGGTTCTGCGTGCAATTCAAAGTGAAATTCGTCGCACTGGACGTGAGCGTGACCCACTCGAGGCAACGCGCCGCCTCCGTGACTTGACGAATAATCTAGGAGGCCGTAATAAAATCCCAACGGAAATTCGTCGTGAACTGCGTATTCAAGAAGAACGTGCTCTGCGAAACTACAAACGGGAAGAGCGCCGTCGTGAATCAGTTGGGCGTCAGGGTCCGGTAACTCAGAAGCGTTTGGCCCAGCCTCCAAAAGTAGCTCTGACCCAGAAACGCACCCAAGGCCCGCCTCTTCGTCAAGGTGGAGGGGCTATCATCCCTTCTGTAAAAGGTCCAACGATATTCGCGGGTCCCAAAGCTTTGAAACAGGGTACTACCATCGCTCTTCCACAGTTGAGTCCATCGGGTCAGCCGCTTTTGTCCGAGCCTCAGCAGCGTGCATTGACCAAAGTGGGTGGAGCGAACCAGGCCCTTAAGGTGATCGCAGGGGTTCCAGGTGGTGCACCGGCCGTAGCACGTGCCGCCGCAGACCTGAACGAAATGAACGGAAATATCGGGCGCGCTCAGGAACTTCGGGGTACGCCCCTGGCTGCTGCACAGGCGGTCAAGAAGCTGGGTGGTGCCAAAAACGCAAGTTATACACTGGAGGCCCTGAATACGTTGGCCCAAAAGCGCCCACGCTCGGTGAAAAGGCGCGGAAAGAAGGCTCCAATCCGCCTCGCTGAATTGAACAAGGTGATCGAGGCGGTCAAGCGCCAAAAGCTCGTAAGCCTTGTGGCCCATAATGTCGCCAAGGTCAAGCCTTCGAATTTGAATAACAAAAAGAAAAAGTACTACAAGAGAGTCATCAAATCGTGGATTTTGAAGCGGCCATTTGGAAATACAGTACGACAGGCGGCCCGAAAAAACAAGTCATGAAAAGGCCAAGGACCTTAAGGAAACTGATAAAACCAGTTATGTGAACAATGGCTGAAACATTTGATTACATTTTGAAGTTGAATGCGATACGTACTGAACTCATCAAAGATCAAACGCGTCCTGAACCGTCATGGGTCCGTATCACGACTATTACAATGATTTCTAAATTTTGTACAGAAATCGACATTCCCAAGTTTCGCGAGAATTTTGCGAAGCTCGGGAGTGTCCGAATCAGGCCAGTTGGCTCGACCTCAAATGGATTTGAGTGGTTTAGTAAGGATACGGCGTTTTACAATCAGGTGACGATTTGGTACGCCGATGCCTATTCCCGCAAGTCAATCAAGTTGTTCCCGAACGGGTCGATTCAGGTGGCGGGGTGCTCAGACCTCTTTGATTGCAAGCGCGTTCTGGGTCAGCTTTCTTTTATAGTGAAAATTGTGCTCGATTTGCCCGAGCCGCTCGCGACCGATCCGCCGGCCGTCAAGATGATTAATACAAATTTTTCACTTAACGCATCGGTCAATTTGAATAAAGTTATAAAGGCGTTCAGTACACAGCCGCAGAAGTTCAAGGTGGCGTTTGATCCAGACAGGTACAGTGCCGTGAAGGTCAAGTTCGTCCCTGGACCGGGTATGAAGCAGGTGACGGCCAGCATCTTCAGTACGGGGCGCATCATCGTGACGGGGGCACAGACTTTGGCCGAGATTGCCGGTGCATACGAGACGCTCAACAAGACGATCGATTCTTCAATCTTTGTCAAGAAGGTTAACGAGCCGGAGATGTTCGAGGTTATGACGGGGGCGCGGTTTGGTGAGTGGGTCAGGGTCCTGAGCAAAAATATCGTGTAATAGTACAAATGTCTCAGCGCATTGGTATGGCCGATGGTCGTTGCATCACGTCTTGGGATTCGAACCGTATCATGTCCGACTATATGATGTCCCAGAAGGGTATCAATTTCCAGGACAATTACAAGTGGCGCCAGAATTTGCAGGCGACCGCTCCAGAGTCTCTTGGTCTGCCCCTCAAGAACGCCGCGTGCCGCGGTGGAGCTCCTGCAAAGATTCTGGTCGAGGATGAGTGATTTCAAATATTTTGTATTTAAATAACAGTACAAATGGCGGACAGGTCGGGGATGGTTATGGCTCTAGGTTTGGCTGCAGCCGCCTTTTTGTTTTTTACTGTAATTTCACTGGGCATTTGGAGTTATTTCAAAACAAAGCGTGAAGAGGAGGAGGCTGATGAGGTGTACACATCAGCTCCTGCAGCCGCACCAGGTCCGGCTCCCCCAAGTGACGTAATGAGCGCACGTGATGTGCTCCTTCGAGAGGCGAAACCTATTTTGGTCAATGAAACTGATGTGAACGTCGCGAGCCCACCCAGCATCCCGAGTCCGTTCACCATCAATACAGCAAACGACGCCGACAAGGTAATCAAGTACACGGTGTCTTTTGATATCAAGGTTGAAAAGAACCTCCCGGGACGCGATCAAGAGTGGACTTTGCTCGAGCGCGGCGGTGATGCTGACGACGCTGATGGCCGTCGTCCCAAGATTTGCATCAAGACGCTATTTAAAAACGAGCGGCGATGCATAGGTCCTGCGCATATAGAAACGGCAGGATGTATACGCGAGGATAACTATGTTCTCGACAAGCCCAACACGATTGACTTTGCTCACAAACCAAGTGTCGGTGCGAATGCAGGGGTGGGTCCACAAGCCGGGGCCGATTATAAGAACTGTACGATAGTTGTGCGATCCTCTGGGTCGTTGGCTGCCGCGGGGGCCATTTACTGGGAAGGGTCCAAGATTACTGATATAGATGCGAATAGTGCAGACTGGGGTAACCTAAGCTCTTCGTGGCGTTGGGCCGGTGGTCAGACGGCACCAAACGCCGATCTAGGTTACGTGAAGATTCGAAATGCGTACATTTTCCCACGTGATTTAACGAGCGACGAGGTGGCGACACTCACTGGTCGGGGGTCGTCGGCTTCTACATACGTCATGGAGCCCACCGATGCGTCATGGAAATTCAATCCATCGGGATTTGAAAAAGACTAAAGAAATAAGACTCTTTCATTTTAGAATGAAAATCGTGATCGATGGAAACATCGGTTCGGGCAAAACGACCCAACTCGGTTTGCTCGAAAAGAAGGGATGGAATGTTCGGAGGGAGCCGATCGACAAGTGGCCACTAGAGGAATTTTACAAGGACCCAAAACGTTGGGCATTTTACTTTCACATGGTCATTCTCCAGACGCTTCGGCCTCTCAAAACCAATGAACACGTCATCTATGAGCGGTCACTTATGAGTTCTCGATGGGTCTTTTGGCCGGTCCTGAAACGCAAGGGTTTTGTAACTGACAAAGAAGATCATACATATTCTCAGTTTTATGACCAATTTTCATGGTTCCCGGATATTTACATTTTTCTTTCAAAAAAGAAGGAACTTGCCTGGGAACACGTCCAGAAGAGGGGTCAGGCGGGTGATACGGGCGTGTCACTCAAATATCTTGAAGAGCTGGAAAACGAATATCAAAAGCTCATCAAAAGTGTTCCATGTCGTGTATATATCGTAAACGCGAACCAGAGTGTGGAAAAAGTCCACGAAGATATTTGTAATATCCTAATAGAAAATGAACTGTTCGTCGGTGACCCAAACGGGTTCCAAATGCAAAAAGAAGGCCGTGGAAGACGGGAAGTGCCTTGCACATCTGTCCAAAATATGTGCAGTGTGTCTTGAGGAGGTCCGTCAAAGCCAGTCCAAGAAACTCAAGTGTAAACACATTTTTCATGAAAAATGCATCATGACCTGGTTCGAGACGAGCATCGAGTGTCCTACATGTCGAATGGAACAGGACGCCGATCCCATTGTCGTTTTTCGAAAACATATTGAAGAGAATTTGCGTGAAAAATATAGAGATGCCATCAGGTCGCTCGAGGCGGAAGTCCAACGCGCGCGTCGGGCCAGATGAAAATACCAGTACAGAATATGGATCGGCCCGTGTGTGGAGCCCAGACCCAGGTGGGTCGGCCGTGTAAATTACTCAAACTTCCTGGACAGGAACATTGTTGGATGCATGTAGGCCCCACGTGCTCAGTCTGCCTCGGTTCAATGGGTCCGCTTCGACAGACCCGTAAATTGGCCTGCAACCACGAGTTTCATGTGAGATGCCTTGAACGCTGGAAGGCTTCATGTCCTACAGAACCGACGTGTCCAATGTGCCGCGAACCATTTGATCAACCACTATATAAATGCCGTCTCATTATAGAACGGGTAGGGGACCACACACGGGCCACTGAAGATTTCGAGACTCAAAATATTCAGGAAATTATCCAAGGATTTGGAATTGATTTCCGTTCTCTTTTACCATCGGGAACTGGCCGATTATTTACAGATATTCATTTTGATATTGAACCTAACGAAGTCCTAGAAGAGATCCTGAGAGAGTTGCGGCTCCCCCAGGGGCCCTTCCGTTTCGATTAGCGTTGTTGCCCGTCTTGGCCATGCCAAGCCTGACTCCGTATGCCGAGCAAAACTTTGTATAATGAAATCCAGGAGTGAAATTACGATCAGACTTGCGCGGATCCGTGATTGTATGACCCGAAGCGTCGACAATCAGGGGACCTCCTGCCCACCCAGTTTTATGAGACCACAATTTCACTGGAAATTCTATCACCCGGCCAGTGGGTAAAAGTGGGGCCGTCTTGGCCTTTCGAGTCGCTGTATTCAATACATGAAGATCTGCATTCTTATTTGCTACCCGACCATTATTCTTGTTTGTGACTTTTCGACCCTTGGCAACTGCATCCATAATCGTCTTGGGTGTGACGTGGAAGAATTTGGCCAGTGGCTTCAGGCGGTCTCCAGGGCGGATACGGTATCTAATCGAGCTGATTTCCTTGTACCAGTGAAAATCACCCGTTGAATTTCCAAAGTCATTTGTGGGGGCCACGAAGCACATGACTTTGTAGAACCCTGGTTTGGGTTTCTCAGAACCAGACTTCATTTTGTAGACTGATCCTGGGTTATCAGCCAAGACGCGTTCAGCAATTCCTGTACAGGTTTTAAAAGTTAAATTGTTAGCGGGCAATTTTGACCGGTCCCCAGGAACGCTCTTTCGAGTTCTGTTATTCGAGAATGACCCAAACGCATAGTCGTAACAATTATCATGCACAACTCCGTTCGTCCCCCACGGGGCCCACGTGTATTTGGGTGCCCAGGGATTCGGCTTCCCTTTCGCAACTGCAGATCGATTTGTCTTTTTTGATGGTGAAAGCCGACCCTTGGCCTTGATGTTATATCCTATATAACTCGTAAGGTTCTTCACACCAGCCTTAATTTGGTTACCACGTTTTGTTCGCAGGACGGGCTTCTTTTTCAAGGCCCGGACGGCCGCCGCGCCCGTCTTGTATTTTACCATATTACTATTGATCAATTTTTTCTTGACCAAGAGTAAAATGAAGTCCATCCTCGAGTCTCGCACCCAGCAGGAGGCGTTGTACAACATCCTTGTTTTCACGGCTTTTGTCGTGATTCTGACTTTCATCATGCGGTACCTGTGGAACAGCACGCTGGTCAAGCACATCACGATCCTGCGTCCAGTGGATACGCTGCTCCAGACATTCCTGCTGTCGCTGGGCATCGCACTGTTCCGTCTTTAAAGTTCGGTGTATCCGTGCTTAATTTCACCATTCACTGACAATGTTGGAAACCCCTGAACAAAATCAGGGCACTTCTCCTTGTTACACTCTACAAATGTATACGGAATTCCCTTCTCCGTGAGGTAAGCCTCTTGCTTCACGCACCAGGGACACGACTTTGAACCATATACCGTGATCGTGCCTTTATCAGCCGGCTGCTGGGTGTACCGACGGACGTCCCTCCAAACAGTCAGTGCAATTACAATCAAAATAAGAATCGCCACACCGAGAGTCAGCGGATCACTCAAAACTGCGTTACGCATCAGAGTGCGCTCGACCATTTATACTATCTAGTGACCAAAAATTTTACGGGCCACGTCCGCTTTTGAACGAAGGCCTCTGATATTCACACTGTACCGACCCGCCAGGTTTTTTAGATACTCGAGAGAAATGGTTGCGCCATTTGCATACACGAGACGCCCGCTATTTGGAGCCCTGATCTTCACACGTCCGGATCCTGGGCTCAATTTCATTCCCAAATTCGTGCGAGGACTCCGGACCTTGGGAGCCTTGGGAGGGCTTGGCGCTTTGGGAGCCTTGGGCGGGCTCGGGGTGAATGCAGGTCTGCCATTATTAAGCCGGGTCTGCACCTGGTTCATGGCTTTATTACGTGCACGATTCCATGCGTTCTGGAACGATTCGTTTGCTTTTGTGTTCTGGGCCTTCCATATCTTTTCCACAAGCCGATTAAACTTTGCAGATTTGAGAACGTTCTTGGGAATTGGGGCGCGTTTCTTGAGATTCGGCAACTGCAAAACTTTGGTTGCGGCCCGTGCAGTGGCGTTGGCCTTTTTACCCTTGTTTGCAGAAGTACCCTTGTGAATCTTGGTTGCCGCTCTAAGTGCCTTGAGTCTATTTTTCGTACCTGGGCTAAGTTTCATAAACTGTGCAGCAGGAAGGTTCAAGAGCTCCTGATTTGTATACCCCTTCTTCTTTGCCTGAGCCACCTTGCGTAGACGGGCCTTGGCGATCACGAGGTTCGGCGACTGGATGAGCTTCTTGGGTCGGGCTGGTGACTTGCGAATCTTGCGCAGCCGACCCTTGGCGGCAGCCAGCATAGGGGACGTGACGCGTCGTGCTTTTTTGAGAAACGGGTCCCGCAGAAGTTTGTCAAGAGAGGGGAGACCTGGGCAAGGATCACCGTATTTCAACCGACCTTCCGAAATGTGCAGATCCTTCACACCTCGATATCCAATAGGCACTGCGCGTTCAAGGAACGCAAGAGTCTCGGGGTACTTTCCTGATCCCTGACGTTTTAGAGTGTCCAGTAATTCACTCAGGAACATGTGATGGTCGTAACGCACGTCCGTCTTGGGTCCAACGCCCCAATGCGCCGCCGTTCCTGTAGAATTGGCTGTATTAACTGCTGGATTCGTACCATTCTTTTCAAGCCGGGCCCACCCAAAATCTCCAATAAGGAACCCGCGTGAAGAAACGAAAACGTTATCAAGATGAAGATCATTGTGACGGAAATATGGAAAGGTCCGCTGTAGAGTGGCGAGTGTCGTCAGGATCTGGGATACAAGGTGGCGCCCCATCTCATCGTTCGTCTGCTTGGTTTTCTTCAGCCAATCACGAACTGAACCACCGGAGCAATATTCCATAAAAATCAACCCTTGCTTTGAGCGATCGTAACGTCCGGGCTTGACGAAATTTGCGCCGTCAAGTTCACTCGGCTTTACAAAGTCGAGGCATCTTAGAATGTCAAAGACGCGCACAACGCCATCAGGGGCGGCGTCTCCCGCCGCCTTTTGAATTCTAAATTCAATATCGGCAGGCTGAGGCTCTTTCCGTTCAGCAGCCAAGAGGTCCCGTGGACAGACCTTTATAATAAAGGGGCGTCGGCCACCCAAAGAACGCGACGCCAAGTAGATTTTACCCTGGCGCCCACCTCCAATGGATTTGAACTTCTTAAGCGAAGCCTTGAGTTTATCACACGGCACCGATCCCCATTTTGTTTTGTTTGGTGAATTAGGGCTCGGCGGTGGAGGGACCCAAGGAGGGCTAACAGCCAGATATGGACGCGGGCTCGCCAATGGAAAATTCGACGGGCTGTATGGAACCCCGGGTACGTTTGGTTTCCATGGGCCCTTGGGCACGGTGAAGATTGATGGTACGATGGCAAATTTTGGTAGTACGCGTTTAGCTCGGTACCTTGTGGGTTTCGTCACCTTATTAGGATGAGCCCGAAGCCACGCCTTGGCCTGCTGTTTTGTAATTATATTGCGCGGGACGTTAATCTCCGTGTTCCCGCTGTTGTTGCGCCGGAACACGTAGTGGCGGTTGGGATTTTTGACGAGTTGAAAAGCACCCGAGTTGATCCAACTCATTTGTATATCATATTACACGACAATATTTAGAGGTCCCAATCTGGTAGTTTCTTGCATTCACGGAAAACGAGTTCACTCCTCATCAACACTGATGTCGCTTCCGGTCTCGGAGTCGACCTCCTCTGCGACGGGCTCGTCGGCTGGGACGAGAAATGCACAGGGCTTCAGCTTGGTGGTCGGTGCGAGCATCACCTGGTGTACACGAACGGATACACCAACACCAGCCGGAGTGCGCCAGATCTGGTTCAGCTCGATAATAGCACGAACAGACTGACCCTTCTCGAGGGTCTCAATCGAGACCTGCTCACGATCGGCATTCCACGCACTCGTGACGACGCCGCCAGTCTTGGGGTCAGTAATCACCTTCAGGTTCAGGGTAGGGGCGTATCCCTCCTTGGAGCTCGGCTTGACGGGGGACTTGTACATGCCCTCGGCAATCACATCACGACTCAGCTTCTTACCCAGAATCTCCTCCGAGTGCGCCGCCAGATGATCCAGGATTCGCGCATCAAGCTTGGAAAACGCCTCCAGAATCTCAGGCTGGTCAAGACTCAGGGGCAGGCTGTAACTGACGCGACCGGACGCCTCATCCTTGAAAGTGCTGAGGCCAAAGGGGGCCCGCAGAAGAGGCATCTGGAACAGAAGCTTCTCACCGGACGCTGACTTGAGGTACACAGCCTTACCACCCTTGGCATTCTTGTACACATCAGAGAAGGACACATCAGCTGCGTTGAAAGTCGAGAACATCTTGAGAGAGGCCATTTGTTTCTTTCTACTGTATCAGTGTCTCGTCCCTTTATATGGGCCTCACATGACACTTTTTTCGTAAACTATAGTAACATGTTTGCTCGTATTTTTGGCCGCCCCCAGTCAAATGAACTGACTGAGGCTTCGGCTAATTTTAAGAGAAATCTCAATAACGTTATGAAGGACCCGGTTGGTATCCAGAGTCTGGCGAATATTGAAAAGATTTTTAATTATCAAATTCCCGGAAAAAAGTCCACTATTAACAAAATCAAGACGGGGCTCGCGAAGCGCGTTTTGGCCGCCATCGGGAAGGCTCAGGGTGCACAGGTCGCCGCTGCTGCAGGTGCGATCCCACAGGCACAGGCTGTTCAGCAAATTAACATTGCCACGAAACAACTGACGCAAATTCCAGGCACGAATTACTACCGCCGCGTCGCGAACAAGAATAACAAGGTGTACAACCAGAATGGAAAACTTTTTAGCAGATTTTATTTCAATGGTACCACCGTCCAACAGAGAGAACAAGGCCCAAATCTCGGGGGTGCGGGTGAGGGGCAGCCCGGTGTTCAGGGACCGATTCTTCCAAACAGAGCTCGACGTGCAAGCAACAGACCGTCTAACGTTTACAAGCCCGCCAACAGACAGGTCAACGGCAAAAACATATGGAAGAAGATTAACTTCAGGAATGGAAGCTGGGTTAATGCCAATAGCAAGAGTTACACCATGAATAATAAGGGTGTTTTCACAGAACTAACCGTCGGCTCCGCTGCAGTCTAAACTAATTTCCAGGGTAAATATAATGGCGAACGTATTTACGATCCTTCCGTTTTTGGCATTCATCGCCGTGGCCCATCCGTCCACGTACAAGGCGGTCCGTTCGGTCGCGGGAAATTGGGTCTCGAATGCAGAGGGTCGCGCGACCCTTGGTGGCCTGATTCTCCATGCGCTAGTGTTTGTCATCGTTGTGAGCTTCCTGATGCGCCTCATTGCACCAAACGTATCCAAGTTCAACGGCATGGAGCTCGGTATCACGGACCTCAGTGAGGTTCAGGAATTTGATGCTCAAATGGCTTCGTTTCACCCTTCCGCCAAGATGATGGACGAGGAACCTGTTATGGGTGCACCAGTTCCGTCACCGGCCCCGGCACCAGCCGCTCCAATGAATTGGTTCAGCACGATGCTGAAAAAATAAGTCGTTAATATTAAAGAATGTTCGTAAAGCTCTTGACGTTCATGCTCGTCGCGAGCCCGGCCGCATTCAAAGTAACGCGCCGGATCTTTGGTGACTGGGTCGCTGGACCAGAAGGCCTGGCATCGATTCCGGGCCTTTTGCTCCATGCTCTTGTGTTTTTGTTCTTGGTGACTCTGCTTATGAATAAAACATCGGGATTTGTATCTCGCGGAAAGCAGCAAGACCGCGAGGCTAGACATTTCCAGGAGAGGAATTTCTTGACAAAGAATAAAGAATGAACCAGTACATTGCTCCAATTTTGGCTTATGTGATTGTGGCCCACCCAGTCACGTACAAGCTGACGTCGAGTTTCTTGGGCACGTGGGTCGCGAGCCCCGACGGTGCAGCGAAACTTGGTGGGCTACTGCTTCATGCCGTAGTTTATCTGTTCCTCGCGGCACTGCTTATCCGCTTGATGAGTCCAAAGAAAGAGGGACTTAAGTACTATTAGAAATCTTCATCAAATCTAACGGCGTCACCCTCTGTCATGAGGTGCTTTGAATAATCCCCGACGCGCTTCTCAAAGAAGTTCGTCTTCCCTTCCAACGAGATGTTCTCCATCCAGTCGAAAGGGTTGTTCGCTACAATCTCATGCTTCGTACAACCAAATTGCTTCAAGAGCCGACTCGCCACGAACTTGAGGTACTCGGTCATTGATTCGGCATCCATACCTATGAGTCGGCAGGGCAGAGCCTCTGTGATGAATTCCTTTTCAATTTCGAGAGCCTCGACAACAATCCTGAAAATCGTATCATCGTCAAGCTTCTCGTGAAGATGCGAATACAGTGTCACTGCAAACTCCTGATGGAGCCCCTCGTCCCGTGAAATCAGTTCGTTGGAAAAGGAGAGTCCGGGCATGAGTCCACGCTTTTTGAGCCAAAATATGGAACAGAAGGAACCCGAGAAGAAGATGCCTTCCACGCAAGCGAATGCGACAAGACGCTGTGCAAAAGGTGCCGAAGGACCGATCCATCGGAGCGCCCATTCCGCCTTCTTCTTAACTGCCGGCACAGTCTCTATTGCCCGAAACAGGTGCGCCTTCTCTTCTGGGTCCCGGACAAGTTTATCAATCATAAGTGAATAAGTCTCACCGTGAATCGACTCGTTAAATCCCTGATACGCATAGAATGATCGGGCCTCTGGAATCTGTACATCCTTTGTAAAACTGAGATCCAGATTTTCAAATACAATTCCATCAGACGCGGCAAAGAAGGCCAAGACCGTCTTGATGAAATGGCGCTCGGCGTCGTTCAGGCGATCCCAATCCTTGAGGTCCCCTCCAAGGTCAATTTCCTCGACGGTCCAAAAGGACCCGATCGCTTTCTTATACAGTGCCCAAAGATCAGGGTACCGTATAGGAAAGGTTGTGAACCGCGAAACACTCGGGGTCAAAATGGGATCGGTCATTGTTACTATTTATGAGGGTTATTCTTTTAAGGATACGCAACGCCTGCGGCCGCCATGGACCAGACATCCTTCCCTGTACGGAAGTCGGTAAATACGTTATCCGCTCCTGTATTTCTGTACTGGGCCACTTTAAGCTGGTCCTTCGTCACACCCGAGGTGGGACCGGATCTCTTGTACGCCTTAACACTTCCGTTTATTTGATAAACACCAGTTTTATTCATAGTTGAATGGAGATAGCAATCGCCCCATGTGCCACCACCCATGTTGTTCCACTGTGAGTATCCTACACATCCATTCGTCATATCACATAGAGAGGAGCACTCGGAACCACCCGCGTCTTTGCCACCATATTTCGCCAACGTCTGTCCAAATAAATCGATATTACCATTTGGCGCGCCTTCCGTCCACAGCGAGTACGAACCTTTGGGAATGGGTTCGACCTTGGCGACACGAGCACCGTCAACCGCATCGTTATGACCACCGATAGTATCAGGGCCGAAAGGTCCTCCCCATACCCACTCACTACCACGCCAGTTGGAATCTGTATAGAGGCCCACCAACATGCCATCTGGAACCTGGATCCGGGTTGCTGAATTTCGTGGGAAACCAGTCTCTCCATTGACGCCCACAGCCTGATCAATTGCGACATAATTTCCTTGTTTCAACTTGATACTCCGCCCACCCGAACCCGGGCCATGTTCCCATAGAGTTACGCTACAACTATTGTCATCATTGTTGCAATCCCGTTCCTCAGTCTTGGTGCAAACTGGTGTGTTTCCACCGTTTATTGCAGCTTTGGTCACGACTTGCGTTCGGGTCTGTTTTCCGTTACAAGCCCGCGAACACGGCGACCAATTATCGATGAAGCCACACACCCCATCAACTGGACAATCGACCGTGTCCGTAACGGGTGGGCACTCGGCCCCTCCGCCACGAGGAGGCGCGTCACCCGAACGCGTTCGAGATTTCTTTCCTGTCGACGCATCACATTCACCGTAAGTGAACGTTGTACCCTGGACACAGTCGACAACCGGGCACGTCTCTGTTATTTCAGGCTGATCACACGCCCCTCCATTCGCGGCCGGAGTAGCGATTTTCCATTTGTATTTGAGAGTCCCAGACGCGTTCCCTTCTGGACACTGCTGGATCACTTCCTTTTCTGTAGTGCTCAGTACACACGGAGCACACGTCTGTGTCTCGGTACACGATGCGTCGGTACACGTGACGGTCGCTCCAGGGACCCTGGCCTTGTACACGTCGACACAGCTCTGGCCACCGTTCTTGGGGGTCACAGTCACGTTTGTTGTGCGAGTCCTGGTTGTTCCGTTACACGCACCCCAATCTGCTGTGGGTGCGAGCTGACACGCAACCGAGCACTCCTGTGTACGAGACAGGGGCTCTGTACAGGCGTCACCACCATTCGCAGCAGGAGTCGTGATAACGCGCCTCTGGGTCTTGATACCCGTCGCGGCATCACATGGCGTTGACGCCCAATCGTTCGGGGTGTATGGACCGTACACGCAGTTTTGACACGATTCCTGGTTCAACATCTCACTCGACTGGGGTGTGGGGCACATGAGTCCACCTGGGCCTCCGGGATCAACTACCGTTTTGGTTCTCGTCTTGGTTCCAAGACCCTGAGCATTTGGATTAAGACAAGATCCCCAGCTGCTCCAGTCACTAAGTCTGCAGTCGTTACAGGGAGCCTCGTTACAAGCGCGCGTCTCCGTCGTTGGTCCACATGCCGCGCCACCCTCATTTCCTGGTCGAGTGATGGACCGGGTTCTGTATTGGGTCCCCCCACCACACACCTGTGAGCACGCCGACCAATCAGTCCATTCACCCATGACGCAATCAACACCTACTGGAGGCATCGTCAATGGTTCCGCCCTCCACACGATGTTGTCCGTCGTGTCGAACATCACGAGGTTTCCATCGTCTCGAATTTGCAGAGTAAAAGGAGGCTGGCCAGATCCAGCCGTTGCGGACGACCATCCAGATGGCGTCATGCTATAGGCCGATGAGAAGATGCCGATATTTCCATCATCTGTAATTTTGAGGACACCTCCCGTTGAAATCGACCCGGACGATTCCCACATTTTGAAGTTGCCGCTCATAACGGTGGCCCGACCAAATTTGTATGTAAAAATGTACTTACCATTTTTACTCGTGAGTGCCGATCCCTCGGGGAGCGTCTCTCCGTTCTGAAGTGAGTCCTTGTTGGAGGAACTTGCTGGTGCGTATGCAACGGCCTGAGGACTGGCGACTTGAAGAGGGGGTGTGACGACCCCACCACTACGACTACTCGCCCCATCCATCACACCAAGATCGGGGGCACTAGGTCCTGCGGTTATCATAGAAACCTCACCTGTAGATGTTGGCGCTGCGTTCGATAAAAACACGATGAGGACTATAGCAATCAGGCACCCAAGTATCAACATGACGGGGCCTGACGGCATTTTCTTCTAACATAAGGAAACAAAAAGTTACAAAGAGTAACCAGTATGGACGTAACCCATCGACTGGCCCTGAGACTCAAACTATGGAACACGAGTGGGCATGTAATGCACCACGTTGCCCTACTCAAAAAGGCTCTTGACCTCCAGGGAGTTCCGGCCCATGTGGTCAAGGGGTATTGTATTATCGAAGAATCGAAAGAGGCTTGTGAACATTACTGGGTTCGGGCCGAACCCGGCCTGGACCTCGACATTGCGTTTACCGTCGCGACCCTAAAAAATCCAGAGCTCATGGCTCTTCGGCCAGTCCTCTTGGAGACTCTTCCCCCGGGGTTGACTCGGTCCGATTCGGAGGAGATTCTGATCCGCGAAGAGAATCGCCGTCTGTTCGAGTTGTTTTCAGCCGATCCCAGAGCGTTTTGGCTCGAGGCTCCGAAAGACGTGGCAACCTTCCGCGTAAAATAGATCGTGACACTTCATCGTCAAATGAAGACCGCTTGGGTGACGATACTGCAGCTGCGGCCAAACTCAAAAAACTCTGCGTCTTGACCTTTTCGGGTAAGTCTTTAAATACTAGAAAATTACGAAGTTTCTTTTCGACCGGGTTTGCTTGTTCAAGACACGCGTTGAACTCACCAAAGCATTCCTGAAGAAATGCTTGGCCCTCGGTTGTTCTGCGGGTCCGTTCAACACTGAGTTCTTTGGAAACCTTGAGAGCCAACCGCTTCATGAGAGTGGCCGAACGAAGCGCGTTCGCCATCTTTTCGTTAATTTTGAGGTACAATTGGATCGACCCGAGAACACCCGTTCCGGCTGACAAAATGGCGTTCATAATACTCACGTATTCCTGGGGTACAAATTCGTTAAGGGCTACGGCGGTCAACGCATTGATGGCCGAGATGATCAAGATAGGGATATTGAATTTTGACGCTAGTGCATGGTAGTAAGTGTAGTCTTTATTATAGTACGAAGCATACTCGTTGCATTGTTGTTCAATCTTGCTCAGAAATTGCTCTTCCCTGACGTCCCACGCGTCTTCTTTCATTACTTACTATTTCCCTAGAAGAATTTGTCGTTGTCCTCGATTTCGACCAGGTTCCTGACACGGTCTGGGAGCCGAGCCCGGACCCCCTTGTAAATCATATTAAAAACTGGGTTACTGTTTGTGATTCGAATCTTTTCAAGAAGACCCTTGTCTGGGCGCAGCTCGACCAGGAGCTTGATGAGGTGCAGAGCCGTGTCTGAATTCAGTTTTGAAATAGGGACGTCCTTCAGGTTCAACTCCACAATTTCAGTAAGTTTATTCTTCTCGACGTACTCGTCGAGTTGCTGAATGACTGGCTCGACGTTTTTCATAAACAAGGCTGTTTCACCGGGTGTCTTGGGCTGAGTCTCGATGTATCGGGCCCCAAGAAACTCGATGAATAGATGCCGACCCTGTGGGTAAAACACCAGCAGGTCCGCCATTTCTTAGTGAATGAGCTTATTTTTCTTTTATATAAACGTAATAATCTCACGAACATATCCTGGAAGCATCATGCTTATAGGTCTATAGAAGCTGCGAACGAGAATCCCAGAATTCTTAAACTGAATCTGTTTCAATAGATTATCATTCTTCGTGTATTCAAAGACGTCCAGAATGAGGCGCGTAATCTGCCGGACCTCGTGACAAAACGGGTTCGCACCGTCCAGGTCGACTACGATGATCATAGAACGCGATTTAATACGTAGTTCCTGAATGATATCATGCAAATCTTCGATCGTTGTAGGAAAGTAGTTGTTCACCACCAGTGTAACGGTTGCCTGAAGTTCAGCGTCCCACGTCCAGGACATGTACTCCCTAATATCTTTCATCTATTCGTTCCAAAGATTTTATAAACAAATAAAAATGCTCGCAGTCATGCGGACCCTCGGCGTTGCCTGGGTCGGTGTGATTTGCTTCATATTTGCATTTGGAATGTCCATGGCTCTCGATCGGGTCACACCTCCACTTGATCGTACCAAATCGCGTCTGCGCATTTTTATAGAGCTCTCTGTTCAGTTTGGCGTGATAGGTGCGATCGTGTTCTTGGCGCGGCACCTGATAAAGAATGTACCCTTTCCAGGAGAGGGAGTGTACGGTTACGAACACGCTACACTCGGGGAACTACGTTCATTGCCCCTTTTTGTATTCATATTCATGTTTTTCCAGAAACGCACTCAGGATAAGATGAAGTACCTTTCTCAGTAAAACGGAAACATTCCCATAAACATGGTGCAGGACGCGACAAATTAGAAAACTCGTCAATCGTATATTCATCACCCATAGACCGGTTGCACTTGCTGCAAATTGGACGGAGATTACTGAGATCCGTCAAACCACCTTTACTTTCGGGGATGTTATGGCCCACCTCGAAGGAAAAGGGCGTCATGATATTCGTACACCATGAAACGAGGCACTTGTGTTTAAAGAGCCGGTCTCCGCACCACATGAGCCACACCTGTTCACGGAGTGCAGCTGGAATTTTGACTTTCATATAATTTTCTATTTATTGTTCTTTTAATTATTCTCATCAACGACCGTCTTGTGCCGGATAACCTTTTCAGGGCGGATCTGCGTCTCTGAATAAGACCAGAGTGGGCGCTTATTCATCGAGTTGTAAGGAGATGCCTCAATCTTGGCGGTCTTCTTGGATCCGTGGAGGGCCCCGTTAATGCAGCGCTTCGAGAGGCCCGTCAGAGACTTTAGGCGCTTTACGGATACTGGCCCCCGCTCCTTGAGAATCTTGAGGAGCTCTGGTGCACGGTCCTTCATTTCTACTGTATCTTGTTCAGGAAGTTTTTATTTGAGTAATGAGACCGAGTTTTGGCATTGTTAGAATAGTAAAACTTCTTTCCGTATTTTTTAACGAGGCCCTTTCCAAGACCCTTGAGCCATTTGTTGGCCTCGGCCGTCGTCTTGAACGGCCCCTGAATCGCCTTGCCAAAATCGATAATCATGGGTTTTCCATTCTTGTTTATAATAATGTTATTACGGTGAAGATTTCCATGAAGCCAACCCTCTGCTGAAACCTTCCCCACCGCATTGGCAACCTTATTCTTGAGAGCCTTGTTTAGCGGAGGACCGGTCATATAGTTGCGCAGAGGTTTTCCGTTGATGAGATTCATAACGAGAATACTAGCCTTTTTATCTTGTGGAAGTCCCTTTGGAATCAGGTTCGCAGCATTCTGTGACCAAGGTGCGAAAGAAAAATTTGAAGTTTTTGGAGTCACACCCGACTGCCTCAGGTTTATCAAGGCGCGAGTTTCCATCTCGAAATTTTTATTAAGTTTTGCAAGTTTTATGGCGACGTTTTTCTTTAATGCCGAGTTGATCCCTTTAAAGACCACCCCAGCACCCCCTTGGCCTATTTTATTTAAGACTTTTATTCCGTAATTTCTATTATTCAAAATCTTCTGCATCTTCTGCACGTTTGTAAGAACCGAAGGTGGCACGACTACAGGAACCGTCACGGTATTTACTGAAGGTTTCAAAAACTTCTTACTTTGACCAAGTAGGATAATATCGACGAGATTTTTAACGTGTTTTGTCGAGTTGTACTTTGGTGGATATTCTGGACCCTGACAGTTCCATGAATTTATCGCAAGAG
>JACCDP010169522.1_pt1 | contig 59930 bp, 57 predicted proteins | sample 7445841 | NCBI WGS metagenome assembly JACCDP01 (sample SAMN15323441, study PRJNA562643) | freshwater metagenome | isolation source: river surface water | place: USA:Blue River Watershed | collected 2017-08-17 | reverse complement strand
ACCGGTGGCACCGGTTGAACCTGTTTCGCCTTTAGCGCCGGTTGCTCCTCTAGGGCCAACATTAGGGTTTCTTGGTCTTAGAACATCCCACATGTAGATCAAGAAAACAGGTAGCAGGATGTCGGTCAAGACAAAGATCGGATATTGGATCAAGTAGCCGGTGTACCAGGTTCCTTTTTGAAGAAACAAGGTGATGTGGCTAGAAATCAGTGAGATTGGCCAGACGACTGCAACGATTGGGAGGAACCTAACTAGATTTGAGTGGCCTGAGGCGTATCTCATCAAGATAACTGCTGGCCCGACTAGAAGCAAAATCCAGCCAATAGAAGAGATGGTCAGCTCTATTGCTCGAACTGGGTCCCCTTCAGCCATTGGGTTGAATAGGAAAAACCTTGGGAAGGTTAGGACAAGGGTTGCAATCAGGAAGGAGATGAATAAACCAATCCCACCAACTACCAATCTGTGACTTATCTTTGAGTGATCCTCTTGAGGGGCAATGTGTAGGTTAATCATTTTTACTCTTTCTATTCGTTTGTTTCGTAGGTTCCAGAGATGTAGAAGTAATCCTGGGTACTTAGGTTGTGTGGCGAGTTGTGATCCATTTCAAGATCTCTTGTTCCGGATGGATAAAAAAGCATCAACTGAGTTGAGTTCGGACTAACATCAGCTGAAATTGCGTAGTGTTCGTGTGAACCAACAGCATGAATGGCAGCATCCCTAAATACATAGTCGCCAGCTGCTTTGAATGGCAAAGTTAGCGAGTAATCACCGGTTCCAAAATTTGTAACGGATGCTAAAGAGATGTAGATCCTGAAGTGAACCAGCGGTCCGTTCTTTATGTAATAAGAGGAAGCTGGATTGCTTGAGTAAGTAAGGCCAGTTCCCGTCCAAGAGGAGGAATAGTAAATAGCTGAGCCAGAAATACCAGGAGGTCCCGGCGGTCCTGCAGGACCCTGAGCACCAGTATCTCCCTTGTCACCTTTTTCACCCTGTGCACCAGCAGGACCCATCGGACCAGTTTCACCGGTTGCACCAATTGCACCTTGTGGACCTTGGTCACCTATGTCACCCTTTGCTCCGGTTTCACCAATCGGACCCATTGGACCAGTGTCACCGGTTAGACCGGTATCACCCTTTGCCCCAGTTGCTCCTGGAAGACCTTGCTCTCCTTGTGCTCCTGTGTCACCTTTTTCACCCTGCGGGCCAATCGGACCCATCGGGCCGGTTGAGCCATCAACACCAGCCAGCCCAGCGATTCCCTGAATGCCGGGTAAGCCTTGCTCTCCCTGTGGACCGGTTGCACCATTAGCTCCGGTCAAACCTGTTGGACCGATGGCGCCCTGCGGGCCGATTGGTCCTCTGGGTCCGGTTAAACCAATCGATCCAGCAGGACCGACAGCACCAATATCTCCCGGTTCACCTTTAGGTCCTTGTGGCCCGGAACCTAAAATGGAGCCGAGCAGCCCTTGCGGTCCGGTTTCTCCTTCATCGCTCGGGTCTGGAGTTTGCGATCCACCTTGCGGGCCAACGGCAACGGCAACTGGTCCTGGTGGGCCGACTACCTCTTTGGGAAGTGAAATTACTCTAGTGAATCCGGTGAGCAGCATAAAAATAATGAAGCCGAGAATTAGAAATAGCGATGTGAGAAATGTTGTTCTGACTACAAGATCCGGTAAAGGCTTCGTTGGAATTTTTTTACCGTAGTAGTCAAATTGGCTCATGTCCCGAGCCTATTGCCTCATGGAAACAAAACGTCGCCATTTGGAAAAACCAGGCACTTAGTTTTAAGTATCCATTCGCCTAGTTCTAAGTGAATTGGGAGTGTATGTAGTGAATTGTTACCTTTGCGGTCCGCTAATCTTGTATTAGTCAAAGAAAAATACCTAATAAATCGGAGATTTAATGTTCCGCCTTTCAAAATTATCCTTAGCAAACCGCTCGGTTATTGCCCTTGTGACAGTGATCCTTGCTCTATTCGGTCTTATTTCAGTGAGCCAGCTAAAGCAAGAGCTATTCCCCTCCCTCGAGTTCCCTCAAGCCGCTGTGGTTACCAGTTACCCAGGAGCATCACCGGAAGTTGTTGACGCTCAGGTCAGCCGAGTTTTGGAACAAGCGATTTCTACTGTGGAGGGAGTGGAAACTACTTCCTCAACCAGCCAGAGCAATCTTTCGACTGTGCGGGTAACTTTTGATTTTGGCACTACAAGTGCGAAGGTAACGGAACTTCTAAACAATGCAGTTGACTCAGTGAAGGCCACTCTTCCAGCGGCAGCAACTCCAAAGATATTTAGCGGTGGCCTCGAAACTATTCCGGTAGTAATTATGAGCGTTTCGGCTAACTCCGGCGATAACAGCGAGATCAGCGAGTTGCTTCCTGATCTCGCAACGACACTTTTCAAGAAGGTGCCGGGTGTAAAAGATGTTCAGATTGGTGGAATCAGGGATTACCGCATCAACCTTGAACTAAACCAGATGCTGATGGCAGGATCAGGGCTAAACAGCCAGTCAATTCAAACAGCGCTCAAAACTAATGGCTTTGTTGTTCCGGCAGGAACGTTGGAGGATAGCGAAGGCCAGATTTCCGTTGAAGTTGGAAGCCCGGTTGAATCAATAGCCGCTTTAGAAACTCTGCCACTCAATGGAACACTAACCCTCGGTGATGTCGCGGAAATTAGTTATGACCCGGCCCCAATCACCAGTATCTCTAGGGTGGATGGCAAACCAGCTTTGGCAATTGCTATCACTAAAACTCAAGAGGGAAATACCGTTTCAATCTCGCAGGCAATAAAGCCATTGCAAGATGATCTGGCTGAGAAACTAGGTGGCGACGTAGAGGTCAAGGAGACCTTCAACCAGGCTCCTTTTATTGAAAAATCAATTGCCGATTTAGTCAAAGAAGGTGGCTTAGGACTTACCTTCGCAATTATCATCATTCTGATTTTCCTAACCTCATGGCGCTCCACCTTGGTTACTGCCATATCTATCCCTACCTCGCTACTGGTTGCTTTTATTGGTTTGTCCGGTTTTGGTTACTCGCTCAACCTATTTACCCTGAGCGCTCTAACTATTGCTATCGGTCGTGTAGTGGATGACTCAATTGTGGTAATTGAAAACATCAACCGACACCTGTCCTATGGCGAAGAGAAACTTGAAGCAATCCTCAATGCTGTTCGTGAGGTAGCCGGTGCAATTACGGCAGCCACGCTCACCACAGTCGCTGTTTTCTTACCGATTGCCGGTGTTGGCGGTCTAGTTGGGCAGCTATTTAGACCCTTTGCGCTAACTTTTGCCTTGGCACTGATCGCATCACTACTTGTTTCCCTAACTATTGTTCCGGTAATCGCCTACTGGTTCCTAAAGAACAAGTATGCGCTGGGCAAACTCACTCCAGCGCAAATCAAGAAGCAGGCTGAAAAGATTCGCCTGGAGGAGAACGAGAAGGAACGCAAGTCGCTTTTGCAGCGCGGCTACCTACCAGTTCTTCGTCTAACTCAAAAGCGCCCAGTATTGACACTTGTTTCAGCTTTCGTGGTTTTGATATTCACATTCGGCCTAACCCCGTTTCTGAAAACAAACTTTATTGGTAACTCTGGATCAAACAGTTTCGCTGTTGCGCTAAGTGTCCCGCTAGGCAGCTCACTTGAAGATAAGTCTGTTGCTGCTAAAAAAGTTGAGCAGCAACTACTTGATTCAGGAGATACCTTAGCCATCACCACCACCATTGGCTCTAACGACTCTAGAGTTGCCTTTGGCCAAACCGCCGGTGGCATCCAGTTCCAGGTCACCACTAAAGAAGGCGTAAACGGTGAGCTTTTCCAAGAAAAGATGACTAAGAAGTTCGCCGAGTTACCTGAGCAATACAAGGCAAAGTTTGAAAGCGGCCAGTCATTCGGTTCATCTGGAACTATCGATGTCACCGTAACTGCAAAAACAGACAGTCAGCTGCGCGAAGGTATAAAGAAGGTTGTCGATGCCCTTGATGGCAAGATCGCCAATGTTGAAGCGGAAATCACCAGCACTCTCAGTGAAAAGCAGCGAACCCTAAAAATCACGGTTGACCGCAGCGTAGCAAGCCAAGTTGGATTAAGTGAAATTGCCATTGCTGGCATCGTTTCAAGTGCGATGACCCCGCAGTCAATCGGTTCGATCAATATTGACAATAAGTCAACCGCTATTTACGTAAAATCCGATAACGTCCCAGAAACTATCGATGAGGTAAAGGCGATCAGGATTCCAACCATGGCTGGAATCAGACCGTTAACCTCACTTGCCGATGTTGAGATTGCTCTGGTGCCAACCAAGGTAACTACACAGGATGGTGATCGGGCAGCGACAGTTTCGCTTACCCCGAAGGCAGATGCCAGCCTTACGACAATCACGATGGATGTTTCTAAAGAATTGGATAACTTGAAAGACAAGATGCCGCTTGGCACCACATTGCTTCCACTGGGCGGTGTATCAGCTGACCAAGCAGAATCCTTCAACCAGTTATTCCTAGCCTTACTGGCGGCCATCTGTATCGTTTATCTGATCATGGTGGCAACCTTCAGATCGCTAATGCAACCGCTGGTGCTATTGATTTCGATTCCATTTGCCGCGACCGGAGCTTTCGTCGCATTGCTGATAACCAACACAGCTCTAGGATTACCCGCTCTAATTGGAATGCTGCTTTTGGTTGGAATCGTGGTCACCAACGCCATTGTGCTTATTGACCTAATCAATCAGTATCGAGTTCAAGGTGTCCCGCTTGAGGAAGCGATCATGGATGGAGCAAGACAGCGTCTAAGACCGATTCTGATGACCGCACTTGCAACCATCGGTGCGCTTATGCCACTGGTACTCGGCTTTACTGGTTCCGGAGGATTTATCTCACAACCACTGGGTATTGTCGTGGTCGGTGGCTTGTTCTCATCGACACTTCTAACTTTGGTGATTGTTCCGGTGCTATATCGACTAACCGAAGGTAGAAAAGAGCGCCGAGCTCTCAAGAAAGCCACTGCCTAAAGCGTAGGATTATCCTGTCAGTAGGCAGAGCTAAGTTGAGTAAATGATGAATATCCCCGAGTATCTAGTCTGGATCGATTGTGAAATGACTGGATTAGATCCAGAAAAAGACTGCCTGGTTGAAATAGCTGTTGTGATTACCGATATCCAACTGAATGTTGTCGATAAAGGTTTAGACCTAGTAATTAAACCGAGACCAGAATCATTAGCTGGTATGGATGATTACGTTCGCAACATGCACACCACCTCTGGCCTAATCAACGAGTTTGATAATGGTTTGGAACTCAAAGACGCTGAAGCTCAGGTCTTGGATTACATCAAGAAATATGTCCCAACTGCAAAGCTTTCCCCACTAGCTGGCAACACCATCGGTACCGATCGAATGTTCATTTCAAGATACATGCCTGATCTCGATGGCCACCTGCATTACCGAAACATCGACGTTTCGACCATCAAAGAGCTAGCTAAAAGATGGTTCCCCAAGGCTTATTTTCAGGCTCCCAAGAAAGTTGGCGGCCATCGTGCCTTAGCCGACATTCTGGAATCTATTGACGAGTTGCGACACTATCGCCAGAGCGTGTTCGTGGCAGAGTTTCAAGCACCGGCTGTAGTAACCGAAGGCTCTAGCCCTGCGGCTGAAGACTGATAAACTCTTAGCTGTGCTTCATTTGAAGCCATGGTGGGTATAGCTCAGCTGGTAGAGCGCCTGGTTGTGGTCCAGGATGTCGCGGGTTCAAGTCCCGTTACTCACCCCATAAAACCCTTGGAGAAACGTGAAGCAGTTTCTGATAAACGTCTTAGACACTGAAACCGGAACCGCTTCCGGTAATGAAATGGCTGAAATAGACGCCTTCAACGAGATGCTGCAAAATAACGGTCACTGGGTATATGCCAATGGAATTTCTTCACCATCCGAATCGGTAAAGATTGATAACCGCTCTGACAAAAATGAATTAGTCGATGGCCCGTTATACGATGAGGAACTCTATGTTTCCGGTTTCTGGATAATCAAGGCAGCAGATAAAGAGCAAGCTATCGTCTTGGCTAAATTAGGATCTAAAGCTTGTAATCGCCAGGTCGAACTTAGGCCGCTGCACGGTTAGTTCTGATTAGCTCTTTCTAATACCAGTTCACGAACTCGTGCAGCATCAGCTTGGCCTTTCATCGCCTGCATCACTGCGCCGATTACTGCACCAGCGGCTTGAAGCTTACCCTCACGAATCTTTTCCAAGACATCGGGTTGTTTGGCTAGTGCCTCATCAATTGCCGCAATTAGCGCACCATCGTCGGAGACCACTTCAAGTCCTTGTGCTTTGACAATCTCTTCTGGGCTTCCCTTACCGGCTAACACTTCGGCAAGAACTGTTCTAGCGATTCGGTCGTTGATTTTTCCAGAGTCAACTAGATTGGCAAGTTCGGCAACCTGTACCGGGGTAATTGCTAACTCGGAGACATCTTTATCTTCACTATTGGCAATTCTGGCTATCTCACCGGAATACCATTTTCTAGCAGCCTGAGCCTTGGCTCCGGCTGCAACAGCTTCCTCGATGAAATCAAGCAAACCTGCATTTACTGCATCTCTAAATTCCATCTCAGCAAATCCCCACTCCGCAGCTAGTCGTTTGCGTCGATCAGCAGGATTCTCCGGAAGCTCTTGGCGTAATTTCTCAATTAGTTCAGTCGATGGTTGAACTGGAACTAGATCAGGCTCTGGGAAGTAACGATAGTCATCTGCATCAGATTTAGGTCGGCCGGCACTAGTTGATCCTTTGTCCTCATGCCAGTGCCTGGTTTCCTGAGTGATAGAACCACCATCAGCAAGGATCTGAGCCTGGCGTTGAATCTCGTAACGAACGGCTCGTTCAATGCTTCGAAGGCTGTTGACGTTCTTGGTTTCGGTTCTGGTACCAAGTTTGTCTTGTCCCTTGGGGCGAAGCGAAACGTTAGCATCACAGCGAACGTTACCGCGTTCCATGCGAGCGTCAGAAACACCCAGTGCTTTAACAATCTCTCTAATCGATCTGACGTAGGCAGCAGCAAGCTCGGGAGCTTCTGCACCTGCACCAAAAACCGGCTTGGTTACGATTTCAACCAGCGGCACTCCGGCTCGGTTGTAATCTACGAGTGAATATTCAGCTCCCTGGATTCGCCCGGTGGCACCACCGATGTGAGTTAGCTTGCCAGCGTCCTCTTCCATGTGTGCTCGTTCAATCTGCACGGTAAAGACCTTGCCACTTGGCACCTCAACATCAAGCGAACCGGCAAAAGCGATCGGTTCGTCATACTGCGAGGTTTGGAAGTTCTTAGCTAAATCCGGGTAGAAGTAGTTCTTTCTGGCAAATCTTCCAGTTGGGGCAATCTGGCAGCCGAGGGCAAGCCCAATCGAAATTGATGACTCGACAGCCTTTTTATTTACAGCGGGAAGAGATCCCGGCAAGCCAATACAAACCGGACACACATTGGTGTTCGGTTCCTCACCGAACTCATTGCGGCAACCGCAGAACATCTTGGTCTTGGTATTTAGTTCAACGTGAACTTCTAAACCGATCACAACTTCAAAAAGCTCAATCGCCTTCTCGTAATCCATCAAGTTTGCCTTAGCCATTAGTTGACCTCCAAGCTTGGTGCGAAATCAATCATTCGCTTACCCCAGACACCTTCCAGGATGCTCTCGAGTGCAGCTCCCGCCTCATACAAAAGTGCATCTTTGTAACTTGGAGCGAGCATCTGAATACCGACCGGTAGCTGGTCTTCATCGGCAAGACCAATGGGCACCGAAATGCCGGGAAGCCCTGCCAAGTTAGCCGGGATGGTTGCAATGTCATTTAGATACATCGCTAGTGGGTCGGCTACTTTCTCCCCGAATTTGAATGCTGTAGTTGGTGCAGTTGGTGAAATCAATACATCCGCTTTACTAAATGCATTAGCGAAATCGCGTTGAATTAGAGTTCTAACCTTTTGCGCAGCGCCGTAGAACTTATCGAAAGAGCCGGCAGAAAGGGCGTATGTGCCGAGGATGATTCTGCGCTTCACCTCTGGCCCAAAGCCTGCCTCACGGGTGGCCGACATAACCTTCTCAATAGTTGGGTTGCCCTCCGGCGTTACTCTCATGCCAAATCGAACCGAGTCAAATTTAGCAAGATTGCTGGAAGCTTCTGCTGGAAGAATCAGGTAATAAGCATCAATTGCATATTCAAAACTTGGGCAGTCAACCTCAACTATTTCTCCGCCTGCCTCAGTGATTAGTTTGATTGCCTCAGCAAAGCGGTTTCTAACTCCCTGCTGGAAACCTTCACCGGATAGTTGTTTGATGAGACCAAAACGTTTACCCTTGAGAGTTCCGTTCTTTGCTGCCTGAACCATTGAACCTAGCGAATCTAAAAGTGAGGTACTATCAAAAGGATCATGTCCAGCAATAACATCCTGCAGGTAGGCAGCATCCAGAACATTTCTTGCCACTGGTCCGATTTGATCCAATGATGAGGCAAGGGCGATTAGCCCGTAGCGAGAGATTGCACCATAGGTAGGTTTGATACCAACTGTTCCGGTTACCGCTGCTGGGAATCTAATTGAGCCACCGGTATCTGAACCAATGGCCAAAGGTGCTTGGAACGATGAAATCACTGAAGATGAACCACCACCAGAACCACCAGGAGTTCTAGTTAGATCCCATGGGTTTTTTGATGGCCCGTAGGCGGAGAACTCCGTTGATGAACCCATGGCAAATTCATCGAGGTTAGTCTTACCCAGAATCGGCATCAATTGGTTCCGCAGCTTGGTTACGACTGTCGCATCATATGGCGGTACCCAGCCCTCCAGAATCTTAGACCCTGCGGTAGTTGGAGCATCGGTAGTGGTCAGGTTATCTTTGACAGCAATCGGTAATCCAGCAAGTTCAGGTAATTTTTCTCCAGCTTTGCGTCTAGCATCAACATCTTTGGCGGTGGCAAGTGCGCTCGCTGCGTTGACAAATAGAAATGAATGAATCGCTGTGTCAACTTTGGAAATTTGGTCTAGGTGAGCTTGGGTTAGTTCCACCGAGGAGATTTCACCAGATTGAAGCAGTGAAATCAGTTCGCTGGCTGATTTTTTGATCAGTTCAGACATCCCTACTCCTCATCCAAAATAGCTGCCACACGGAATCTCCCCTGAGCGCTGTCTGGCGCGCCAGATAAGGCATCAGCCTGGCTCAGCGATGGGCGTATTTCGTCTTCGCGGAAAACGTTACTTAGCGGAATTGGGTGGCTGGTTGCCGGAGTGTTCTCATCGACAATGTTGGAAATCTTGGCGACCGAATCGACTATCACGCTTAATTGTTCGGTGAAGCGAATCAGCTCAGCCTCGGTGAGGTCAATTCGGGCTAGATTAGCCAGATGACGCACCAAATCAGGGGTAATCTCGGACATTGCTTTCCTTTGGACTAGATAAATCAAGTATATCGGGGCTGACAGCAAACCTTTTACTGGACTAAACTTACACAGTTGCCCAAAAGCGCTAGGCGATACGTAATTCCAGGAGAAACCAAGATGGCAGACGAAGAGAACTTTGACATTGTTATGCGCGGCTATGACCGTGACCAGGTTGATAAGACCATTGATGAAATGCGTCTAGAAATTGATCATCTCACCAGTTATAACGAAAGCGCTGCCCAGGAAATCTCAATTCTCAAAGCTGAAGTTGAAAACCTAAAGGAACAGGTCAAAAAAGGTGGGCCGAACGGCTACGCTGCCCTTGGTGCTCAGTTTGAACAAACCCTAAGACTTGCCGAAGAGCAAGCTAAGAAAATGATTGCCGATGCCGGCCAGGATGCCCTACGAATTCGTGAAGAGGCTAAGGGCGAGGTCGATCTACAAAAGCGAACTGCCAAGGACAAGGCAGATCGAGTTGTTCAAGAAGCCGAAATCCGCATGGAGGAGGCAAGGCTTGAATCTGATCGCCGCCAAGCCGAGATGCTAAACGTCGCAGCCGCAGCTCAGGCCGAGGCTACCGAGAAAATTCAAACCGCGCAGCGAGAAGCTGGAGCTATCAAATCCGATGGTGAGAGATATGCCGCTGAATTGCGCGCTCAGGTGCACCGTGAAACCGAAGAGGCAAGGGCACTAGCTAACGAACTAAGCCAGCGTACCGCCCAAGCAAGAGTTGACCTCGAAGCCGAGTTAAAAGCCAAGCGCGATGAGGCAGAGCAGGAAGCCTTGAGAATTTACCAGGCGGCTGTTGCTCAAGCCCAGGCGGTCACCGAAGAGGCAAACAGAACACTGGCTGACTCTTCTGCGCGTGCTGCAGAGATTTTGGCGGAAGCAGAGCGCGTTTCCCGTGATGCTAGAAACAACAGAGATCAGATTCTTGAAGACTCGCAGCGCAGAGCAACTGAGTTGATCAACACCTCCCGTCGCCGCGCTGAATTGCTAGCTAGAAAAGCTCAAGGCTATGCAGAAAACGCCATCAAGGATGCCCGCGAAAGATTGAATGAACTTTCTGAAGAGAGAGAAGAAGTCGTTGACTTCCTAGATTCAATGGGCAAGTTGATGTCAACCGAAAGCATGGTTTCTGCTGACGAAGCAGATGTAAATAACAACAACTAATTTGCTAATTTCTTAGCGAAATCATCTTCTGATATAACAGGCACTCCGAGTGATTCGGCTTTGGCCAATTTGGAACCTGCATTAGCCCCCGCTATTACAAATGCGGTGTTCTTTGAAACACTGGAAGCGGCCTTAGCTCCATTAGTAATAATCAATTCCTCGATTTGCTCCCTGGTGTAGTTCTGCAAAGTTCCAGTAACCACGATGCTAAGGCCTGCGAATATTCCACCAGTTGAATTATTTGAACCAGGCCCTTGGTGATCAGGGATCTCGAGCAAGACCCCTGCCTTACGCCAAGACTCAATTAGATTCTTGTGCCAATCAATTTGAATCCAATCCTTTAGCGACTTAGCCAAAATTGGTCCGACCCCATCAACTTCAGATAATTCATCCTCAGAGGCGGCAAAGATTCGATCAATCGAACCGAAGTGATTTGCCAGTGACCTAGCGGCAACTGGGCCAACGTGTCTAATTGAAAGAGCAACCAGTATTCTCCAGAGCGGTCTTGTCTTAGCCTCTTCAATATTCTTCAGTAGCTTGATTGCTACCTCTGCTGGCACTAAGCCATTTTGCTTATCCTGCTTACTGAAGAAGGCAACAATCTTTGGTTTACCATCATCATCTAATTTGGGAATACCGGTATCTGGATCAAGAACATAGGTTTTTATTGGAAGTAGCTGATCCATGGTCAATGTAAATAAGTCCGCCTCGGATCGAAGTGGCGCTTGTTTAGGCTCAACCGGTTGAGTCAGGGCAACCGCTGCAACATAACCTAAAGCTTCAATATCCAGAACCGAACGTGAACCGATATAGGCAACGCGTTCACGCAACTGAGCGGGACAGTTCTCATTGTTTGAACAGCGAAGATCAACATCACCTTCGGCGGCGGGAGCTAACTTAGCACCGCAGTCTGGACAGTTTTTTGGCATGACGAATGCCTTTTCACTACCATCACGAAGATCAACAACGGGCCCTAGAATCTCTGGGATAACATCTCCTGCCTTGCGAATAACCACCGTGTCACCAATCAGCACACCTTTAGCTTTGACTACGTCCTGGTTATGCAGGGTGGCAAACTCAATTGTTGAGCCAGCAACCTTGACTGGCTCAACTACCGCATATGGAGTTGCTCTACCTGTCCTTCCGATGGAAACTCGAATATCTAGAAGTTTGGTATTCACCTGTTCGGGCGGATACTTATAGGCAATTGCCCAACGCGGCGCCCTAGCTGTAAAGCCCAACGTACGTTGTTCAGCAAGTGAATCGACTTTGATAACTACCCCGTCAATCTCATGCTCGAGATCATGACGGTGCTCTTTGAAATTTGCGATGTAGCCGGCAACCTCATCAATTCCTTCGAGTACCTTATAGCGGCTCGAGGTTGGCAGCCCCCAACCCTTTAGCAGTTCATAGAGTTCACTCTGGTAATTAAACGGTGCATCTGGCCAAGCGCCAATTCCATGCACCAGCATTTGCAGCGGCCTAGAAGCAGTAACTGCTGGATCCTTCTGGCGCAGCGAACCGCTCGCAGAGTTACGCGGATTAGCAAATGGTGCCTTGCCGGAGGCCACCAGGCCAGCATTGAGCTGATCAAAATCAGCAACTGCAAAAAATATCTCACCGCGAATTTCAACCACCGCAGGAATGTCTTTACCTTTTAGTTTCTGCGGAATTTGTTTTATGGTTCTGACGTTATTGGTGACATCTTCACCAACAGCACCATCGCCCCTAGTTGCCGCTGAAACCAGAACACCGTTTTGATAACGCAAGTTGATAGCTAATCCATCGATCTTCAGTTCGCAGAGAAACCTTGCGGCGCTAACCCGATTCGCCCAGGCGGTTAGCTCTTCATCATCAAAAGCGTTATCTAAGCTCCACATCCGCTCGAGGTGCTCAACCGGGGCAAAAGTTTCATTTGCTGAACCTCCGACACTTTGAGTTGGTGAATCACCGGTAATCAGTTCTGGATGCTTAGCCTCAAGTAGCTCCAGCTCCTTCATCAATTTGTCGTATTCTGCATCGCTAATCAGCAGGGTATTTTCTTGATAATAGGCGCGGCGATGCCGATTGATTTCATCGACTAGGTAAGCAATTCGTTCAGCTGGACTTGGCACGCTATAAGCCTATTAACAGGGTGGACAGATTAGTCAATGCTCGCCGAGCTTGTTGAGAACTCAGCCACTGCAGATACGGTGGCATCAATTGTGACCTGGGCAAGTACTCGAGTGCCAAGATAAATAACAGCAGTTTGACCTGGCGCTACCCCAAGAATAGGTTCATCTAATTTGATAATCATTTGCTGGTCAGTAACCGAAACCTGACATGGCACCTGCTCGCCGTGGGCCCGAACCTGCACATCTGCTGCGAAGAACTCCTCAGCATCAGCTTTGGCTTTACCGCACCAACTGTAGTTTTTACCCGATAACTCTTTCACCGCTAGAGCTGCTGCTGGGCCAACGACGACCTTGTTGGTCTTCACATCCACAGCTAACACATAGCGAGGCTTACCATCAGAAGCTGGCCTCCCAAGTTGGAGGCCCTTTCGTTGACCGACGGTAAATCCATGTGCTCCCTGGTGCTGCCCTAGAACATTGCCTTCCATGTCGACGATTTCACCAGCAGTGCTACCAAGTCGATCAGCCAACCAATCTTGGGTATCGCCTTCAGGAATAAAACAGATGTCGTAAGAATCGGGCTTGGCAGCAACCGAAAGCCCTCTTTCGGCAGCCTCTTGCCGAATTAGATCCTTACTGGCGGTATGTCCCAGCGGAAACATCGAGTGCTTTAGTTGTTCCGCGGTTAGTACGCCGAGTACGTAGCTTTGATCTTTAGCGAGCGCTTCAGAGCGGTGCAATTCTAGGTTGCCTTCGCCATCTTTTAGGATGCTGGCATAGTGGCCGGTGCAGATAGCCTCAAAACCTAAAGCTAAACCTTTTTCCAGTAGCGCAGCGAACTTGATTCTTTCATTGCAGCGCATACATGGATTTGGTGTCCGACCCGATTCGTATTCGGCTATGAAATCATCAACTACTTCTAGTTTGAACTTTTCACTAAAATCCCAGACATAAAAAGGTATTCCTAAGACATTCGCTGCTCGCTGGGCGTCCATGCTGTCTTCAATAGTGCAGCAGCCTCTCGAACCGGTGCGTAGAGTTCCAGGCATTCTAGATAACGCGAGGTGAACTCCAACAACTTCGTGACCTGCTTCGACAGCTCTGGCGGCAGCCACTGCACTGTCCACCCCACCACTCATGGCCGCTAGTACTTTCACTTTTGAACACCAGCTTTCAAGGCAGCATTGACAGCCGCTGGCAGTGCAGCAAGGAAGCCATCGATGTCTTCTCTGGTTGTCTTATTTCCAAGTGTGACGCGAATGCAACCGTTTGCATCTGCTTGCGATCTACCCATCGCAATCAGCACGTGACTTGGGCCATTTACTCCAGCTTGACAAGCTGAACCTGTGGAAACTGAAATACCTTGCTGATCCAATAGAAACAAGAGTGAATCTCCCGAGCAACCTTCAAATATGAAGTGTGCGTTATTCGGTAGTCTATTTTCAATAGTTCCAGTGAATCGAGCAACATCGGTTAACCTGTGAACGCCTTGAACTAGATAGTCACGCAATTCGGCAAGCCGTTTAGCCTCGTCCGGTAATTCCCGAACAGCAATTTCTGCAGCGTGGGCAAAAGCCTTCGCAGCCGGAGCGTTCATTGTTCCAGAACGAAGGCCACGCTCTTGGCCACCGCCGTGAATTAGTGAGACAAGTTTGGTCTGTCGGGACACGACCATGGCCCCTACCCCAATAGGCCCACCTACCTTATGAGCCGATACAGCGAGTGTGGCAAGGCCTGAATCAGCAAAACCGATCGGAATATGGCCAAAAGCAGCAACTGCATCGGAGTGAACGGGAATGCCAAATCTCGAAGCCAAAGAAGTCACTGCTTTGATGTCGAATATCAAACCGGTTTCGTTATTGGCCCACATCAAAGTTATCAGCGCAACGCGTTCTTGAATCTGAGTTAGCAGAGTCGCTAGCCCAACTAGATCAATTTGCCCAAACTCATCTATCGGTAGCCAGATAATTTCTGCACCGTCGTGCTTTTCTAGCCACTCGATTGGGTCGATGACAGCGTGGTGCTCGGTGCCAGCGGTAATGATCAGATTACGCTTAGCATCTTCTTCTTTTCGCTGCCAATAGAGCCCCTTAATCGCCGTGTTGTTACTTTCGGTTCCACCAGAGGTGAAAATAATTTCACTGCGGTGACAGCCAAGGCTTTGGGCTAGGGATTCTCTGGCTTCCTCGAGAGCTTTTCTGACCGCTTGACCAGAGGTGTGAACTGATGAGGGATTACCCAATTCTTTTAGGTAGTGAACGTAACTTTCCAAAACTTCATCGCGGATCGGAGTTGTAGCTGCGTAGTCAAGGTAAATTCCCATGATTAAAACATCTTTGCAGCTAAGCCCCGACGGGCTTTGATGACCGCAGGGTTGTTTTTTCCGACAGCATTGAATAATTCAAGCAGGTGATTGGTAAAAACTGTTTTATCTTCGGCCAGATCGAAAAACTCTAGCAAAAGCCCAAATGCGGTTTCTGCATCACCGATGGCCAGTAAATAGTCAGCTTTTCGCATAGCCTCAGCAACTGTTTTCGGCTCAACGGCAAGTTCGGTTTCAATCTCCCCGGCATAGGTTCTTGCAACGAGTTTTACCTGAGCGAGACGCTCCAGGAGCGTCTCGTCATTTGGTTTATCTCTAAGTTCTTTTTGGTAAATCTCGACAGCAGCATCGAATTCCCCACGCTCCATGGCATCAAGGGCAAGCTGCTCACTTGGGCTTAGCTCTGGCTCAGGTTGAGTGCTCACCTCGCCGATTACTAACTCGCCTTCTAAGCCTTGGCTCTTGGCAAGTTCGATGAGTTTTTCTAGAAAAGTGATCAAGTCATCGACACTCTGATCGCCCTGGAACAGTGGCCTAGGCTCACCAGCCAAAATCATTGCCACTGTCGCAGGTGCGGTAACCGCAAAGGCTTGGGCTAAGTCTGGCTGAGCCATGATATCAAGCTTGGCTAAAAACCACTTTCCCTGTGAGTGCTCGGAAAGCTTTTCTAGTTTTTGGGTCAACGAAACGCTGGCGGCATCTGCCTTATCCCAGAAACTGACAATCACTGGGACTACATTTGAGATTTCGATTACCGACCGGACAACTGGTTGGCTCAAATCAAGCGAAAAAGCTGGCACGGTGACTTTTGGCGTCTGACTATTGCTACCGATTTTATCTTTGACAACTTTATTGGCAAGAGCAGAAAGGTCAACTGCACCGCGGAAGGAATTATTAAGTTCGCTCAATCTAGTGCCTTCACCGACAAGATACCTTGGCTAGCGCCAACCAGTCGAATTTTCTCTGCCGACCCGGAAACCGGAACGTAGAAAAGCATCTGGTTGCCATAAACGGTTTTTATCCCAGTTGATGAGCCAGGAGCGTTAAGTAGAATCTTGCCTTCTATGGTGGTCACCGACACCGCCTGACCGCGAATCTTTGGTCGGATAATCTCAGTGTCATTCATCTGAACAGCAACTAAACCACCAGATTCCAAAGTCAACATTCCAATAATGTTTGGGTTGCCCAAACTGTGTTGGAATCTAATTGAAGTCTTGGCGTTGACCTGCTTGGCAATCTTGTCTGCCTGATCCTGTGAGATGGCGGCATAAAACTTATCCGAAGCTAAATCAAATGCCTCGAAATATTTACTCTCCGTGCCTTTATTCAGGGTGTCACCGTATTTGAAAGGCAGGCTTTTGAGCTTGGTGGCGAGATACTCGTTCTCGGCCGCTACCGAGATAGCTCCGATATCCTGCGCCGCTACGTCGGGGAATTTGGCATTTGGTAATAGATCAATCAAATACCAAAGTTTATAGTTCTCTCGAGGGCTCTCCTGCTGCAGCACCAGAAGTTGGGGTGCACGGGTGGTCGCCTCAGATTTGGTGACCACCATGATAGTTCTTGGTTGCCAACCCAATTCAGCTGCCGGCAGTTGCATCGGTAGGGCTATGGTGACCGGGTTAGCAATAATTTCCGGAAGCTTCGGAATTTTCTTGTTCTTGGTTTGCAAGAAGTACTGAATTTTTCTAAGTTCGAGTGCAGGACCGGCTACACGGGTTAAAAGTAGTGGTTCATCCCTGGCCCCATCTGCAGTCTTCACTGTTGTGGCGACTTCACGAACGATTCTTTGAAGCTGGGCATCGTTGACCACAACGCTGGTAGCTGGGCTCAAACCTGATTCTGTCTCTGGTTTAGCTTCAGCGGAATTAGCGCAACCGGCTAAAAGCCCAAAAGTTACTAATGCAGCTGGAATGACTGCTATCTTCCGACCTATTCTTCTTCTGCCCCGAATCGGGATATCCGATCTGATTCTCTTACGATATTTTGGCCCCGATGGCGCTTTCGGTATTCGTCTTCTCGGGCCACGAAGTTTACGAAGGTTACGCAAGGCCCAGAAATTTAGAATCAGACCCAAAACGAGAAGTCCCAAGCCACCGTAAATTAAGACAAGCGGCCAATCGATCAAAGTGTTTACCTGCCAAATTATTGTGACTGCCTCTGGGCCATGCTTAAACCCGTCGCTAGCTAACAAAATTGCTGTGTCATCGGCCATAGCCACATCTGTGTTTAGGTCGTTTTTGACCTTTATTGCGGTTCGCCACATGTCGCTACCCTCGGGATTTTGATTTTCCCCACCAGCGGTAATCTCTGTTACATCAGCCTCGTTGGCTTGGCTTAGATTTAGACTGACAAAGTTACTGGTTCCGATCCAATCCTGAATATCACGCTCTCTAGCATCTGCATAGAAAATCTCTTTCTGGCCTGATGCTTGAACGGTAATTTCACCAGGGAATCGCTTCAGTGTTTCATTTGGTATGACCGCATAGGAATAGGCGGAATTAAGCTCAAAATCGACCTGTTTGCGGTTGGCGTCGTCAAATGGGCCCTTGATGATAAAGCCGGTTAGCACGCTTAGGGCCGAAAGGGCTAGCAGCGTGCTGGCAATAACAAACCGCATAAGGCTCCTTTCAGGCTAAACTTGGGGAAAGTAAGACAACTCGTCTATTCTACCGAAGCCCTAAGGAGCGCCCCTTGGCAGCCGAAGAGACTGAATTTCCAGTGGGTTTGCGCGGTTACGACCGTGCCAGCGTTGATGACGCTATCCGCGATTTTCGCCGTGAATTGCTAAATCTGACCACCCAAAACAGCACTTTAGCCAATGAGTTACGGGAAGCCCAGAATCGCTTAGTTGCCCTGGAAACCGAGCTTTCCGAGAACAAAAATCCAAGTTATGCAGGTGTTGGAGCTAAAGCCGCCCAAATTCTGGCAACTACGGAGGAACTTGCCCTAAAACTAGTCGCCGATGCCGAAAGTGATCGTGAAGCGATGCTCAGGGCTGCCGCCAGCACTATCGAACAGCAGAAGTTAGATGCCCAGGATTATTACGACGAACTTGTTGCCGAAGCTAACCGTCGGGCCGATCGCATCATCAATTCGGCTAAGAACGATTATGACGAAACCATGGCTAAGGCCAAAATGGAGGCCGAGGAACTGGTCAACGATGCCATACGCGAGGCTGGGGCAACCCGTGGAGCAGTAGCAACCGAGGTTGCCAAGATGCGAGCAACTGCAAAGCGTGAGGTTGAACTAAAGCAGGCTGAGTCAGATCGCGCCTTGGCTGAGCGAAAGCTAATTCTAGAGCGTCAGCTCATGCAGCCATTTGGCCAAGCACTAGCCGACAGCATGTTGAGCGAACAGGCTCGAATCGATCTCAATTTAGAGCTCACCGCAAGACGAGCAGAAGCTGAAGCGGAATATCTGAGAAAGCATCAAGAAGCGGTTGCAAAAACCCAGCGCTATCTCGATGATGCCAACGCACAGCTCTCCAACGCTCTTACCAGGGTGGCGGCAGCAAAACTTGAGGCGGAGACTCTAGAAGCAGGAGCTAAATCCATCAACAAGGCATCAACTGAACAGGCGAGGGCAAAAGCTGAACAGATTATTGCCGCTGCCGAAGCTGAGGCGAGAAATATCATTGCTGGCACCAAGTCCAAGGTAGCCGAAAGGCTTACTCAGCTAGAGGAAGCCGAAAGAAAATTAACCAATGAGCGCGATAGCATTTTGGTGTATTTGAATAACCTAAAGCAGGTTATTGATCAAATCGATAAGGACATCTAGTCCTAGATTGGCAGGTGGGGCATGTCAAAACCTAGTCTTATTAGGGTAAGCCACGCTTATCAGATTGGCCTATTAGGTGGCCTCGGTGTATTGACCGCAGTGATGCTCGGTAATGCGCTGTTATCAATCGCCAGCATCCTGACCTCTATAATCACCGCGCTATTCTTAGCGCTCGGGCTTGAACCACTTATTCAGATTTTAGAAAAAAGAGTCAAGCGTCGCGCCATTGCGATATCGATTGTGGGTCTAGGTCTAATCGGTTTGATCACTATGGTGATTGTGGTAATTTTGCCACCGCTGATTAGCCAAGCTAGTGAGTTTCTAACTCACTTACCAGAATTACTAAAGGGTTTGGTGCAGACCCCATGGATCAGCGATCTTGATGCAAGATTCGATGGTGCGGTTAGCAATGCCCTTACCTCTTCCGGTGAGTATTTAGCCGATAGCAAAAATTGGCCGAATCTTTTAGGCGGAGTGGTTCAGGTTGGACTGAGTATCTTGAACGGGACGGCCGCTTTTCTAACCGTTTGCATTTTGACCATTTACTTTATTAGTTCACATCACGCCATCAAGAATGTGATGGTAAATCTTGTCGCAAAGTCAAAGCGCGAGCGAGTCGGCCACATCGTCGACCAGGTAGTCACTTCGGTTGGCCGCTATGTGATGGGGCAGGTAAGCGTTGCCTCAATTAACGCTTCAATCGTGTTTATAACTTTGTTGTTTGCCGGTGTTGAATACGCCGTGGTGCTGGCCTTCATCGACTTTCTCTTGGTGCTAGTTCCGGTGGTTGGCTCAATTTCCGGTGCCATCGTCGTAATCGGAATTACGGCGGCCACCATGCCGCCAGAGACCACAATCACGGTTGCCATAGTTGTGCTTCTTTATACCCAGCTTGAGGCCTACCTGATCTCGCCGCGAATTATGAAGCGGGCGGTAAATGTCCCAGCTGCCCTAGTGATGGTCTCTGCCCTTGCCGGTGGAGCACTGCTTGGAATTCTTGGAGCGCTGCTGGCCATTCCGGTTGCCGCCACAGTGCTACTAATCATTCGAGAAGTTTGGGTTCCGACACAAAATAAACGTTAGTAAAAATCAGGTAGTGGGGATTTAGCCGGGTTCACTACTTTTACAATTTCATCCAAGACTCGTTTTGTTGCGTTCTCTCCCACCCAGAGGTGTTTGGCTGCTTCGACTGCTATCAAATCAATATGGTTTATTACGCTAAAGCGCTGGGCCGCCTCAAGTGGCTTCAAATAATCATCATGCTCTGGGATTAACGCAACCAACTTTTTTGTAGTGTCATTCCAGCGAAGTAGTTCTTTTTCATTAGTTCGATGAAGTGGCGGAGAAAGTAAAATGGCGCCTAACACATCTAATTCCGGCCCATACTTTAGAGCTAGCTCAGTACCAAAAGACCAACCGACTAAATAAAGGTTTGGGAGTTTCCTCTGCTGGGCGTAATCGACCGCAGCCATAACATCGAGTCGCTCTGCAACACCATCTGCAAAGCTACCTTCTGATTTTCCATGCGGCGATTCGGTGCCGCGGGTATTAAACCTGAGCACCGCTAGATCAGCTAGGGCTGGAAGGCGGTTAGCGGCTTTGCGATAGATATGCGAATCCATAAAGCCACCGGCAGTCGGTAGCGGATGCAACATAATTAGGGTTGCTTTTGGTGAATTGCTTTGCGGAAGTGCTAATTCACCTACGAGTTTTAGATTATCTTGAGTAACTAGGCTCAGCGCTTCGCGTTTAGACGGCAGTTCAACCGAAGACTTTATTTCAATCCCGCTCAAATTATGCGACCTTGGAATTTTTTCCAACAGTTGTTATGAAAGTGTCGTCGTTGGGTAGGCCCGGCTGCTGACTCCCAAGCAACCACGTGAGAAATGCCTGGGCCAAAACTTACCTGGCAGTAAGGACAGATCCAGCGCTTGGTTTCCTCTGCCGAGCGACCGGCGGTGGTTTGGACCGTGAACTCGGTACCATTTTTTACCTCAGTACGAGCAATACCAGAGCGAACTCGTTCTAAATCCAGCTCTTCTTCTTCAGCTTGGCGCTTAGAGTTTTTGGGTCGGTTATTTCTAGGCATTTAGTACCAGTTGAACTTGTTTGAGTGGGCCATTGCACCGCAAGGCGCTCCGTATCGGTTCTTGATGTAACTAACTCCCCAACGGATCTGAGTTTCTGGATTAGTTTGCCAGTCAGATCCCATTTCTGCCATCTTCGCACCTGGCAGCGATTGTGGGATTCCGTAAGCTCCGGAGGACTTGTTGTATGCATTCCAACGCCAGTTTGATTCGCGCTCCCAGAGCGCTACGAGACAAGAGTACTGATCTCTTCCCCAACCCTGTTTGATCAAAAGGGAGTAGGCATAACCCTTCACGGTTCCGGTAGCCGGGGTTTCGGCATTGGCCACGTAAATGGCGGCCGCCTCATCACCGGTGACAACTTCCCAACCATCTCTGGAAAAGCTGATTTTCTGCTGCGAAGCAAAACCATAGGTTTGCGAGTCGGCAGTATTTTCGAACTCAAAAGCATAGGCGCTGGAGAGTGCTCCCCCGTAGGGATCAACTGCGGTTACCAAAACATAGGAGCCAGCAAAAAAGAAAGCTACTGCGCTAAAGGCGAGGTTGCGAATGCGCTTGGCTAGCTGCCAATTCTTCATCCGCTCAGCAACATCAACTCCAATTACTCGGTTGATGATGCGCTTACGCAGAGTTGGACGGGCCAACTCATACCTACCCATGCCTGATCACCTCTAAAACCCAAGTTTAGCCGATGAGGGGTTAATTACCCCGCTGGGATGCGTCGATCAGGACAGCTCTTGAGCACTCTAACCATGGAATCGCGCTCTGCTTTAGTAACCCAGAGTTTGTATTTGTATTTGACCGCTATTTGTCTTGCCACATAGGGGCACCAGTATGCACGGCGCGGTGGTAGCCAGCTGGCCGCATCGCTATCACTTTTTCTGGAATTGGTCGGGCCATCTACGGCAAGCAAATTTAGCGGGTCGTTGTAAAAGTTGTAGCGCTGAGTGGAAGTTAGTTTCTGAGCGCCTTTTTGCCAGGCATCACTTACCGCGACCACGTGATCAATTTGCACAGCAGACGAGGTGCCAACGCCTCGAACGAAATTAATGATTTTGCCGGTGTATGGATCAGTCAATTTACCAGTGGCGACGGTGCAATCGGGACTAGCCCGCCAGGTAATTGATTTTAGATCTCTCGCCAGAATGTAGTTTCGAACATCACAACTTCCAATCGAGCCCCAACCATCGCTGAATAGTTCTCGGTCATAACCGGTTTGCGGGGCCCTGCCCTTAATGGCCAATTTCGAAAGAATAGTGCTGGCTTTAGGCATAGCCGCCTGCACTTCACTGGCTACCAGCCCAAAGACTAAACCAAGGCCGATAAAGCTAGCGAGAAGTTTGGCGAAGTACGGTTTCACGTTGAATGAGTTCGACGAATTTGTCGATGAAGGCGTCGACTTGATGTTCAGCATAGCCACCTCGCTTCATCTTGAACACACTAAGCCTTACATCTTTAGCGCTGACTGGAAAGGTGTCGGTCAAGTGTGTTGCAAGTTGAGAACAAAGTTGATCCACCTGCTTTTTGCTATAACCCTGATTCGGCCAGCGCCGGCGGTCAAATTTCTGACCGTTTTTGCGTTTGACCCTTGATCCGAGCAGTTCCTTCAAGGCGTTTAGCTCCTGGACAAATTCGCCATAGCCCAGGCTAGCCAACTTGCGCTCCAGCTCACGCTGGGCGAATACGTCCTCTAGTTTTTCGATGGCAGAATCGACCGCTCCGATTAGGTAACCGTTTTTTTCTAGGTCAAATCTGGTTTCACGAAGGCTGGAAACATCAAAAAGGACAATGCTTGGATCAAGATACTGCCTCTTTGCCAGCTCAAGAAACTTTTCCACCTGCTCGATGCTGTAACCGAGCTTGTTTGCTCGAGTAAACATTTGCCCACTCATCAGAAGAACCTAACCACAAATATCATCATCAGGTAGCCGGTAAGACATGCCGGCAGCATCGAATCAAGTCTGTCCATCATGCCGCCGTGGCCTGGAATCAAACTAGACATATCTTTTACGCCCAGATCACGCTTGATCAGTGACTCGGCAAAATCACCAAGTACGGCTGATAGCAAGATCACGGCAGTAATCACGAAGGCAAACCACCAGGGTAATTGAAGTAGCCACGGGGTTTGGATCAGGGTGCTGGCTAGTGCAAAGAGCACTGAGATGGCAAACCCCTCCCAGGTCTTTTTTGGGCTAACTTTTGGAAGCATGGGAGTTTTACCGATTTTCCTACCAAACAGATAGGCACTGCTGTCAATAAGGATTACCGTGGTGACAATTGTGATTACCCAGTACTTCCCCTCGACAAAGCCATCTCTTGCCGGTTCGGCTAATAGCAGTGCGGCAAAGCTCATGGTTAGCGGAACATAAATAATTACAAAAGCTGAAGCGGAAAAATCCCTGATGATTTCGCTAAAGCTGCGCTCTAGTGAAGCGCGCTGGATGATTAGTTCTACGCCTCGCCAAAGCATCATTATTCCGACCAGCCCGAGAACTGCCAACCACTGGTATCTCTCCCCACCCCAATAGGTAATTGGCATGACCAGAGCAGTTCCAACAGCGGCTGGAATTTTCGGCACTTGCCAGTTCTTTTGCCTTAGGGCATCGCATAGCTCCCAAACCCCAAAAGCCGCAACTATAGCGATAAGAAATATGAAGAGTTCTTTGACAATCAGGACCGAGATGAGAAAAGCACCAGCAAGCAGTAACCCGTAGATTACTGCCTGGGATACCGATCTCCCCTTGCTCTCTGTCTCAGCCAAGGCTAGACCTCTAGGAGTTCGGTTTCTTTGCGTTTTAGCGCTTCGTCGATGTTATCTACGTGAGTCTTAGTTGATGCTTCTAATTCCTTTTCAGCCCGAGCTAGATCATCATCACCGGCCAAACCGTCTTTCTTTAGAGCGTCAAGTTCATCCTTGGCCTTACGGCGGATATTACGAACAGAAACTCTGTGGTCTTCGGCCTTGTTGCGAACTATCTTCACATAATCCTTGCGGCGCTCTTCTGTTAGTTCTGGTAGCGATACCCTAATCAGATTTCCGTCGTTGGTTGGGTTAGCGCCAAGATTAGGCATATCTCTAATTGCTTTTTCAATAGCAGCAAGCGCTCCTTTGTCATAAGGAGTAACCACAATGGTTCTGGCTTCTGGGTTAGCAATTGAACCCAGTGATGAAAGTGCAGTTGGCGTGCCGTAGTAATCAACCATTAGTTTCTGAAATAGTGCTGGGTTTGCTCTACCTGAACGAATGGTTGCGAAATCTTCCTTAGCCGATTCAACAGCTTTTTGCATCTTGTCGCTAGCGGTAGCCAAAATTTCTTGAATCATTTTTATTCCTTCTTGAATTACGCCTTTACGGTCGTACCAATCTTCTTACCCAAAAGTGCCTTTGTGATATTGCCTTCGGGTTGCATCCCAAAGATCACCATCGGGATATTGTTGTCCATGCAAAGGCTGAATGCCGTTGAGTCAACCACTTTGAGTTTTTTGACTAGCGCTTCCTGATATGTAAGCTCGTCAAGTTTTTTAGCGCTCGGGTCTTTCTTTGGATCAGCCGAGTAGACACCATCTACTCCGTTTTTAGCCACCAGGATTTCAGTGGCATGGATTTCAAGCGCTCTTTGCGCTGCAACAGTATCAGTTGAGAAGTATGGAAGACCTGCACCAGCACCAAAGACTACTACGCGACCCTTTTCCATGTGTCTAATTGCACGAAGTGGAATATATGGCTCGGTAACCTGTGCCATCGAAATTGCTGACTGCACTCTGGTGTCACAACCTGCCTGCTCTAGGAAATCTTGCAGGGCAAGAGCGTTCATGACAGTTCCCAACATACCCATGTAGTCGGCACGAGCACGATCCATGCCACGTTGAGAAAGTTCGGCTCCGCGGAAGAAGTTACCACCACCAACGACAATAGCTATTTGCACCTTCTTAGCGGCTTCAGCTATTTCCCTGGCAATACCGGAGACGATGTCTGGATCAACCCCCAGGTTTCCCGCACCAAATGCCTCACCGGATAATTTCAATAAAACACGACGCTGAGTTGATGGCATAGCTATCCCTCTCAAAAACCTTTTCTCATCTAGTTTAGGCTCTGGCTTAGCCAAAAGGCCCAGGTCTAGGACCTGAGCCTTTTGAATAGTTTAGAAAAACTAAGCGCCTACACGGAATCGAGCAAAAGCCGACACGGTCAGACCGCTCTGTTCGAGAACCTTGCCAACGCTAACCTTGTTGTCTTTAGCAAAGTCTTGATCCAATAGGCAGTTCTCCTTGAAGAAGCCTTTGACTCGCCCTTCAACGATTTTCTCCAAGGCGGCCTCTGGCTTACCCTCATTGCGCGCTGTTTCGGCAGCAATTCTGCGCTCTGTTTCAACCACTTCGGCAGGAACATCGGCAGAGCTTAGATAGGTAGGGCTAAAGGCAGCGATGTGAACTGCAACATCGTGTGCGGTGTCTTTGTCAGCGCCTTTGAAAGCAACCAAAACGCCAACCTGCGGCGGTAGGTCTTTTGAAGTGCGGTGCAGGTAGGCATCTACGCTGTCGTCAGCAACAACTGAAATGCGGCGAAGTTCTACCTTCTCGCCCATGATTGCTGCTTCATCGGTAATTGCATCGGCAACAGTCTTTGAACCAGCAGTGGCAGCCAAGGCGGCTTCTAGAGTTGTTGCTCCGGCAGCAACAATCGCGTCAGCGATCATATCTCCCAGTGCCACGAACTTATCTGCCTTAGCAACAAAGTCGGTCTCACAAGCAAGCTCGACTAGGTAACCGGTGCCACCAGAAACTCTGGCAACAACGATTCCGTTCGAGGTGGTGCGACCTTCACGCTTGGTTACGCCTTTTAGACCTTTTAGTCTCAGCACTTCCATAGCTTTGTCTAGATTGCCATCAGCCTCATCAAGAGCTGCCTTGCAGTCCATCATGCCAGCGCCAGAGCGCTCGCGAAGAGTCTTCACATCAGATGCGGTGTAGTTAGCCATTACTCTTTGTCCTTAACTTCTTCGCTTGCTGCTTCTTCAGCTGGAGTTTCTTCAGCTTTCTCAGCCACCGGCTCGGCCTTAGCTTGTGCCTGGTCTAGTAATTCCTTCTCCCAGTCAGCAAGAGGCTGAACCTCTTCTGGCTTTGAGTGACGCTTCTTCAAACCCTCTGCAACTGCATCAGCAATAACTTTGGTTAGCAAGTGAACGGAGCGGATTGCGTCATCGTTACCTGGAATACCAAGGGTGACCTCATCTGGATCACAGTTGGTGTCCAAAATACCGATTACCGGAATACCAAGCTTCTTGGCTTCGGTAATTGCTAGGTGCTCCTTGATAGTGTCGACTACCCAAATTGCTGAAGGGGTCTTAGTGACATTACGAACACCGCCAAGAGTCTTTTCAAGCTTGGTCTTCTCGCGAGAAAGAATAAGTAGTTCTTTCTTGGTATAGCCAGATTTCTTGGTGTCCTGGAAATCCATGGTCTCAAGTTCCTTCAAACGAGCTAGTCGCTTAGAAACGGTTTGGAAGTTAGTTAGTAGTCCACCTAACCAACGCTCGTTGATGTATGGCATGCCTACGCGCTGCGCTTCGGTAGCGATGGCTTCCTGAGCTTGCTTCTTTGTTCCAACGAACAGTACGCTGCCGCCGGCAGATACGATATCGCGAACGAACTCATATGCCTTATCGATGTGGGTGAGTGATTTTTGTAGATCGATGATGTAAATACCTGAACGATCGGTCAGGATGTATCTTTTCATCTTTGGGTTCCAGCGACGTGTCTGGTGACCAAAGTGAACGCCGTTGTCTAGCAACTGGCGGACTGTTACTACTGCCATGGCAGTATCTCCTTTTTGACGCAAAATAACTGCGTCGGTCAGTTAATGGCTATGAACGGTTGTTCAAAGCCCCTGGTGTCGCAACCGATAAACCCAACAAGTTGGGACCGACTATCGATTGTTGCTCGACACGCGAAGTCGATAGGCACGCAAAAACGAAGGTAAATTCCTTGGATTTCTTGCGAACTTATCGCTTCCACAACTATACCAGCCAGCCAAAAGGCTTTCCACCCCTAAAACTTAGGGCCGTGGGCTAGCAAAGAAATAACCCAATAATGGCCTGATGAAAGAAATTGCCGCCATATTGAGTTTGCTAAGCAGTTATGTGCCGAACCCAGATCAGCCTTGGCTAAGCCCATTAGCTCAAAGCTTCGTCCTGCAACAATATTTAGCTCCACAAAGCGAGTATTCGGCTGGGCACCGAGGCATCGATTTGAATGCCGTAATAGACGAATTGGTCTTTGCCCCAGAATCAGGTGAAATCACATTTGTCGGTAAGGTTGGATACCGCCAGGTCTTGACCTTGGAAACTACCCTCGGGGCCGTAACCTTTGAACCGGTTTGCTCAGATTTACTTGTCGGCAGCCAAATTATTCGCGGTGACGTGATTGGCACAGTTTGCCAACCCGACAGCGAGTATGTCTGGCACTGCGATATTGCCTGCATACACCTAGGCCTAAAAACTGAGCGCGGTTATCTAAGCCCTGAGGCTTATATATTTGGCATGAGCCCAACAAGGCTTCTTCCCTAGGCACGAGGGTGGGCATTTTTATAGCCCTCACGCAAACGCTCAACTGAAACGTGTGTGTAAATCTGAGTCGTGCCCAAACTTGCGTGACCGAGTAGTTCTTGGACGGCCCTGAGATCAGCCCCGCCATCTAGCAGGTGGGTTGCGGCGGTGTGACGCAGGGTATGTGGCCCAGATGCACCGGTTGGAGTATCGGCAAGAAGTTCAGCAACCAACTGGTACACCGAACGAACACCAAGTCTTTTACCCTTGCTGTTTAGTAAAAGTGCTCGCTCCTGCGCTGCGGGATTGAAACTTTCACGAACGGCCAAGTAGGCTCTGAGCGCATCTTTAGCTGGGATTCCAAAAGGGACTACGCGTTCTTTTGACCCCTTACCAATAACTCTGATTATGTTTCGGTCAAGATCAAGTGAGAGCACATCTAAACCACATATCTCACTGACTCTAACCCCAGTGGCATAAAGCATTTCAAAAATAAAGTGATTTCTGATGGCCACTGGCTCGCCGGTTCCAGCCAGGGTTTGTAAATGGTCGAAAATATCTTGAAGTGATTCTTTAGAAACAACTTTTGGCAAATGTCTAGCTGACTTGGGGGACTTAAGTCGCTGCCCCGGATCAGCGGCTAATACTCCTTCAACTTGGCACCAAGCTGTGAAAGATCTTATTGCAGCACTTTTTCTAGCCAAAGTGCTATTAGCCGCATCTCGCTGACTTACTTGCCAAAGCCATTCGCGTAGCAAGGCTAAATCTAGTTCCGAGAATTTATCTATTTTGCCTTCAAGAAACCCAGCCAAATCGAGAACATCGCTGTGATAACTTTTCACGGTGTTCGCCGAATAACCGCGGAGTGTAGCAAGGTAATCGGCGAACCGATCAGCTAGTGCTACAACTTCTGAGTGCATATCTCAAAGCGTAATCACAACTTTTGCCAGCCTATGGAGATTTCACGAACCAGTTGACGCTTACTTAGCTGGGTGAGCGTGTATTGGGTCTCGGCCAGGGTCATGCCGGCAAGCCGAGCGATAACCTCGTGACTAAGCGCCTTGCCTTGCAGAGCATCAAGCACCCTGGTGTGATTATCTATTCGGTTTATTGCTTGAAAATCTGGTTCTGTATTTAGGCCCATCAGTTCGGCAAGTTGGTTGGGGGTAGCGATAAGTTCTGCTCGCTGTTCCCTGATTAGCCGGTGGCACCCAGCCGATCTAACCGAATCAACTGGACCAGGAATAGCACCAACTGGACGGCCAATCTCATTGGCGTGATAAGCGGTGTTTATCGAGCCAGAGCGATAGCCTGCTTCTACGACTACGGTGGCTTTGCCTAAGCAAGCAATCAGGCGATTGCGTTGCAAAAATCGCCACCTCGATGGACTTACGCCAGGCGGCACTTCGGAAATGACGGCACCTGAATGCCGAGCCAAATTGAAAAGTTCTAAATTGGCTGATGGATATAAACGGTCAAGTCCACCAGCCATGACACAGATAGTGTTGCCGTGGTTTTCAAGCGCTGCCTTGCTGGCTTTAGCATCTATGCCAAGTGCTCCCCCAGAGACAATCAGCCAACCCTGATCAACACAAAAGCGAACTAAATCTTGAGTCAACCTAAGCCCATAATCACTTGCCAAGCGCGCCCCGATAACACTGATAGCGGTTTCTTCAAAAACTTTCGGATCTCCAAGTACCCACAGTGCTGCGGGCAGATGATCTGCCAGATCGTCGAGTGTTGTTGGCCAATGATCTGACTCTGGGGTAATCAGTTCTCCGCCAAGTTGGGCCAATCGTTCTAACGATTTCTCTGGGTTTGCGATGGCGATTCTTCGACGCCAGCATTCAAGCGAATCGGAGAGAGTTTGAATGAACCCTGCTGCCTGAAAGTAATCCGCCGGCAGTAGTGCCGCTAACTCTTTTGAACCAATTCCATCGCTAATTAGCGCAAGGGAATTAATAACTCCAAGTTCTCTGCGTAATAAACCAGCTATCGCGTCCCCAGGCTCGGTTATCTCCGACCAGGTCGCATATGTTTCGAGCATGCAGCAAGTATCTTGCTGTTCAAGCTACGCTTAGCCAGAAAAAATCAACCTGTTGAAAACCTAGTTGTTGTTATCCCCAACAGTGAGTTCTTTAGGTAGATCGAAAGCTTTACCGGTTAGCTCTTCGATGTTTACATCCTTGAAAGTGAGTACTTTCACGTTCTTTACAAACCGATCGGTGCGGTAAATATCCCAAACCCAGACATCGGTGAGGCTTAGTTCAAAATAGAAATCGGACTCGGTATCAATTCTCTTGAATTCAACTTCGTTGGCTAAATAAAGTCTTCGCTCTGTTTCAATCACGTAGCGGAAGGTGTCCACGACGCTGCGGTATTCACGAAATAGGGCTAGTTCAGCTTCCCGGTCGTAATCTTCAAATTCGTTCTCGTCCATGTGAAGGTTATTCTACCCCTGCAAAATCTTGCTCAGCCAACTTATTCGATGAATCTCGCTCGGGCCTAGTTCAACTAAGGCCCTGCGGTGCTGGGCCGAAGCGTAACCCTTGTTCTTATCTAGACCGTAGCCGGGATACTCTTTGGCAAGGTTGAGCATGAGCTTATCCCTGGTCACCTTGGCCAAAACTGACGCGGTGGCTACCGAAACACAGTCTCGGTCTGCCTGAACCTTGGTGGCAACAGGAAAGCCAAATGACTTAGTGCCAAGGTAGTCAATATTGCCATCAAGAATCAGCTGCACGGGTTCCGATTTCAGGATAGCCAATGCGGTGGGTTGATCAAGCAATCCTTGGATACTACGGCTACCAGCCAAGCCGAGGGCTTTAATAATTCCGTGTTCTTCTATTTCAGAAACGGTTGCTGTGCCGACTGAATATCCGATCGCGTACTCAACTAAAAGTGGGAAGATCTCTTCTCTGGCTTTTTCGGAGAGCAATTTGCTATCTCGTAAATTCCCCGGCCAAGTGGTCTTTTGGATGTCAATAAGAGCAGCACCTACTGCCACCTCCCCAGCGATACAACCTCGACCGACTTCATCCATGCCAATAACATGCCTGACTCCGGCACCAGCAAAACTGGCTTCGAAATTAAGGCTTGGCAGCTGGGACGTTTTTGAAGACATCTGGGTAGTTATCTAGCCACTTGAGGTGATTAAACGGCCATGAAATTACAAAAGCTCGGCCAACAATATATTTCTTGGCAATAAAGCCCTTGCCCGGTGCGTCCGGATGATATCTGGAATCTTCAGAATTACTGCGATTATCACCGAGTACCCAAATCGAATCCTGCGGAACAATAACATCAAATTCTGTATCAGATGGGTTCACATCCTTAGCGATATACGGCTCAATAATCGGCTCACCGTTGATGGTGATTCGATTATTCGCATCGCAACAGACTACGTGATCGCCAGAAACGCCAATTACGCGCTTGACCAGATGCTGGTCATTATCTGGTGAGATCAACCCGGCAACTGAAAGTAACCAGTCGCCGATCTGAGCTAGCGGATGACTTGGCTCATCCGGTTCGATATAACCTAGCCAGTCACCTGGATCTTTGAAAACCACAACATCGCCACGTTCAATTGGTATGACATTTGGCACCAGCTGATTCACGATAATCCGGTCGTTAATTTGCAGAGTGTCAAACATCGAACCAGATGGAATGTAGAAAGAGCGGAAAAGAAAAGTTTTAACCAGTGAAGAAATTATCAGCGCCCAGAAAATTATGGTTAGCGTGTCAATTAACAGGGCAAGTAAAGAGTTCTTCTTTTTTAGTTCACGTAGCTTTTTCCGAGGTTCCTTAAAAGGACCTCTCGGCTCGCGCTCAACTTTTTCTTTTTTTGCCATAATTCTTGAGCTAAACCTTAAATCGCTTTGGCGATCTTAGGATTTAGGCTTCAGCCTGGTTATCGCGCTTCTCGCGAATCTTCGCCTTCTTACCGCGAAGGTCACGAAGGTAGTAAAGCTTGGCACGGCGAACTGCACCCTTGCTGACCAACTCAATCTTGTCGATTACTGGAGAGTGAATTGGGAAAGTTCTCTCAACACCAACCTGGAATGAAACTTTACGAACGGTAAAGCTCTCGCGAACTCCAGCACCTGATCTGCGGATGACAATTCCTTGGAAGACCTGGATACGGCTGCGGTTACCTTCGATGATGTTTACGTGCACCTTAACGGTGTCACCGACACGAAATTCTGGGATATCGGTTTTTAGACTTGCTTTGTCGACTGAGTCTAGAGTTTGCATTTTTGTTACGCCTTCCTATTTGCACGCAGGTCAAAACGGGTATTTAGAGTTTCTTGATTTGCCTTTGCTCCCCTGCGGCGGAACCTTTATTTACGGCAACCTCTATATCTTGCCACAGCCAAAGCGCTAAAGCAAAGCTAATCTAGAAGATCAGGCCTGATGCGCTTGGTTCGCTCAATCGCCTGTTCTAAGCGCCATTTGGCTATCTCGGCGTGATTACCAGATCTGAGCACCTCCGGCACTTCTAGATCCCGCCAGATTGCCGGTTTGGTATAACTTGGATACTCCAACAGGCCATTGCTGTGTGATTCTTCAACCAGGCTCTCCGCATTACCGATGACCCCTGGAATTAGCCGAGCTATTGCCTCAATCATGGCTAAGGCGGCAACTTCGCCACCGTTTAGCACGTAATCGCCGAGGCTAATCATTTTCAGGTCGCTCTTAGTTGCCGCCCAGTCAAAAACTCGCTGGTCGATTCCCTCGTAGCGACCACAGGCAAAGACAATGTGCTCTTTTGTAGCTAGTTCAGCAGCCAATTCTTGGTTGAACAGTTCTCCGGCAGGTGTTGGCACGACTAGAACGGTCGAACCATCTTTTGCCAATAGTTCATCCAAAGCCTCGCCCCAGGGTTCAGCTTTCATAAGCATCCCTGCACCGCCACCGTATGGTGAATCATCTACGGTTCTGTGCTTATCGTGGGTGTAATCACGCAAATTGACTGCAGAAAAATCAAGTATGTTCTGCTCTTGAGCTTTGCCTAACAATGATATGTCCAAGACATCAAAAAACTCAGGAAAGATAGTGACAGCCTGGATCTTCACTAGTCCTCCTCGATATCCTCAAATAGGCCCATAGGCGGAGTGATAACTACTCGGTTCTCGGAAACATTTACCTCAGGAACCAGCTGCTTTACAAACGGGACCATAATTTCAGTTTCGTTGTAGTCAATGACCAAAAGATCTTGCGCTGGTAAATGCTCAACTCTAGCCACGGTGCCGATTTCTTTACCATCGCGATAAACCTTTAATCCAACCAATTGCTGGTCGTACCAAGCATCGGGTTCACTCGGAGCGACATCTAGATCCTGCTGGACCAACAAGATGGCTTTGATTAGGCTTTCGGCTTGAGTTCGATCTTCGATGCCTTCAAGAAATAACACCGGTTGAGAGTTGTACCAGCGCAGTTCCTTGACCGTTACAGTTTTGCCGAACCAAAATGATGATTCTGGTACTTGGAGACTAAAAGAAGCACCTGGCACAAAACGTTCGTTTGGGGAGTCGGTGTAAAGCTCTAACTTGATAGCACCTTTGAGGCCGTGGGCCTTTAGTAACCGACCGACCCGAAGACTAGTTTGATTAGAAATCGCCGTCTACTACGTCTACGCGCACCTTCTTGCCATCGGCAAGAGCATTGATTACGGTGCGAAGGGCTTTGGCAGTGCGGCCTTTGCGCCCGATAACTCGACCGAGATCATCCGGGTGAACGTGGATTTCCAACATTTCACCTCGGTTGGTTGATCTCTCGGTTACTGTTGCATCCTCTGGATGATCAACAATTCCCTTAACCAAGTGTTCGAGCGCAGCGGCAAGCACGATTTAAGCCTCTTCTTTGTTTTCTTCGGTAGCTGGAGTCTCTTCGGTGCCAGCAGCTTCTTCAGCAGCTTCTACCTGCTCTGCGGCAGGCTCTTCAGCGGCTGGGGCTTCGGCAACTACTTCTTCAACAGTTGGCGTTTCTGCTACTGCTTCAGCTGAAACTTCTTCAACCGCAACTTCAGCTGGGGTTTCTTCAGCAACTGCTTCTGCCACTTCTTCGCCCTTAGGCTTCAGTTCGATTTCTTCACGAGGCTTTAGCACTGGCTGCTTCTTTGTGTCAGCCACGAATACTTCCTTAGCAACCTGAGGCTTTACCTGGCTCTTTGCCGAGGCATCGCCCTTAGATTTCTGCAAGTCACCGGTCAGTTTCAGAAGTGCTGCAACCTGCTCGGTAGGCTGAGCGCCAACGCCTAGCCAGTAAAGAGCACGGTCAGAATTGATTTCAATGATTGATGGTTCAGTGGTTGGTACGTAACGACCGATTTCCTCGATTACGCGTCCATCACGCTTGGTACGTGAATCTGCAACGACGATACGGTAGTGCGGCGACTTGAGCTTGCCAAGACGCTTTAGGCGGATTTTTACAGCCACAATGCTCCTGTTAATTATGAATTGGGGCGAACGATCAACCGTGAGCGTGGGGGCACACTCGGTAGTCTTGCTCTAATTTGGTTGCCGGCTCCAGTTTGGTTAGAGGGTCAAACTGCGGGCAACTTGTTTATTCTGCCAGAAAATCAGCTGTTCAGGCAAGTATTACTGCAATCCGAAGGCCGAACCGCCCTCTTTCTTGCCCTCATCTAGCTGGATTCCAGCAGCTTCAGCTGCCCGCTTGGCTGGGTTACCGGATTTGGAACCCTTTTTCTTGCCTTTATCCTTCTTGCTTACCGGCCTAGGGCCAGTAGGCATTCCCATCGGCATACCTGGAATGTTGGGAGTGCCACCTTTAGCAACAGTCTTCATCATCTTGGCAGCCTGCTCAAAACGATTGACCAGTGAGTTCACATCGGTAACAGTCATACCAGAACCCTTAGCGATTCGAAGACGTCTCGAGCCATTTAGGATCTTTGGTTCTCTTCTTTCCTTCGGAGTCATCGAAAGGATTATCGCCTCGGTCTTGGTAATCTCGCTATCGTCAAAATTATCCAACTGGTTCTTTAGTTTTCCAGCACCTGGAATCATGCCGAGCATGCTCTTGATTGAACCCATTTTCTTGATTTGGTTCATCTGGTCTAAGAAGTCTTCCAGGGTAAAACTATCCTTAGCCATCTTCTCGGCAATTTCAGCAGCCTGCTCCGCATCAAAAGCCTGCTGCGACTTTTCAATCAGGGTAAGAATATCTCCCATGTCCAGAATTCGACTAGCCATACGATCTGGATAGAACGGTTCAAAACTATCTAGGTCTTCACCGGTTGAAGCAAACAGAATCGGCTTTCCGGTAACTTGGGCAACCGAAAGTGCTGCACCACCTCGGGCATCACCATCTAATTTGGTTAGCACGACACCGGTGATGCCAACACCGTCTTCAAAAGCTTTGGCAACGTTGACCGCATCCTGACCGATCATCGAGTCGATCACAAATAAAATTTCATCCGGCTCAACTGCCTTGGCAATGCTCTTTGCCTGATCCATCATTTCTTGATCGACACCGGTGCGACCTGCGGTATCAACAATTACTATTGAGAATTCTTTGCGACTTGCTTCCTTGATGGCATCTTTGGCTACCGAAACCGGGTTGCCAACTCCGTTGCCAGGCTCTGGCGCAAAGACCGGGACTGAAACTTTTTCACCAAGCACCTGCAGCTGGTTAACGGCATTTGGTCGCTGCAGGTCGCAGGCTACCAAAAGTGGAGTTTCACCTTGAGATTTTAGCCACTTAGCAAGTTTTCCAACCAAGGTGGTTTTACCAGAACCCTGTAAACCGGCCAGCATGATCACGGTTGGTGGTTTTTTGGCAAACTGAATTTTTCTTTGGCTGCCACCGAGAATTTCAACTAATTCCTCTTGGACAATCTGGACAACCTGTTGGGCAGGATTCAGCGCCTGCGAAACTTCATCGCCTAGCGCACGTTCTCTAATGTTGGAGATAAACCCTTTGACTACATCAAGTGCAACGTCAGCTTCCAGTAACGCACGGCGGATTTCTCTAAGGGTGGCATCAATATCCGATGCCGATAATTTACCTTTAGAACGTAAATTCCTAAAGGTTTCCGCAAGTCTCTCGGAGAGGTTATTAAACAACTAGATCTGTCCTAACAATCCACCAACAAAGTCTTTGGCATCGAAGAAGCCGAAATCATCGATTCCTTCACCAACACCTATTAACTTAACTGGAATATTCAACTCTTGCTGAATCGCATAAACAATTCCGCCTTTGGCACTACCATCGAGCTTGGTCAAGACTAGACCGGTCACCTTAGCCACCTCGGTAAAGGCCTTGGCTTGGGCTAGGGCGTTTTGGCCGGTGGTGGCATCAATTACCAACAATGTCTCATCGACGACTAGTTGTTTTTCAACTATGCGCTTTATCTTGGCAAGCTCATCCATCAGACCCTGCTTGTTTTGTAAGCGACCGGCAGTATCGATAATGATCACATCGGCCTGATCCAAAACTCCCGACTCGACGGCTTTGAAGGCAACGGATGCTGGGTCGGATCCAGATTCGGCAGTAATTAGCGTTGCCCCGGCACGATCGGCCCAGGTTGCTAACTGGTCGACGGCAGCGGCTCTAAAGGTATCGGCGGCGGCAATTGTTACCTTGGCACCAGATTTGATCAAGTAATTTGAAAGCTTCCCAATGGTGGTGGTTTTGCCTGCGCCATTTACCCCAACAACCAAAATCACCTTAGGGGTATTTGTTTCAGGAAGGTTCAGATCGCTATCAGTTCTACTCATTCGTTCGGTGAGTATTTCGGCAAGCAGGTTACGAAGCTCTAATTCGCTGCTAACTGATTTCCTCTTGGCGCGATTTTTTAGCTCGGCAACCAAATCGGCAGCGGCATCAACCCCGAAATCAGCCTGTATCAGAACATCTTCTAGAGAATCCAGATCATCAAGATCGAATTTTACTCGGCTGAAAACTGAGCGGATAGATAACCCGAGATTCTTCTTTTCAGTTTGCTGGTTTTGACTCTCGGAACTATTTTTCCTACGCCAGAACATCTTGGCTACGCCGACTCTTCAATGCGCTGACCAATAACAGCGCTGACACCCTGCTGCATGGAAACACCGTAGAGCGCATCGGCTATTTCCATGGTGCGCTTCTGGTGCGTGACGATAACCAGCTGCGACGAAAGCTTTAGATCATTGAATATGTTCAGCAAACGACCCAAGTTTGCATCGTCTAGCGCCGCCTCAACCTCATCCAAAACGTAGAAGGGCGAAGGGCGTGCCTTGAATATTGCAAATAGCAACGCCAAAGCAGCAAGCGATCGCTCTCCACCGGATAGTAGGGAAAGTCTTTCGATGCGCTTACCAACCGGTTTGACATTCACTTCAATTCCAGTGGTGAGCAGGTTGTCGTGATCGGTTAGATAAATTGAGCCGGTTCCGCCAGGGAAGAGAACTGGGAAGACCTGCTCAAAGGCTTTCTTGGTATCGGCAAAAGCTTCCTCGAAGATGGTTTGCATCTTTTCATCAAGTTCTTTAATGATTTGAATTAGGTCGGTTCTCGTCTTATTCAGATCCGCCAGTTGCTCGGTCAAAAATGCGTGACGCTGCTCTAAAGCGGCGAACTCTTCAAGAGCCAGTGGGTTCACCTTACCCAAACGGTCTAATAGTCGCTCTGCTTCAAAGAGCCGCTTTTGCTGCTCGGTGCGGTTGAAAATCTTCGGTGACTCTGGGTTATCCGGGTCTGGGATTAGCTGTTCTGGTCCGAATTCGTTGATAAGTGTGTGCTGGTCCAAGCCAAGTTCTTCATTTGCCCTAACAACCAAATTGCTCAGATTTAGTCGCTTCTCGTGATTTGCCAATTCGATATCATGCACCGATTCGGTTAGCTGGCTTAGTCGGTTCATCAGAGTTGCTGTTTCACCACGAAGGGCGACTAATTCTTCATTTTGGTTTTTTCGCTTGCTTTCAAGATCGTGCAGTGCCAACTTGGCAACCTGTGCCGAGGTTTCAATGGCGCTGATAACAGTTGGCAGTGAGGTAAGTACGCGCTTAGCATTTTGCAACTGTTGCGCTCGGCTTGCCGCTTGAATCTTGGCCTGTTCGATAGCGCCAAGTGCTTCGTTAATCTGGCTACGGAGACCAAGTGCACGATCGCTTTCCACGCGCAGTCTTTCACTGGCCGAACCTAGCTCCACTCTAAGATCTAGTTCAATCGAGCGAGCTGATTCGACATCGGCTAGTAACTGCTCTCGATTACCAAGATCTGCCACCGGCCTCACCGTTCTGGCGAACTCGTCGTATCCTGCCTGGGCGAGGGCAACTTGCTGCTGGGCAGTTTGAATTACTTCGCGCATTTGATCTAGCACGACACTAAGTCGGTTTTTTTCACCATCTAGCGCTTCAACCTGCACTCTAGCTTTACCGAGAGTTTCGGCGTTGGTAGCAAGATCCAAATCGTGACGCTTTAGTTCGGCTAATGCTCTGGCGGAATTTTCCTTAGCAGCGCTTTCGGCCTGGCGGTTACTTACCAACTGTGCCTTTAGATCTTCGATCTGACTCGAAACCAGGTTCAAAGAAGATTCCGCTGCATCGCGCGCTGCTACTAATTCCACCTTTGATGGTTGTTGACCAGAACCACCGCGAATGACCGACTCGGTGATGACATCCCCTGATTTTGTAATCACAACTATCTCAGCGCTAATTTGCGCTCTCGCATAAAGGTTTCTCGCAGCGTTGATATCGGTGACAACAACGACGTTTCTAAGCGTTGCCAGAATGCCGCTCGGAGCGCTAACCACGTCAACCGCGTTTACTGCACCTTCGAGATCAGGTAGTTGTGAAGGCTTAGCGCTACTCTCAACATCGGCGATGACCAGTTGGGCCCAACCACCATCGGTTTGTTTTAGGTGATCAATAGCCGATAGCGCTTCATCTCTAGAATCCGCAACGATGGCATCAGCCAAACTTCCCAGGGCTGCAGCGATGGCCGCTTCGTAACCTGGCTCGATTTGCATGTGGTTAGCCAAAAGTCCACGAATACCGCGTAATCCCGCACTGGTTAGTTCACTGGTACCGTCTTTTTGTTCCAGAGTTAGATCCAACGTGCTTCGCTTTGAAACCAGTGAGTCGCGTTCACGTTCTGCTTTGTGCAGTTGCTCTCTGGTTTGTTCGATGGCGGCACTTGCTTCAGAGACTGCCTTCAGTGCTAAATCATATTTACTCTCAAAGCTGTTATCACTAGGTTGGCTGCGATTGTGCTCTTCTTCTAACTGGTTCAAACTATTCGCCGCTATTTGGTATCGACCAACCGCATCGGCAACAGTTAGTTCCTGGCGTGCGTATTCTTCTTTCAAAGAATCCACTCTTGCCTGAGCAAGTGTTATTTCACCGGCCAGGCTTACTTGTTTAGCGTCGTACTCAGAGATTTCTTTTGATTTCAGGGCGGCCTGGTCATCGAACTGGTCAAGAATCGTTCTGGCCTGATCGCGCTGCTCCTCGGCTTCAATTAGCGCATTGCGCAGTTTTTCTACTGCAACAGATAATTCGATGACATTCTCTTCGGCCTTAGTGGCATCTTTTTCAAGAGCGGCGGGGTCAACTAGGCCGAGGTTGGCCTTTCCCTGATCTTCCAAAAGCACAACGCGCTGATTAGCAATTGCCAACATTGAGCGAAAGCGCTGGAGCACTGAATCAAAAGCAAAGGCTAGGCTGCGAGCTGTTTCTACCTCGCTAGACATCTGCAGCGCCTCAAGCTCAGTGAGTCTGGCATTATTCTCATCTAGCTGCTGCTGCAAGATGTTGCGCTCAGCTTTACGATTTGCCTCCGACTGAGAAGTTTCCTCAAGTGCATTTATTAGATCAACAATATCTGCCGCTAATAACCTTGACTTCGCATCGCGTACCACGCTGGCAATACCTTGGGCCTGTCTTGCGGTTTCCGCCTGTTGTCCAAGTGGACGAAGCTGTCTTCTAACTTCCCCAGCTAGATCATTTAGCCGAGTTAGATTAGCCTTCATGGCCTCTAGCTTGCGCTCAGTTTTTTCTTTACGTCTTCTATGTTTTAGAATTCCAGCGGCTTCTTCTATATAGCCGCGACGCTCCTCCGGAGTTGCCTTTAGGATTCCATCGAGCATTCCCTGGCCCACGATGACGTGCATTTCCCGGCCTAAACCGGTATCGGATAACAACTCTTGAACATCAAGTAAGCGGCACGGTTCTCCGTTAATCGCATATTCTGATCCACCATTGCGGAACAATGTCCTAGAAATTGTTACTTCAGCATATTCGATCGGTAGTAAGCCATCGGAGTTATCAATAGTAAGTGAGACTTCGGCACGACCCAAAGGACCCTTGGTTGCGGTACCGGCGAAGATGACGTCCTCCATTTTGCCACCGCGCAAAGTTTTTGGACCCTGCTCACCCATCACCCAGGCCAAAGCATCAACCACATTCGATTTGCCGGAACCATTCGGCCCGACCACGCAGGTAACGCCTTTTTCAAGGGCAAAAGTCGTAGGGGTAGCGAACGACTTAAAGCCCTTAAGGGTCAGGCTTTTTAGATGCAAAATAGTTCGCTTTCGTTAATAGATGTCTCTATAAAAAATTACCTTATATAAATCGCTTGCCCTGCCAGCCAGCGGTATTTTTAGCCCTTTGCCGGCCTTAGTTTTTGGCAGTTCGGGCAAAAATGCGAACCCCGGTTCATCCAGCTGTCCCGCCTGATGGCCCGACCGCAACGATTACAAGGTAGCCCAGTCTGGCCATAGGCATTGAGGCTGATGCTGAAAAAGCCAGATTCGCCATTTACATTTTTATACTGTTCATCAAAGCTGGTACCGCCGGCCGCGACCGCCTCAGCCAAAACCTCTTTTACCTGATCCAACAGCAGCTGAGCTTTGGCTTTGGAAATGGTGGCGGCAGGCTGGTCATAGTGAATTCTGGCTCGCCAGAGCGACTCGTCGGCGTAGATGTTTCCAATACCGCTTACCACCTGTTGGTCTAGTAGCACTCTCTTGATGCCAGAGTTCTTCTGACGAAATCTAGCTAAAACCTGATCGACATCAAAGTTTTCATCCAGTGGGTCTCTGGCGATGTGCTTTGCCTGCGAGGGAATAAGCATTTGCCAACTAGGGTTACCGCTGCCGCCTGAGTAGCCACCGGCTAAAGCATCCTCGGTAGGTTCCATCACATCGATAGCGAGGGACCCGAAAATACGTTGATCGACAAATCTAAGTTCAAGCTTTTTTCTATCCGCGCAGCGCAAGGTGATGGTAACTCGATTTAACGCTTCTGGACCATATTCTCTGGTGCGAAGGAGTAATTGACCGCTCATGCCAAGATGGCCCATTAGAGCGATAGGGGTTTCAGTTCTTTTTACACTTAGCGGTAACCACAAGAACTTCCCCCGCCGCACTGCCGCCTCGATACTTCGGCCGGTAAGGGTTTCAATAAAGTCACGGCTGCCAGCTGGATGCCTGCGCAAGCTTCTAGCATCGTGCACAGCAACGTCAAGTACTTTTGCGCCAGTCAGATTTTCAGCCAGACCTAGGCGGACAGTTTCAACTTCAGGTAACTCCGGCACTTACTCACCCCGCAGAGCGGAAAGGGCTTGGCTTGCCGCCATCGCTTCAGCAGCTTTGCGGGATTTGCCTTCACCGGAGGCAATTATTTTCCCGTCAATTACTACATGAGCAAAAAAGATTCGCTCGTGATCCGGACCTTCGAAACTAACCTCGAATTGGGGTTCTGGCCAGCCGGATTTCTTGGCAAAATCAAAAAGCACAGTTCTAGGTTCACTTGTTTCTAGGAGTACTTCCCTGTCGTTAATAAGTGGAAAGACAAACTTCGCAATAATTACCCTGGCAGTTTGAATACCACCGGATAAAAATGCAGCACCAATTAGAGCTTCTAAAGCATCGGCAAGAATATTCGGCTTGGAAGAGCCCCCGCTACCTGATTCGCCCTTGCCAAGTTTGATGAAATCGCCTAAACCTAAATCCATTGCGGCCAGAGATAGGGTTTTTGCTGAAACCGTTGCATTGCGAACTCTCGAGAGTTCGCCTTCGGTTAGATCAGGGTTTTGCTGAAAAAGATAATCGGTAACGATGAAACCCAATACTGAATCACCCAAAAATTCCAAGCGTTCGTTATCTGGGGTTTTGCCATTCTCATAGGAGAAAGAGGAGTGAGTCAGCGCAAGATCAATAAGACCTGGTTCGATACTGATGCCAAGCCGTTCGGTGAGCGAGGCGTAATCCAATCTAGGTAAGCCTAAATTTAGGCGTCAGCTACCTTGCGGCCCTTGTATTCGTAGAACTGAACGTCACCGTTCGAGTCTTCTACGGCACGAGCACGGTGCGGCAGGCTATAGACGGTCTTACCATTGACGACGCTCTTAACCAACTGGGTGTTATTAGCTACCCAAGATGAACGACGGTGACGGGTGTTTGATCTCGACAGGCGTCTTTTAGGAACTGGCATCAGCTATCACTTTCTTTAGAAAAATTCTTCAACTCATTCCACCTTGAATCAATCGGGGCTTCGTGAGCGTGATCAGGATCGTCATTCATCTTCAAGCCACATTCGGGGCACAGACCTAGACAGTCTTCGCTACAAATTGGGGTGAACGGAAGATTTAGAACTACCGAATCAACGATGACCTGTTCCAAGTCGATTTGCTCGTCTTGAACCAGCAAGTCATCTTCTACCTCTAAAGAATAGGCGAAAAGCTCCTGAATATCCACCTTAATCGGCATGCTAAGCGGCTCTAGGCATCTAGAACACTCGCCCCTGGCCTTAGTTTCGAGTCCTCCAGAGACATAAATACCTTCGTGAACGCTTTCTAGGCGAAGTTCTAGGTCTATCTCAGTGTCTTTGGCTACCTGGGCAAGCCCAGCACCAAGCGAGTGCTCAAGCTTGATCTTGCTGCTGATTTCGCGCATGGTACCGGCTCGGTGCATTAGATCGTGAACGGGGACTAGAAAGTTGCTCATTTTCCTATAAGTTTTCTGGCTACCGGTTCCGGCACATACTTGGATATATCTCCACCCAAGTCGGCCACCTGCTTGACTAGCGAGGACGAAACAAAGCCGTGAACCGGATCGCCTGGGATGAATATCGTTTCGATACCGCTTAGATCGCGATTGACCTGAGCCATCGGTAGTTCATAGTCCAAATCGACCGTACTGCGGATGCCTTTGACTAGCGCGTCGGCTTTTAGGCTCTTGCAGTAATCAACTAGTAATCCACTGTCAAAAGAGTTGACCACAAACTTACCCGGCTGATTTTCTAAAACCTTAGAAATCATGGCAACTCTGTCGGCTGCCGAGAATCTAGGTTTTTTGTTCGGGTTGTGAACTACCACCACGTGCACGGTATCAAACATCTTGGCTGCCCGGATAGCGATGTCGAGATGCCCAAAAGTGAATGGGTCAAATGAACCTGGATAAACGGCGATGGCCATAGATAAAGGTTAGCGAACTATCCCTTAGTTAGGTAGTCCGCTCTTTCTTGGTCAAGTAATTCAAGCGAGAGCGCTAGATTAGGGTGTTTTTCCAGAGTAGGGTCGGCGGCAAAGATGCCTAACACCTGCTCTCTGGCTTTTTGAATGAGTGGCTGATCTTTGAGCACGCGGAGCAATTTCAAACTTGATTTGCCGCCGGATTGGCTAGCGCCAAGCACATCGCCTTCGCGACGGAGCTCTAGATCAACTTCACTTAGCTTGAAACCATCATTGGTCGCAGCAACCGCCTTTACTCGCTCTAGGGCCACTGAACCCTCCTCCGCCGCGGTCAGCATTAGTGCCAACCCAGGATGCGCTCCTCTACCGACGCGACCGCGTAATTGGTGTAACTGTGAAATACCAAAACGGTCCGCATCTAAAATCACCATCGTGGTGGCATTGGGGACATCTACCCCAACTTCGATCACCGTGGTTGAAACCAAAATATCTAATTCGCGGTTAGTAAATAGGGACATAACTTCAGCTTTTGTTTCAGCACTCTGCTTACCATGCAACAAGCCGATTCTCAGGCCGGAAAGAATCGGGTTTACTTTTAATGCCTCCGCTACTAACACCGCGGCAGCTAGCGGTCGCTTTGAATTTCCTGGAATATCCGATTCAGGGATATCTTCCGGTTCGTCTTTCTCATCAATTCTTGGGCAAACTACAAATGCTTGTCTTCCATTAGCAACCTCTTCAGCTACCCGTTGCCATACTCTGGCTACCAATGTGCTTTGGCTATCGGTAACCACATGAGTTGCTATCGGCATGCGTCCTGTCGGAAGTTGATCGAGGATTGAAATATCTAGATCACCAAATACCGTCACCGCCAGAGTTCTAGGGATCGGGGTTGCCGTCATGGTGAGCACATGTGGGGCAGATTTGCCTTTTTGCCGCAGCGCTTCACGCTGTTCAACACCGAAGCGATGCTGTTCATCGATGACGATAAGCCCAAGATCATAAAACTCAACCTTCTGAGCAAAAAGGGCATGGGTGCCAACAATAATCTTTGCCTTGCCAGAAACTATTGCCAGCATCGCACTTTTGCGCTCAGCGGTGCTTTGCTGTCCAGTGAGCAGGGTAAGACCTAGTTCTCCGGCTCGCTTCTGTCCCAAGGTTCGCAAAATGGATTGATAATGCTGTGATGCTAAAACTTCAGTTGGGGCTAACAGTGCAGACTGGCCGTCACTCTCAGCGATGGTAATCATCGCTCTGACCGCAACCAGAGTCTTACCGGAACCAACCTCACCCTGCAGCAATCGATTCATCGGGTGACCGGCAGCTAAATCCCTAGCGATATCGTTGCCAATCAGGATTTGTTTTTCAGTCAAATTAAAAGGTAGCGACTTATCGAATTGTTCAAGTAGGCCACCGGCTTTTGCTTCACGCACCGGGGAAATTTGATGCTGGTTGAGAATTCTGGAGCGGATCAGGCTCGCCTGCAGCATAAAGGCCTCTTGGTATCTAAGCCTTGCTATCGCCTGATTAGCCTCCTGAATAGTTTTTGGTTGATGGATTTGCCTTATTGCTTGATCTAGAGCAGGTAGTTCCCCAGTCAGATCCGCAGGAATTTCATCTGCGATCGGATTGAGGCCATCAAGAATTAGCTTTACTGATTTTTGAATCATCCAGGAAGTGCAGGTTGATGAAGCTGGATAAATCGGGATTGGTAATTCTGCCCAGGCTTTGGCGACCTCATCATCAATCTCATCGTTGAAAAGTGCATAATCGGGGTGAGAAAGCTGCAACTTGCCGTTGAAGCTACCAATCTTTCCCGACCAGAGACCGCGCGAGCCGGGAAGGAGTTTTTGCTTGCGCCAGGCTTGATTGAAGAAGGTGGCAGTGACAAAGCCCTCGCCGTCGGTGATTTTGACCTCAAGAATGTGGCCGGCTTTCCCCTTCATTCTTCGTTCACTGATATCAACCACATCGGCGATGAGGGTAGCGCTCTCGCCAACCGGAATCTCAGAAATTTTGGTCAGTTCGCCGCGACTGGTATAGCGGCGTGGATAATGGGTTAGCAGATCAGCGAGCGTTACCAGCCCCAAGCTTTTGGCCAACGCCTTGGCGGTCTTTTCGCCAAGTAGTCGATCCAGCTTGGTTTGCGGTAGCAGCATGGTTAAATCTTCCTCGAAGCTTTAGCTAAGTTAGGCTAGGCACACTATGACCAGAATCATCGGTGGCGTTGCTGGCAGCAGAACATTAGTCTCGCCAGCTAAAGCAACCAGACCAACTAGCGATCGAATTCGTGAGAGTGTCTTTAGCCGCTTAGATGCTCTAAACCTTATCGAAGATTCGAAGGTTTTGGATCTTTATGCTGGAACCGGTGCATTGGGCCTTGAAGCAGCTAGCCGCGGCGCAACCCGCGTTGTTTTAGTTGAAAATAATAAGCAGGCACTTGGTGGAATAATCCAAAATTTCAGGATGGTAAAGCAGGCTCTGCAGAAAGAGAATCTGGACTGCGACTTTCAGGCAATCGGTAAAACTGTGCAAAGTTTCCTCGGCAACCAAGATGAAAGCTTCGATTTAGTATTTATCGATCCCCCATATGAAATAGCCAACGATCAAGTTACAGACGTATTGGAACTACTTATGCCATACCTAGAGGCAAACGCAACTGTAGTTTTGGAGCGCTCTAGTAGAGACTCTCAGCCAAATATTCCAGAGCAGTTGAGTTTGACCGAAACCAAGAGCTACGGTGACACGGTTATTTACTGGCTAAACAATTAGAATTAGGCAGTGCAAGAACCAGCAAAGACGCAGTGGGCCAAAATCCAAGTTATGGCTTTAGCTAGAGGGTTTAGCCTTCTAGGAACAGAACTAACAATATTTACTCTAGTTTTTCGCGAGAAAGAACTTGGCCCAGCAGCTGTCGCAGCCCTTTTTATAGTCGGTACGCTTCCGGTAATTATCTTTTCACCACTTGCCGGAACTATTGCCGATCGATTCTCTACCAAATCAGTAATTCCAATTCTTTCTTTAATCGCCGGTGCCGCCGTACTTGCGCAAACACAACGACTTGATACTTGGGCAATTCTCACTTTGCTTTTTATTTCAAACACCTGCTATTCAATAATTGGCCCAACTTGGGCAAAACTTACCCCACTACTGGCAAGAAAAGACGATATCAGCCGCGCCATGGGTACTATCCAAAGTTACTTTTCCCTTGCCGGTTTATTCGGTCCCGGAGTGGCTGGAATTCTTGTTTCACAAACCGGCTACGTGGTGACTTTTCTAATTGACGGAATCATTACTGCTTTGATGGCAGTCGTGCCATTTTTGATAGGGGTCACGCACCAACCAGAAAAACTCAAAGCGGGTGAAAAAACCGAGATGACCAAAGGCTTTAGCTTTATGATGCAGAACAGTCTGCTGAGATCTCTGATCATTCTGGTTTTCACAATGGTGCTTTGCCTCAGCGTGGTAAATGTTGGCGACGTATTCTTACTTACCGACGTCCTCGGGGCCGATGCCCTTATCTACGGTTTGGTCGGTTCATTCTTTGCGGTGGGAACTTTGCTGTTCAGCCTTTTTGCTGGCGCGAAGAAATTTACAGGTAAGCAGGAACTTCAAATCCTAGGTGTCGGCATGGCCATCCTCTCGCTGTCTGCCCTAGGGGTTGGTATGGCAGTGCACTACTACATGGTGATGGTCATTTGGTTCATCACCGGCATGGCCAATGCCACCATCAACAGTTACGGGGTTGGCATGATGATCAAGGTAACCCCGCACGAGGTGCAAGGTCGAGTCTTTGCCGCTTTTGGAGCATTGGTCGCTATTGCCAGCATTTCTGCAATGTCTTTGGCTGGTTGGCTGATAGCTGCATTTGGAGTGCGGGAAGTGTTCATCGTGGCCGGCATAGCGGCATTTATAGCGTTTTTGAGCCTATTCCCAACCGTTTATAAAGAACAGCTAAAAATACTTAGAGATCCCGCTTAGGGAATCCGGTGTAAAGCTGCTGCGGTCTACCGATCTTGGTCGCTGGATCATGGTTCATCTCGCGCCAGTGTGAAATCCAACCAGGTAGTCGTCCAAGAGCAAATAGTGCAGTGAACATTCTGGATGGGAAACCCATCGCCTTGTAAATTACACCGGTGTAGAAATCAACATTCGGGTAGAGCTTTCTAGATATGAAGTATTCATCAGCTAGCGCTACCTCCTCCAGCTCCTTGGCAATATCCAATAGCGGATCGGAGACACCAAGATCGGCAAGAACTTTATCTGCTGCTTCTTTGATTATTCTGGCGCGAGGATCCATGTTCTTATATACGCGGTGGCCAAAGCCCATCAGCTTAACGCCGTCTTCCTTGTTCTTTACTCGCTCGATGTATTTCTTCACACCTTCGCCAGATTCACGAATTTCTTTAAGCATTACCAATACAGCTTCATTTGCTCCACCGTGCAGTGGACCAAATAAGGCCGAAACACCAGCTGAAACTGATGCAAAAAGGTTTGCTTGGGAAGAACCAACTAAACGAACTGTTGCAGTTGAGCAGTTCTGCTCGTGGTCGGCGTGCAAGATAAACAAAGTGTCCAACGCTCTGGTTACCACCGGGTTTTGGATGTATGGCTCTGCCATGTTGCCGAAGGACATACGCAAGAAATTCTCGACATAGCTAAGCGAGTTATCTGGATAAAGTAGTGCCTGGCCGAGTGAGTTCTTATGTGAATATGCAACCAGCGTTGGCAACTTGGCTAGCAGTCGAACCGTTGAAAGTTCCACCTGGTTATCGTCGTGCGGGTTGAGAGAATCCTGATAGAAAGTTGATAACGCTGACACGCTGGCTGCCAAAACACTCATCGGGTGAGCATTCTGCGGCATTGCGTGGAAAATGTTTTTGAGATCCTCGTGAATCAAAGTGTGATGACGGATATTGTCATCCCAGTTTGCTAACTGGTCTGCAGTTGGCAGCTCACCGTAAATCAATAGGTAGGCAACTTCAATGAATGTCTTTTTACTTGCTAGCTGCTCGATCGGGTAGCCGCGATACCTGAGGATTCCCTCATCGCCGTCAATGAAGGTAATTGCAGATTTGGTGTTGGCCGTGTTTACAAATCCCATGTCGTAGGAGTTGAGCCCGGTCATTTGGTTCAGCTTGGAAAAATCAATAACTGAGTCACCATCGGATGCTGAAAGTATAGGAAAATCCGCCGAACCGCCTGGGTAATTAAGCGTTACTTTCTGCTCGTTCTCACTGGACAAAGGGCATCTCCTGATAGTTGGTTTAACTATTTAACTTTATGGCATTACTTAGCCGATTGGCACCCTCTGCGATTTTGTCATCGGTTGCGGTAATTGAGAATCTGACATACTCACTGCCACCCGCCTCATAGAACTCACCCGGCACGACCAATATACCCAGCTCAGCCATTCGCCTTACCGTCGACCAGCAATCTTCGCCTAGGCTTGCCCATAAATACAAACCAGCCTCTGAGTCACTGACCGTAAAGCCGTAATTCTTCACTGCAGAAAGTAATAAATCACGTCGAGAGCGATAGATCTCGCGTTCAACTAAAACATGCTGGTGGTCTCCTAAAGCTGCAATAACTGCCTGCTGAACCGGAGCGGGCATCATCAGGCCACTGTGCATTCGAAGATTCACTATCGGTTGAATTAGATTTTTATCCCCTGCTGCAAAGGCTGCTCGGTAGCCCGCGAGGTTTGATTGTTTACTAAGCGAATAGAGCACCAGTAAGTTATCCTGGTTTCCATCAGATACCGCTGGATCTAATAATGATGGAATTCGAGTTTCCGCCCACTGCCCCCAACCTAGTTCGGCGTAGCACTCATCCGAAGCTAGCACCGCACCAAGTTCTCTTGCTCTTTTGACTGCTTTTCGCAAAGCTGGGACATCCAAAACTTTTCCGTCAGGATTTCCTGGTGAGTTAAGCCAAATCAATTTTGTGTTAGCTGGCCATTCATCGGGATCATCAGAACTTATGATTTCTGCTCCAACCAAACTTGCCCCGACCACGTAAGCGGTATAGGCAACTCTCGGTTGAACAACAACATCGCCTTTACCGAGACCTAAAAACAGTGGCAAAAAAGAGATCAGCTCTTTTGAGCCAATGCTCGGCATAACCTGATCGGTGCTGAGATTCGGAACTGCTCGCCGTAGCGCAAACCAGTCAACTATGGCTTGGCGAAGTTCAAGCGATCCAGCAGTTGATGGATAACCTGGCGCGTTAGTTGCTTGAATAAGTGCATCTTGAATAACTTGCGGGGTTGGATCAACCGGCGAACCGACGGATAGATCAACCATTCCGTTTGGATGTTGCCTAGCTATTTCCTCGTATGGCTTTAGTTTCTTCCAGGGGTACTCTGGCAAGCCGTCAAACATGAACTACTCGCCCTGTGGCGGTAATACGGAAACTACTTCGTGATCGCCTGGGATAGGGCCAACCTTGGCTGCGCCTCCAGGAGATCCGATAGTGCTGAAAAACTCAACGTTTGCCTTGTAGTAATCGGCCCACTGTGCAGGCAGGTCGTCCTCGTAATAAATTGCCTCTACCGGGCAAACAGGTTCGCAGGCACCGCAGTCAACACACTCGTCCGGGTGAATATAAAGCATGCGGTCACCCTCGTAGATGCAGTCGACCGGACACTCGGCAATGCAGGCCTTGTCTTTGACGTCAACGCATGGAAGGGCAATTACATAAGTCACTTTTATTAAATCCTTTTAGTCTCTAACTCAATTATCTAACTAGAGATGCGGCTTATTTGATCTAGCGCGCCACTTAGCCAAATCAATTCTTGGGAAGACAGCTGCCACCAGGCAGATCAGCAGGGCGAATAGCACATAGCGATTACCGTTTTTGTTATCGTCGATAAAAGCGCCAAAAGTCGGATTTCTAGATAGCCACCAAATAGCAAGGGTCATCCCAGCATTTAATAGATATAGCGCTCCTCTTGAATTTCTGAGCATACGAAGTCCAAAGGTGATTGAAGCGGTTGCCCCTAAAGCTAAATAAAGCCCTAGTGGCGATTGTCTTCCGTTATCGGCAACTATGTCGTGGACGTATGCTCCGGCATAGCCTAGAGCCAGCCCAAGTGGCAAACCGAAGGATGCCAAAACAGCTGGTTTAAACCAAGGCAGGATATTTGGGCTAGCCAGACGAAGCCGCTCAGGCTGGTCGAAACGGAATTCAATACCGTCTACCACCGAGTAGGTATCGCGATATATCGACACCTGCGATGCGTGGGCTGATAGCGCTGCCTTTTTCAAATCAGCAGTTTTCTCTCCGCCAACCGATACATTAGCCCGCTCACCCGGTTCAGCGATAACCCAGAACGCCGGCTTTTTGCCTCTAACTTGCTTGCGAAAACGGCGCATTGCCATCGCTGTTGCGTCGTGAGTTTTTTTGTGGTCCGGATGCCCCCAACCACCTTTGGAGTTATAAGTGATTACCGCATCAGGCTTAAAACTTTGCATAACCTGGAAGATGTCGTCCGCGACAACCGGGGTTGAGACAGCACTGAGCGACATTTCATCAAGCCGCAGTGGAGTTGTTGGAACGCCAAGGTTTCCGATGCGAACACCGCTGTCTAGATAAGCTCTTGTGCCGGCAAACTTGAAGTTTTTCACACCGAGTGAAGCCATGGCATTTTTTAGTTCTCCAGCGCGGAACGCCCCCATTGCAGCACGATTAGCTTCAAGGGATTTTAATTCTTCGAGTTTGGCCTTGCCGCGTTCGCCTCTGGTCAGGGTAAGCAGGAAAACCTCTGCACCGCGTTCGATGGCATCGGCGATCACGTGAGCTGTTTGTAAAGACTCATCGTCCGGGTGCGCGTGCACCAAGAGGATGCGCTTGGCAGTGAATCTTTGTTTAGCCATAAGAAAAACCTTAGTTTAGAACCTTAAGCCTATTGACGATTAGCCACCAGCAAGGGTAGATTAACTTAGGTAACCCTAACTTCGAATGGTCTGATAACCATCGCGAAAGGCATGTGTGCTCGCTAATTTCCTAATCGGCCTCCGTGAAGGCCTAGAAGCCTCCCTAATCGTCGGAATCTTGGTCGCCTACTGCATCAAATCTGGTCGCAAGTCCGCTCTCGCAGGCATTTTCTGGGGAACACTAATCGCTGTGCTGGTATCCATCGGAGTCGGTGTGCTGCTAAGCGAGTTTGTTGAGGTAGCACCGGCTGGTATCAATGAGATCATTGCTGGTTTGGCTTCGATTCTGGCTGTGGTATTTGTTACCTGGATGATTTTCTGGATGGCCAGACAGGCCAAAAACATGCGTAAAGAGCTGCACGAGAAAATGGATCAGGCGGGAGAAAAGAACATCACGCTAGTTTTGGTGGCTTTCTTTGCTGTTATTCGTGAAGGTGTTGAAACAGCGGTATTCCTCTGGAGTGCAAGTCGGGCAACCGGCGCAGACACCAACCCGGTCTTAGGTGCTTCCCTTGGTTTGGGGCTAGCCGCAGTGCTCGGTTACCTGGTTTACCGTGGTGCACTGAAATTAAACTTGAGCAGATTCTTCCAAATAACTGGTGCGTTCCTAATTATTGTTGCCGCCGGAATCTTGGCCTACGGAATTCACGAACTTCAGGAAATTGGCTGGTTCCCCTTCCTAACCCAAACCAGTTATGACCTTTCTGGGGTCATCACTCGCGATTCATGGATAGATACCTTGCTACGTGGAACAATCAGCTTTAGATCAGCACCGTCAGTTCTGGAGAGCATCTTCTGGTTCGGCTACGTGATTATCATCGGCTGGCTGTTTCTCAAGCCAGCAAAAGCTAAAACGAACTAATTTACGTTTTCGTTAGCGCGCTTTTTCGCAGCCAAAGATCTTGCCCTGATATTTGCATCAAGCTCAACTTTACGAATACGCGTGGCTTCAGGTGTCACCTCAACACATTCATCTTCTCTGGCAAATTCCAAACACTCTTCTAATGAAAGCTTTCTAGGTGGAGTTAGCGACTGGAAATCCTCCGATGAGGAAGCGCGCATGTTGGTAAGTTTTTTCTCCTTGGTGATATTCACATCCATATCTTCACTTCTGGAATTTTCACCAACTACCATTCCGGCGTAAACTTCAGAGGTCGGCTCAACAAAGAAGCTTCCCCTCTCCTGCAAGGCAATCATGGCAAATGGTGTTGCCACTCCTGAACGATCAGCAACAAGTGAACCGTTAGTTCTAGTGACAATTTCTCCTGCCCATGGCTCATAGCCGGCTGAGATGGCGTTGGCGATTCCAGTTCCCTTTGTGGTGGTTAGAAACTCCGTTCTAAAGCCGATAAGGCCGCGAGAAGGAACCATGAATTCCATCCGCACCCAACCGGTCGAGTGATTGACCATGTTCTTCATTCGACCTTTGCGAGCGGCCATCAACTGGGTAATGGCACCGAGGAATTCCTCTGGAACATCGATAGTCAAATCTTCCACAGGCTCATGCAGTTTGCCGTCAATTTTCTTGGTCACTACCTGAGGCTTACCAACAGTTAGCTCGTAACCTTCGCGTCGCATCTGCTCGACCAAGATGGCTAGGGCCAATTCCCCACGCCCTTGAACCTCCCAGGCATCTGGACGGTCGGTTGGCAAAACTTTGATGGACACGTTACCGATTAGCTCACGGTCAAGGCGATCCTTCACCAATCTTGCAGTTACCTTAGCGCCTTTGACTCGTCCAGCCATCGGTGAGGTATTGATACCGATAGTCATCGAGATCGCTGGATCATCAACTTTGATTAGCGGTAGCGCGCGAACATCATTCGGGTCGGCCAGAGTTTCACCGATAGTTATTTCTTCAATACCGGCAACAGCAACAATATCCCCAGCGCTGGCATCCTCGGTTGGAACTCGTTCCAAAGCTTTGGTTTTTAGAAGTTCAGTCACCTTCACCGTTTGAGTGGTGCCATCCTGTCGAACCCAAGCAACCTGCTGACCTTTACGGATGGTTCCGTTGAAGATTCGAAGAAGTGCTAGTCTGCCAAGAAATGGTGAAGCATCCAAGTTAGTTACATGCGCTTGCAATGGTGCTTCATCGTCATAGGTAGGAGCTGGGATGTGCTTTAAAATCGCTGCGAAAAGCGGTTCCAGGTTATCGCTATCCGGAAGCGTGCCATCGGCGGGCTTATTCAAACTAGCTCTTCCGGCACGGCCCGACGCGTAAATAACTGGCAGATCCAAAACCGAGTCAATATCTAAATCCGGAACATCCTCGTGGATATCGCTTGCCAAACCTAGAAGCAGATCATGTGTTTCTTCGACTACCTCATCGATTCTGGCATCAGGTCGGTCTGTTTTATTCACAAGCAGAATAACCGTTAAGTTAGCTTCGAGCGCTTTACGAAGGACAAATCGGGTCTGCGGCAGAGGGCCCTCTGATGCGTCGACCAGGAGGACAACGCCGTCAACCATGGATAGCCCTCGCTCAACCTCACCACCGAAATCAGCGTGACCTGGAGTATCGATCACATTGATGGTGATTTCTCGGCCCTCGGAACTTGGGCCTTTATAGGCAATTGCGGTGTTTTTAGCGAGGATGGTGATGCCTTTTTCGCGCTCAAGATCCCCTGAGTCCAAAATACGTTCACCTAGATTGGCGTGCTCACCAAAGGCTCCGGTTTGACGCAGCATGGCGTCAACAAGCGTAGTTTTACCGTGGTCAACGTGAGCCACGATTGCGACATTGCGAATGTCATCTCTTTTGATAAGAGCCATTAGTTTTCCTTTGGGCATGGCACCATCAAGTTAGATGACGGTGAACTTGTTCGATCGAACCTAATGAGTCTAACCGACTATGTATTCGAATCCCAGATGCAAGTACTGAAGCAGATTCGGCTGGTAAGCCTAGATGCTCCGAGTTACTTCTTCTTCGGTGTTGGCTTCTTCGCGGTTGGCTTAGCCGGGGCAGCTTTCTTGGCTGGTGCCTTTGGCTTTGCTGGAGCGGCCTTCTTAGCAGGTGCCTTCGGCTTAGCTGGAGAAGCTTTCTTCACCGCGGTCTTTGCAGAAGCCTTCTTAGGCGCGGTTGCCACTGCCTTGCTTCCTTCGCTGGCTAAAAGCTTGGCCCTAGCCTCGCGACGCTTCTTCTGCTCCTTAGGATCTGGAACTGGGACTGCGGCAAGCAAAGTCTTGGTGTAGAGCTGGGTTGGCTTGTTCAAGATTTGGTCTCTTGGGCCAACTTCAACTAACTTTCCATACTGCATAACAGCGATGCGGTGGGCGAGAATATCAACCACACCGATGTCGTGGGTGATGAACAAACAGGCGAACTTCAGTTTGTCTTGCAGATTCTGCAATAGATCCAAGAACCTAGCCTGAACTGACACGTCAAGGGCGGAAGTTGGTTCGTCAGCAATCAGCAAATCAGGTGACATCGCTAGTGCGCGGGCAATACCCACACGCTGCTTCTGTCCACCAGAAAGTTCGTGCGGATAACGGTTACGGTATGAACGAGGAAGTTCAACCGAGTCGAGTAGGTCCTCGACGCGCTTGTCTAGCTCTTCACCCTTGGCCAACTTGGCTAGGAACAACGGCTCACCGATGCTCTCACCAATGGGCAGTCTTGGGTTCAAAGACGATGCTGGATCTTGGAATACGATTCCGGTGTGCTGACGAATTGCTCGTAGCTTTTTCATGTCTGCGCCGGCAATTTCATCACCGAGCAGCTTGATCGATCCTGAGTGCACTGGAAGAAGGCCAATAGCAGCACGACCAACGGTAGTCTTACCGGAACCCGATTCACCAACGAGACCCAAGATTTCACCAGGCTTGATGTCGAAGGAAACTCCATCAACAGCGCGGAAGGCAGGAATACGGCCACGCTTTGGATACTCAATCACCAAATCGGTGACTTCAAGAACTGACTGAGCCTTTGCATCTGTCTTAGCTAGTTCACGAACCTTGACTGATCCAAGTTTTGGAACAGACGCAAGAAGTGATTTGGTGTAAGGGTGCTTCGGTTTGTTAAAGATGTTCTCTGAGGTGTCTTCTTCAACTGTTACACCGTCCTTCATAACTAGGATTCGGTCTGACAGGTCAGCAACAACGCCCATGTCGTGAGTAATCAAAAGAACTGCTGAGTTCAGTTTGTCCTTAAGGTTTCTCATCAAGTCGAGAATTTCAGCCTGAACCGTTACGTCCAACGCAGTAGTTGGCTCATCGGCGATTAGCAAGGAAGGGTCACAGGCAAGAGCTTGCGCAATCATCGCGCGCTGACGTTGACCACCGGAAAGCTGGTGCGGATACTTGTTGAAACTCAATTCTGGCTCAGGAATTTCCACAAGGGTAAGCAATTCGATTGCTCGCTCCTTGGCAGTTTCTGGGCCCATCTCGAAGTGGTTGCGAAGAACTTCAACGATTTGGAAGCCAACAGTGTAGACCGGGTTTAGCGCTGTCATTGGCTCTTGGAAGATGTAAGCGACTTCCTTACCGCGGAATTTACGAAGCACTCCGAGAGGCTGGTGCAGCATTTCGGTGCCCTTAACTTTTACGCTTCCTGTTACGTTAGCGTTTTCTGCTAGAAGCCCCATTAGACCCATGGCTGTGGTTGATTTACCGGATCCAGACTCACCTACGATGGCGAGTACTTCACCAGCGGCTAGTTCGAAGTTCATGTCTACCGCTGCTGGGAACCATTGCCCCTCAACCCAGAAATCAACATTGAAATTCTTGACTTCTAGAATTAACTCTTTGGATGGCATTACGCTGCTACCTTTCTTGGTGAAAACGCTGTAAATTCACTTTTCAGCGGGATACTTCCTGTAATCTCAAAATTATGCAAGACGTGCACATTTTTAGAGGTAAGGTCGGTTGGGTTTACCTGATTGCCGCCAACTTGATTGTTGCCTTGACCTTCTTCTCTTTCCTCTATGCCGGCTATGTAAAAGAGGCCATGGTTAGCCTTCTCAACGGCTTTGCCGTTTCTGTGGTTATTTGGATTTTCGTTATCATGCCGAAGATCGTTTACAGCAACCAACGTATCGAAATCCACAATCCCTTCACAACAGTCAAGGTTCCTTGGACGGAAGTCATCGGCTACCTGACTAAATACTCTTTTACAGTTCAAACCGTTACTGCCAAGTACTCTTCCTGGGCTGCCCCAGCTCCAAGCATTTTCGCTGCCCGTAGAACTCACAAAGCTGACTTCAAATCCAGAGATCTCACTAGCAAGACAATCATTACCCCTAGCGAATCCCCGAATTCCGCTAGCGGAGCAGCATACGTGCTGGCCATGCGCTATCAGAGAAGCATTCAAACCGACGAACTGGGTAGCCCAGTCAAATCCATCAACTGGACTTCCGTCGTTTTGAGTGTCTGCGCTTTGGCTGCAGTTGCTTACAACTTTGTTCACTGATTAGCCGTCGCAGTCTGCTGAGCTGCCTTCTTGGCCATGGCGCGACGCTTTACATCTCTTCTCTGGCGAGGGTCAAACGCGTCGCGCAGCCCATCACCGATGAAGTTGATGCTCAGAGCAATCAGAATCAGGATCAAACCAGGCCACCAGAATAGCCAAGGAGCAAAGGTGAATTGGCTTTGGTACTCGTTAATCAACAAACCAAGCGAAACATCCGGTGCCTTCACACCAAAGCCAAGGAATGAAAGACCTGTCTCAATCAAGATTGAGCTTGAAAGCAAAAGTGTGGTCGAAACAATAATCACACCGACCGAGTTTGGCAGAATGTGCTTGAAAATAATTCTGGTATTCGATGCGCCAGCCACTCTTGCAGCATCGACGAACTCTCGCTCACGAAGAGTAAGGAACTCTCCTCGAACAAGACGTGCCAGACCGGTCCAGGCAAAGATACCCAGGAATACTGCAAGAACCACCACACCTTGAGGGCCAAAGTTGTGACCAATAACTGCACCGATAAGAATGCTAGGAACAGTAATGATGAAGTCAGTGAATCGCATCATGACTGCGTCGATGATTCCGCCAAAGAATCCAGAAACTGCGCCGATAACGGTTCCGATAAAGGCACCGAGAGACCCGATGATAACCATTACCATGAGTGAAATCTCAGAACCGCGCATTACCAGTGCAAAGTAGTCACGTCCGTTAGAAATCTGACCGAATGGGTGGTCGGCGCTTGGACATCCAGAGGCACAAACTCCCATTGGAAGCAAATCTTCATGGCTGTACTTCCACCAACCCTGAATAGTAATTCTTGCCTGGTCAGAACCTAGGTGAATACCCGAAGCGCTGTAGACGAAGATTGTGAAAAGAATCATGAAAATCAAACCGGCAATAGCTGGCTTGTGCTGAAGAAACTTCTTGAGGATTATCTTTCCTTGACTCAAACCCTCAGTTTCAATTTCTCTGGCTTTCACTGGACTGTCGCTCATAACTAATTGCCTTCCATATCCTTATGCTTTTCGGGTATTACCCAACAGTTCTAGCCACGAATCCTAATTCGTGGGTCTAATACGGTATAAATAACGTCGGCTGCAAGTGTTGCCATGACAGCCAAGAATGCTGTAATACTGAATGTTCCCATCAGTAGGTTTAGATCCTGTGCACCGATAGCTTCCGCTGCCAAGCTTCCCATACCACGCCATCCGAAGACGTTTTCTGTGATGATCGCACCACCAAGCAAGCCTGCGATGTCGAAGGCAATCAGGGTAGTCAAAGGAATCATGGCGTTTCGCAAAGCGTGGCGAAGGATGACCTCGCGCTCTGGAATACCTTTAGCTCTAGCTGTTCTTACGTAGTCCATGCTTAGTACTTCTAGAACCGATGCACGCGAATAACGAAGGTATCCAGCGAAGGAGATCAAGGTAAGTGCTGTTGTAGGCAGAATCAAGTGGGTGATTATGTCTAGGTTGATAATCCAGAAATCGTTGGAGTCTAGCGTGATGTTGTAGGCAGACATTGTCTGGATAGGCCTACCATCTGTCTCCACGAAATACTGCTGCCAAGACTGCATGAATCTATCTAGGACTGTATAGAGGGAGATGAATACTGCAGACAGCATAGAGACTGTGATAACCGGCCCTTTGTCCACCTTGGTGAAGAGGTAACCAACAAAGTAACTCACAACCAACATCAGGAGGGCAAAACCAATGATCATTTGATAGTTGGCTGAACCGTTAGCAAGTAGGTTGAACGGGTAGTACATCGCTACACCAATTCCAGCTGATGTTAGACCAGCATAGAATGCCTTCTTGTTTTGGAGGCCAGCAAATACGTGGCAGAGCCCAACGCTGGTAAGACCACCGAGGACTGCGACTCCAATAATTCCAAGGCTCGGGTTCAAGAACCAGTTAGTTGCACTGGCGAAGAAGAACAGAGCGAAGAAGATTGCAAAAGCCACTCCCCAGGAAATTAGGAATCGCTTTCGGGTGCCCCCGACAAATCCCGCGACTATCAATCCGAGTATCAGCGAGGCTATCAAATTCCATTGCAGCTCTATCTGGGGTTTTGCTAAGAAGTCGTTGAAGCCAATTGCCATGTACTCCTTTAGCAAAACGGCAACCCAGAAAATTGGCAATGAGAATAAAACGAAGGCTAGGAACGTTAGCGAGTAGTCAAGTCTTGAGTACTGGCGGATTGCGCTGATGATTCCGAAAGTGATACCAATGACGATAGCCAGGATTGTAGCCAATGTCACAAGTCGAACTGTGTTCGGAATCGCTAGAGCTAGAGAGTCGATAACCGGGATACGGGTGCTAACTGCAATACCAAAATCTGGCTTACCAATTAGCACGCCGAGAACTTTTTGCAACCATAAGAAATAACGAGCCGGAGGCGGAACGTCAAGCTGATAAGCCTTGGTTAGCTCAGCAATAATAGTTTCTTTTTTCGGATCAGTAGATTCTCGAATGGCAGCGAGTGGATCACCCGAGTATGCTGCCAAGTTATATGAAAGGAAAGTGGAACCAAAGAGAATAAGTAGGGCTATGCCAATTCTTCGACCGACGTATGACAACATAAGTAATTCAAACCTTCTTTAGTAAGCGTCTTATAAAAATACTAACAGATTAGCCCTTTTTATTGCCCTTGAAATCACAAAGATATGGGGCTTAAAGCCTTGTTGGTGGCGCCCCGAGGGACGCCACCAACAATGGTTCTGGATTCTAAATCAATTAGTAAGTAATTGACCAGAAGTTCCAAGTTACGTTTGGAGCAAGAGGGCTTGGGAAGATGTTCTTCAAGTCCTTGTTCCAAGCTGATGCTCCTGGCCACTGGTAAATAGGTAGTGTCCAGTAGTTAGACCATAGTCTCTTCTCAGCGTTGATCTTTGTTGTGATTAGAGATGTAGCGGTCTGGATCTTCTCGAATTCACCTAGTAGAGAATCCATGGTTGCGTCACTCCAGCCTGCGCTGTTGTTTCCACCATCTGATTCGTACTGTGGGTTGGTTCCGGTCTGTGATAGACCAGTCTTAACCCAAGCGAACTGAGCAGCATCGAAGTTGTTACAGTCAAGAAGGACTCCCCATAGGGTTGCGTTTGTGTAGTGAACTACATCAAACCCAGCCTGAGCACCAAGAATCTTCATCTGCGTGATCGAGTCAACGCGGCTTCCTCTTGTGCTGGTTAGAACCTTAACTGTTACAGGTGTTGAACTCCACTTAGCGACCAAAGCCTTAGCCATGTTAACACGGGTTGCTTCGTCCTTTAAGAAGTCGTTCACGTAGAGGCTTGAACCTGCAACGACCTTCGAGTAATCACCTTCAGTTGTAAGTGAGAACAAGCTGTTTAGAACAGGAGAGTCGGTTGCTGATGGGTCAAAGACCTTAGCTACGTAGGTGTTAGCCAACTTAGGTCTTGGAACTAGCAATAGGAATGCCTTGCGTAGATCCTTAGCCTCTTGGCTGTTGCCCTTGAACGGACCGTCGTATGGAGCGTCACAGCTCTCACCTTCGATTACGTTATCAATCGGGAACTGTGAGTCACCGGTGCGCAAGTCGAAGTGCTCGTAAGTCAGAATGTTTCCTCTGAAACGAGTCAACTCTGGGCTTGAAACACCAGACCAGAATGCAGCTGATGATCCACCTGAGTAAAGGTCAATTTCACCGTTGGCCAAAGCCTGAGCAACTGATGTGTCTGAGAAGTTGCTGATGCTTGAAGCCATCTTGAAGATGATCTT